>SDBT01017167.1_pt1 | contig 11441 bp, 9 predicted proteins | sample 2277101 | NCBI WGS metagenome assembly SDBT01 (sample SAMN10404973, study PRJNA504765) | marine sediment metagenome | isolation source: marine sediment core GS10_PC15, 103 cmbsf | place: Arctic Ocean: Southern Knipovich Ridge | collected 2010
TGATCAAGAGGAACTGGGATGCGGATCACAGGCCCCTGGAGTGGGAGGATTCCAGCTACAGGCCCGACGATCTCTACCGGAAGCGCCACCTGAAAGAGATGGTGGAAAAGGCGGTCTCGAAGCTTCCTGAGCACCATAGGATCGTCTTCGTGCTGAGGGAGTTGGAGGGGAAGACGTACGAGGAGATTGCTGAGATCACCGGGTGCAATCTTGGGACGGTGAAGAGCCGCCTGAACCGCGCACGCAACAACTTCGCACGGATCATCTCGCCCATGCTTCGGTAGACGAGCCTGGCATCGGGGCACCCTGGGATGGGTGGTGATGTGGGGGCCCCGAAAGGCCTCCTCCGCAGGAGCGGAGGGGGCCTCTTCTCGGTGTGCCGGGGGAACCTGCCGTTACGATCCTCTGTAGAACCTCATTGCAGTGGCCCTACACAATCGCGAGCCGGGCAGTGGTCCGCTCACGGACCTTCGAGCCTGCTTGCTCTGGTGTGACCTTTCGAGGTCATCGCACGTGAGGTGGGGGACCGAATACCGATGGCGGCATTGGAATGCTCCGAGTTCCTGGCTCGCTTCTCCGAGTTCCATGATGAGCTCATGGAGGGGGACGAAAGGGGACTGCTCCATGAACACCACGAGACCTGCCGGTCATGCCGACGGTACGCCAGGGTCGTGGACCAGGGTGTGAAGGTCCTGAAGGATCTCCCGCGGCCCGAGCCATCCGAGGGATTTCGGTCAATGTTGAATCATCGGATTCGACCCCTGCGCATCGCACCCTCCTCGGGTGCGCGCCTTCCCCATCCCAGCATCGGTAGCCAGACGACTTCGGGGGCCACCATGGGCGCGGTGGCCGCCATCGCCGTCGTGCTCTGCGTCATCGCGTGGTCGCCCACGCTCCTGCCTGCCAGCTCCGAGGTGGAGCTTCCTGCGGTGGTGGTGAGCGCACCTCCGGGGAGTCTGGCGTCACCGGATGCCAGGGCCACGGGCCTCTTCGCGTCTCCGGCCTCGTTCCCTCTGGCCCCCAGTCCGGAGGGTCTCTGGGGACGCCCCCATCTCCTGCTTTACGAGTACTCTCCTCTGTCCGGTCAGAACCGGCGACCGCGCGTCGTTCGGGCGGCTCTTGATCAATAGCCCATCTACACCTCAATTGCGGGTTGTGAATAGAGTCTCACCTGAATCGTTGCGCGTGCATGTCTGATCTCTTGCCTCCCGCTCTGGCCAAGGGGGAGAGGGGCGGGGTCTACTTCCTCCATGGAGACGATCGGTTTCGGAGGGGGGAGGCGGTACGTGCTCTGGTAGACCTCCACCTGGATCCGTCCACCCGGGACTTCAATCTCGACTCCCTTCGGGGGTCCGAGTTGAGTGTGGAGTCCCTGGCTTCGATAGTGGCGACACCTCCCCTCATGGCCGAGTGGAGAGTGGTGCTGGTTCGGGAGGTGGAAGCGCTGGCACCCAGTCCTCGGGCGAGGGATCTGCTCCTCTCCCTGGTGCGAGATCCTCCGCCCGAGCTCGCGCTCATCCTGGAAGCGTCGATCCCGAAGAACTCGAAGGCTCGCTTCTACCAGGATCTCAAGAAGGGCGCCCGCTCGGTGGAGTTCCGAGAAGTCTCTCCCGACGACGTGCCGGGATGGCTGATGACCTGGACTCGGGATCGTCACGGCGCGGAGATGGATCTGGACGCTGCCAGGGCTCTCGCGGCTGCGGTGGGGGTGGACCGGGGTGTGCTGGTCAGAGAAGTGGAGAAGCTGGTGGAGGTGGCCGGAGAGAGCGGGCGCATCACCATAGAGGAGGTGATCGCGGCCGGGACCCGGCTTCCCCGCCAGAATCGATGGGACTGGTTCGACCTGGTTGGGGAGAAGCGCTTCGAGGAGGCCCTCGACGGGTTGTCCGTTCTGCTGGCCCAGGGTGAGAACGGGGTTGGGCTGACGATCGGCCTGGCGACCCATCTGCTCCGGATAGGAGTGCTTGTAGAGCAGGGATTTGGAGCTCTGCAGAGCGCCCTCCCTCCGCCGCAGCGGGGGTTCGCCGGGAAGTTCAGGAGCCAGGGCTCGAAATGGACCGGTGCGGAGGTGGAGGCGGCGCTCCTGGGACTACGCCGGGTGGACAGGCTGTTGAAATCCAGCGGTCTCTCGGACGAGCACCGACTGGAGGAGTGGCTTCTCGTCCACCTCGCGCCCGCAGGGATGCTAACAGAATGAGACCGATACTGTTGGTGCTGATCGTACTCGTTGCTCTCCCGACCATGGCTTGGGGGCAGTCCCCTGCGCTTCAGCGCATAGATGCCTTGATCTCCACGGGGCAGGTGGCGGCAGCCCGCGAGGAACTGACAGATTGGTGGGAAGAGGGGCTCCCCTCCGCCTCCCGGCAGGATCTCCAGCAAGGGCTCTGGCTCAGGGGGAAGCTCACCGTCGATCCCGACATCGCCGAGGTGGACTACACCAGGCTCATCGTGGAATTCCCGGGCGGTCGCTACTCCGATCGGGCGCTCCTGCGGCTTGTCTATGCGTCCCACGCCCGTGACGATCTGGCTCATGCTCTGGAGCACATTCGCATGCTTCTGCGTGACTACCCCTCCAGTCCCACGAGGCTGGACGCGGAGAGGTGGCTTGGCGAGTTTGGGGGAGAGGCCGCAGCGGCCCAGCCAGAACCTCCTCCCACTGCTCGTGAAGCGACGGAAGGGCGCCCCCGACTTCCGACTGCCGAGGCAACTGGCAGTTACGCCGTGCAGGTGGGTGCGTTCTCCAGCTCCGATCGAGCCCGAGTGCTCGCCGACCAGATCCGGGAGGAGGGATTCGAGACCCGGATCGTGCAGATTCCGGAAAGCCGCTGGGTAAGGGTCAGGCTCGGCCGGTTTCAGACCCAGGCTCAGGCGAGGGAGCTCATCGCCCGCCTTCTCGGCCTCGGCTTCGACGCAGCCCTGGTAAGTGACGTGGACAAGGAGATACCTGTTCGGTGAGTGGATCCGCCGGTCGCCCGGGACCCGAGTTGACCATCCTTCTCGCTGAGGACAACGACGATCACGCCCTTCTCATAGAGATGGCGCTGGAGAGGGCCACCACTCGTCCGATCAACTTCCACAGGGCTCGCAACGGAGAGGAGGCCGTGGCGATGGTACAGGAGATCCTACCGGATCTGATGCTCCTGGACCTGAAGATGCCGGGGAAGACTGGTCACGAGGTCCTGGAGGTCATCAAGGCCGACGTCAAGCTCCGGCAAATCCCCGTCGCCGTACTGACCTCCTCGGATCGGGATGAGGACATGGCCCGCAGTTATGGGCTGGGCACCAACCACTTCATCACCAAGCCCGAGAACCCCGCTGAGCTCGAGAAGAGCCTCCGGTCGCTCATCGACCATCTGGGAGAGCTGCGGGGGATCCAACGCGGTGCCGGAGTGATTCAGGCGACCGGTATGAGCGCCGAGACGCCAGCCACCTTGGTGAGGCGCCAGGTGATCACCTGGTTGGCGGTGATCGCGATTCTCCTGCTCCTCGTCGCATACGCTGCTTTCGCGGGGTAGGTCGGGGAGATCCGATCCTATAGCGCGTCCAACACCCTGCTCAGTCGGGTCCGCACTTCATCCGCCAGGTGGTTGATGTCATCCCGTCCGGTTACGCCCAGCTGGACTACGGGATCCAAGATTCCCACCACCGAGGTTTCCTCCTCCTCGCCTTCGTAGACCACGACATTACACGGTAGCAGAAGGCCTATGTCGGTCTCGGCGGAGAGAGCCTGGTGGGCCAGTTGGGGATTGCAGGCGCCCAGGATGCGATAGGGGCGGAAGTCCACGCCCAGCTTCTGCTTCAGCGTAGCCTTCACGTCGATCTCGGTGAGGACACCGAATCCCTCCTTGTGAAGCTCCTCCCTGACCTTCTTGTCGGCCTCGTCCGGGGTGAGGTTCACCGTCCTCTTGAAGCCATACTTGAAGCGCGTCACGCTCATGTCATTCTCCTGCTCGTGCCGGTCTGTCTTTGCATGTGTCTCTGCAGCACGCTTCTAGACCAGCGGTCTTCTCGGTATAACAAGGGTCTACGCCAGTGGGGCGCAAGGGTGCCCTGATGCCGGAGACCATACCCGTTGTTCCGGGATCTGCAGTGCGGAGCGGATCGGTCCTGGCCAGGCCCTGCTTGATCCCGCTTTCCGGCCTCGGTATCCTTAACCGGATTTCGTTGTTTCGAGCACTTCTCCCCTCCAGGCATCGATGCCCCAGCTACAAGACACCCCCCTCATGCAGCAATGGCACGAGGTGAAGTCGCGACATCGTGACGCGCTTCTCTTGTTCCGGGTCGGGGACTTCTACGAGATGTTCTTCGGCGACGCCGAGGAGGGTGCCAGGCTGCTGGGTCTCACGCTCACCTCCCGAAACAACGGTGCCGCCCGCGAAGTGCCCTTGGCCGGCATCCCGGCGAAAGCCCTGGACGAGTATCTGGCTCGCCTGGTGAAGATCGGCAGGCGGGTCGCCATCTGCGAGCAGATGGAGGATCCCGCTCAGGCCAAGGGGCTCGTGCGTCGGGAGGTGGTGGAAACGATCACGCCGGGCACGATCCTGCAGGAGAACCTTCTCAGCGCGAAGCGGAACAACTTCCTGGTCGCGCTTCTTCCCGATGTCGGCGGTCCGGACGAGCCGCACGGACCGCCCGATCCGGATCGGCACCCCGGAGATGGAGGAAGGTACGGCCTGGCGGCCCTGGATCTCTCCACGGGGGAGCTCGTGCTCCAGGAGGTGGCAGAAGCCGACCTGGAGGCGGAGCTGGGCCGCCTGGAGCCGTCGGAGGTGCTGATGCCCCGGTTCCTGGAGGAGGAGGTGGGGGTGGGCGGCCCGAGGATGGGTGGAGCAGCCCGGACCTTCCGTGACGACTGGCTCTTCGACGCCACGCTGGCCAGAGAGGAGCTCCAGCGCGTCTTCGGTGTCCACTCCCTGGACGGATTCGGCTTCCAGGCGGAGGACGAATTGCTGGTGCGGGCCGCCGGTGGCCTCGCCGCCTACGTCCAGGAGGTCCGTCCCACCGGCGTGGAGCATCTGCGTCCGCCGCGGATCGAGCGCTCGGGGGCCGCCATGCTCCTGGACGACATGACGCGGCGCAATCTGGAGCTGGTCGAATCTCTGCGGCCGGGAGAGGAGGGCGGTACTCTCCTCGCCGTTCTCGACGACACGGCCACCGCCATGGGCGGGAGAGCGCTGCGGCGGTGGCTTCTCCGGCCCCTGGTGCAGGCGCAGAGCATCTGGGAGCGGCAAGAGTCGGTAGCCGAGCTCTTCGACAGTCCGGAGCTCCGGAGAGAGCTGCGCTCCCGCCTTCGGGAGATGAGCGATCTGGAGAGAATCTCCGGGAGGATCGGGGTGGGGAGGGTGAGCCCCCGGGAGCTTCTGGGTCTGCACCGCTCCCTGGCGGTGCTCCCCCACCTGCAGGAGATGGGGGAGACCGTGGCATCCGGAATGTTGGGTGACCTGACTCGCGAGATGGATGCTATGGAGGACGTGCGGGAGCTCCTGGAAAGGGCACTCTCTCCCGAGGCTCCGGCCACTCTGGCGGAGGGAGGCGTGATCAGGGAAGGGTACAGCGATGAGTTGGACGAGCTCCGGGGCGTCCGGAACGGGGCACGGGACTTCATCGCGAGCCTGCAGGTACGGGAGCGAGAGGCGACGGGCATCTCCTCCCTCAAGGTGGGCTTCAACAAAGTCTTCGGGTACTACCTGGAGGTGACACGGGCGAATCTCGACCGCGTCCCGGACCACTTCGTGCGCAAGCAGACACTGGCCAACGCCGAGCGCTACTTCACGCCGGAACTCAAGGAATGGGAGGAGAAGGTCTTCGGGGCCGAGGACCGGATCCTGGCCCTGGAGAGCGAGCTCTTCGGAGAGATTCGTGGGGCCGTCGCACGTCAGGTGGGGAGGATCCAGGAGACGGGATCGCGGGTCGCCCAGCTGGACGTGCTCTCGACCCTCGCCGAGGTATCGGAGAGAAACCGCTTCGTCCGGCCCGAGGTGCACACCGGATTCGAGATGGAGATCCGTGGGGGACGGCACCCGGTGGTGGAGCAGATGATGCCCAGGGAGGAGTTCATCCCCAACGACCTGGTGCTCCACGAGGAAGGGCGCATCATCATTCTCACCGGACCGAACATGGCGGGGAAGAGCACCGTTCTCCGTCAGGCCGGATTGATACAACTACTGGCTCAGATCGGAGCATACGTGCCCGCCGATTCCGCTCGCCTCCCGGTCTGTGACAGGATCTTCACTCGGGTGGGGGCCTCCGACAGCCTCACCCGGGGGCAGTCCACCTTCATGGTGGAGATGAACGAGACGGCTTCCATCATCCATGGAGCCACGGATCTGAGCCTGGTCCTCCTGGATGAGATCGGGCGGGGCACCTCCACCTACGACGGTGTATCAATCGCGTGGGCGGTCACCGAGCATCTGCACGAGCACGTAGGAGCCAAGACGATCTTCGCGACGCACTACCATGAGCTGACCCAGCTCGGGGACCTGCTGCCCCGCGTCGAGAACTTCAATATGGCCGTTCGGGAGGTGGGTGAGGACGTCGTGTTTCTCCGTCGCCTCGAAGAGGGTGGGGCGGATCGCTCCTACGGCATCCATGTCGCCAGGCTCGCCGGACTTCCGGTGGAAGTGTTGGAGCGGGCGAAGGAGTTGCTGAGGGAGCTGGAAGGGACCCACACGGGCGGGGGCGAAGGCCTGGGTCGGAGGGGCAGGCACCGACCGGCCTCGGAGCCCACGCTGGACCAGCTCTCCCTTTTCGCTGGAGAGCACCCTTTGGTGGCGCACTTGAAGAAGCTGAAGCTGCATCAGATGACCCCGCTGGATGCCCTGAACGAGCTTTCCCGGTTGAAGCGGGAGGTTGGGGGTGGTGAGGAGGCAGAAGAGTGATCTGGAAGAGAGGTGTTATTGCGGTGTCTCTGTTGGCGGCGTGCGGTGCCAGCGACGAGGTCCAGCAGCCGGTTCCCCTCTATGGCGAGATTCCCATCGGGTACCCGGAGGACCTCTGGGACCAGGATATCGAAGGGACAACCGTCCTCCGCGTCCTGGTGAACGAGTTGGGAGAGGTGGACAGCGCCGAGGTGGTGGAGTCCAGTGGGTACCCGGCCTTCGATTCCGCTGCGGTTCAGGGAGTCATGGACCTTCGCTACAGCCCTGCCCGTCGCGGGGAGGACCGCATCGAGGTGTGGGCCACCGTTCCAGTGACCTTCTCCAAGCGCCCTCGGTCGTGACCGCCGGCGCACCGGCCGGTCCATCCTTCGAAGGCCCCGGCGCGCCTTCCGCCCCCAGGGACACCCTCTGGTACCCCGTCAATGGCTCGTTTCTTGCGCTGCTTCAGGCCAAACGCTTCTGGCCAGGAGGAGGTGGACGTTGAAGATCGCGGTGCTCATGGGTGGAAACTCGGAGGAGCGGGACGTGTCACTGGCCTCGGGGTGCGGGGTTGCCCGTGCTCTGAGGGAGGGGGGACACGATGTGGTGGGCGTCGACACTACCGGGGGAGTGCTGTCGATCGAGGAGGAAGAAGCTCTCCTGGCCACCGGAGTCGGGATCGAGGTCCCGGATCCGGACGCGCTGGACCTCCTGGACACAGGGGACGTGACGCTCCTCACCCGGGATCCCCGGGTGGCCGAGGTGGACGTGCTCTTCCTGGCGCTCCACGGAGGGTTGGGTGAAGACGGCACGCTACAGGCCCTGCTGGACCTGACGGGCATCCCGTACACCGGAAGTGGCCATCTGGGCTGCGCTCTGGCCATGGACAAGGACGTCTCGAAGCACCTCCTACGGGACGTGGGGATTCCCACGCCGGACTGGATGGTCGGGGACGTGCCGCTGGAAGAGGTGACGGAGAGGCTCGGATTGCCGGTCATCGTGAAGCCTCCCTCGGGCGGATCCACCGTGGGTCTCACTCTGGCCCACGACATGGGAGAGCTCGCCCAGGGGGTGGAGTTGTCCCGGAGCTATGAGAAGCGGGTTCTATTCGAGCGTTACATAGGGGGGAGGGAGGTCACGGTTCCGATCCTGGCGGATGAAGCTCTTCCAGTGGGAGAGATCATCCCGGAGCACGAGATATTCGACTACGAGTGCAAGTACCAGCCCGGGATGGCCCAGGAGATATTCCCGGCGGAGATCGGCCCCGAGCTGGCCAGTGAGCTTCAGGATCTGGCCCTGAGGGCACACCGGGTCCTGCGCATGTCCGATCTCTCCCGGATCGACTTCATCGTCGACGGCGAGGGCGTTCCCTGGTGTCTTGAGGCCAACGCACTCCCGGGTCTCACCGGGAACAGCCTGGTGCCAAAGAGCGCCAGGGCCGCTGGTATTTCCTTCTCTGAGCTCTGTGAGAGGATCGCTCTCCAGGCGTTGGAGAGGAGGAGTCGGGAAGCTCTGCCATAGTGTCCTGCGATCCCTGCCCCCTCGGAACAGGATCGAATCAGCGGGGGTTTCATGGGAGAGACTCGGAGATGCCGCGTGCGCTACACCACTCAACAGCTTCCGTTCGGATACGCCCTGACGCCCTGGGTGAAACGCCTCCTGGTGGCCAACACAGTGGCGTTCTTCCTCACGCTCATCATCGGGGCCGACCCGATCTTCAGGTGGTTCGCCTTCGCCCCCTCCCGGGCTCTGATCCAGCCCTGGAGCGCGGTGACCTACATGTTCCTGCACGGGAACTTCTGGCACCTCTTCGTCAACATGCTGATCCTCTTCTTCTTCGGCCCTCCGCTGGAGAACAAGTGGGGATCCCGGGAGTTCGTGAAGTACTACCTGATCTGTGGGCTGGGGGGCGCGGCCCTGAGCTTCCTCTTCGTGCCGTTCTGGATTGTCGGTGCGTCGGCGGCCACCCTCGGGCTGATGCTGGCATTCGCCCTGAACTGGCCGAACGCCCCCATCTACATCTGGGGCATCTTTCCGGTGAAGGCGAAATGGCTGGTGGGTTTCTTCTTCGTGGTGGATCTCCTGGGAGCCTTCGGAAGCGGAAGTGGTGGCGGCATCGCCCACTTTGCTCACCTGGGCGGTGTCATTACCGGGCTCGTCTATCTGAAATCGGGTTGGATCCTTTCGAGCCTCGGCAAGAAGCAGAGCGGTCGCCGGCGGGCAAGGCGCTTCGCCATCGTCAGGGAAGAGGCTCCGGGCCGGGAGACAGGTCAGGAGAAGGAGGCGCCCCCCGTATGGTCCTCCGAAGACGAGGCGATGCTCGACCGAGTGGACAAGATTCTGGACAAGATTTCCGCCGAGGGCATGTCTTCCCTGACCCCCGATGAGCGGCGCATCCTGGACGAAGTATCGAAGAAGCGCCGGGCGAACTGATCGTCTCCCATCCACCCTTGCTCCCCCACACTATTCGCGTGAGCTTTCTTCCTCTCCCGGTAAGCGTGGGAGCCAACTCACTCCGCCACATCCAAGGTAGAGAGATGAACCAGACCCTCGAGATTCCACCTTCACTGTGGAGGCGAGTCGGTGTCCCGCTGGCCACCGGTGTTCTTCTGGCTGCGTGCAGCTCCGGTGGAGCCGCGCCCGTGGACGCGCCTCCCCCGGAGCCCTCGAGGGATGCTCCAGCCCCCGAGGCGCTGGAGCCGGTAAGGACCGACAGGGAGCCCCAACCCGAGCTGCCCGACTTTCTGGACACGATCCAGGCAGGGGCGTTCGACAACGGGAAGATGTGGACCTTCGATCACCCCCCGGCGGACTACCTGAGGGTGATGTACGGCTTCGAGCCCGGTATGGAGTGGTTCGAGCGGGCTCGTCTGGGCTCCGTCCGGATCTCGGGATGTTCGGCGTCGTTCGTGTCTCCCCACGGCCTCATCATGACGAACAACCACTGCGCCCGGGAGGACATCACCGCGGCGAGCGAGGGGGGGGAGGATCTCCTCACCGACGGGTTCTACGCGACCACTCTGGAGGAGGAGCGCCAGGTGGGAGAGGAGTTCTTCGCCGATGTGCTCATGGAGATCCGGGACGTCACCGAGGAGGTCTACGCCGCACTGGAGGGAGTGGGGGATGATGAGGAGCGGGCTCGGGTGCGTCAGGAGGCGATCGAGGAGATCGAAGCGCGCCTGACGGAGGAGTTCGGTGGTGAGGAGGGTGGCTATCTGATCGAGGTCATCGAGATGTACAACGGCGGATTGTATTCCGCCTACGTTTTCCGGCAGCACACCAACGCGAAGCTGGTGATGGCTCCGGAGGAGCAGGCGGCCTACTTCGGTGGTGACTACGACAACTTCACCTACCCCCGCTACGATCTGGACATCTCCTTTTACCGTATCTACGACGACAACGACCAGCCGCTCCGGAGCGAGAACTACTTCCCCTTCGATCGGGACGGTGTCGAGGAGGGCGATCTGGTCTTCGTCATCGGAAATCCCGGAGGCACGACACGTCTCCAGACCGTGGCGGAGCTGGAGTTCCGTCGAGACGTTCTGGAGTCCGCCGTGCTGGGTCTCTTCCAGAGTCGGGCCGAGGCCTACCAGCTCTTCTCCGAAGCGGATCCGGAGGGCGCCGAGGAGGTGGATGCCCGCAACGAGATCTTCTCCTTCCTCAACGCGGCCAAGCTGTACGGAGGACGGGTGGAGGGCCTGAACGATCCCATCGTGCTGGCACGCCGGCGGGATCAGGAGCGGAAGTTCCAGGCGGCTCTCGAGAGAAGCCCGGCCCTGCGGGCCGAGTTCGGCGATCTGATTCCCAGGATGGCCGAGCTTCAGAGGCAGAAGATGGGGTTTGCCCCGGGTTTCCACGGCTACCTGGCCATGGCGAATCCCGCCTTCGACGCCGCCGTGTTGGTGCGGGCCCTTTTCGGATACCAGTATGTGGCATCCACCCTGCGGGGCGCGCCCCCTGAGGCGCTGGAGGGACTGAAGGAGGCATTCCTGGCCGTGGAGAGTCAGCCCAGAGCCCTGGACGAGCGCCTCCTCATAGCCCGTTTCCAGCAGATCGCGGACGCCTACGGCGCCGACAGCCCGGTGATGCAGGACATCCTGGAAGGCCGCACCATCGAGGGAATGGCGGCGGTGATCATGGAGCGGTCGGCGCTGGCGGATTCCGCCCAGGCAGCGAGCCAGTTGGAGAGCGGGTCCCTAGCGGTGACCGACCCCGCACTGAGGATGGTCGCTGCCCTCTTCCCCTCTTTCATGACCTTCAACCAAGGCACCTTTGCGTTCCAGACGGAAGAGGGGGAGATCGCCAGCCAGATCGGTCGGGCCCGCTTCCAGGTCTACGGAACCGATCAGCCACCCGACGCCACCTTTTCGCTGAGGATCAGCGACGGGGTAGTGAAGGGGTATGAGTACAACGGCACAATCGCTCCGGTCTATACGACCTTTTACGGGATGTACGACCACTACTACTCGTACGGCCCGGACAGTGATTGGGTGCTTCCGGATCGATGGCTTCCGATCCCGGAGGGGTTGGATCTCTCCACCCCCCTGAACTTCGTGTCGACGGCGGACATCATCGGTGGCAATT
>SDBT01017168.1_pt1 | contig 11441 bp, 23 predicted proteins | sample 2277101 | NCBI WGS metagenome assembly SDBT01 (sample SAMN10404973, study PRJNA504765) | marine sediment metagenome | isolation source: marine sediment core GS10_PC15, 103 cmbsf | place: Arctic Ocean: Southern Knipovich Ridge | collected 2010
TTTTTTTGTTGGTTTTGTTTTTTTGGTTCTTTTGTTTTTATTTGTTGAGTTATCATTTTTTCTTTATTAACCCCTCAATTACAATATTCAAATATTAATTCCATCTTTATCTCCTTCGGTACGTCTTGTCGTGCTTGTTGGCATTCTTCTCCTTCAATCCTCGCTTTTAGTTCATCAATGTTGTATTTGCTTAGCGTAGAACCTTTATGTTTACTACACCATTTATCAATCAACTTCAAAACATCTTTTCTTGCATCACTATAACCCAATCTATATTTACATGAATGCTCTAATAATTCTTTAATCTTTTTCATCCTTCAATCCTCGCTTTAATAAACATTAATTCTCTTAACACATCTCTATCTCTATTATGTTTAAACCTTTCATCAATCAACTCTAAGACATCTCGTTTACAAGAAGTATAACCTCTTTGATAAAACTCTCTTTCTTTTTCAAGTTCCTTTAATTCTTTAATCTTTTTCATCCTTCAATCCTCGCTTTTAGTTCATCAATGTTGTATTTGCTTAGCGTAGAACCTTTATGTTTACTACACCATTTATCAATCAACTTCAAAACATCTTTTAGTGCATTGATTTTTGCTTGATTAAATTCTAAATGTCCTTTCCAAGCACTCTTTGAACTTGGATGTTTGTGAATCTCAATTTGATGTTCTATTTCTTTTGCTCTTGCTTCTAATTCTTTAATCTTTTTCATTTTTCCTCCTTTCTGTTATTGGTCTTATGTGAAGTTCTTACGAGATGGGGAAAAGAAAGCCCATTGATTTATCTGTGGGATGAATTTTGAGGTGGTGGATTTCATACTTAGAATAACAAAACACCCTTTAAATAGTTTTCTGTCTTTAATCTATATAGTTTGTCATAGATATATTTAAATAGTCTTATGTCATCAACATATTATGGTAAGTAAAAGATGGAAACATTCAAGAACCTCAATCTATAATATTGGATACTATTTAATCTGGTGTCCAAAATATAGAAGAAAAGTTTTAAATGAGAAGATTGCAAAAAGATTGAAACAGCTTCTTAAAGAAAAATCTAAGGAGATAGATACAATAATTGAAAATATTGAAGTTATGCCTGACCACGTTCACTTATTTGTTAAAACAAAACCAATAGCATCACCTCATTGGATTGTTCAACAATTTAAAGGATACTCTTCAAATAAACTAAGAAAAGAATTTCCAGAATTAAAATCTAAACTTCCAACATTATGGACAAGAAGTTATTATTGTGAAAGTGTTGGGCATATCTCAGAAGATACTGTAAAAAAATATATAGATGACCAAACAGGAAAATGATACAAACATACAAACTTAAACACAATCAAAACTTTGAAAGAGAATTAGAACTTGCAAAAAAAGTAGCTTTGTTTGCTCTAGAAACAAAATCAAGAAGTTCAGCAGATGTAAAACATTTAGGTTTGAAGTCTGCAATATCAAATCAAATCCTAAACAAATATTCCAAGAACAAAAAACTTAAAAGAATAACCACTGTAAAATTAACAGTTCCAAACCAATCAATAAAAATAAAAAATGGAAAGATATATATTCCTTGCTTAAAACTTTGGTTGGATATTTGGTTTAATAAAGACTTTGAAAAGATAAATCAAATAGAATTAGGACAAGAATTTGCTTATATTTCTGTTAGTTATTCTGAACCAAAAACATACAGACCTGAATGTTTGATTGGAGTTGATAGAAATTCTACAAAACATGTTTTAGCTTGTGCGAATCTTCAAACTGGAAAGGTGATTAAACTTGGAAAATCTTGTAGTCATATTCATAAGAAATATAGCAAGATTAGAAAGAGTTTGCAAAAGAAAGCTAAGTTAAAAAAACTTAAAAGAATAAAAAATAGAGAACAGAGAATTATCAAAAATATTAATCATCAAATAAGCAGAAAGTTAATTAATGAGATATATGAAGTGAAAGGAGGATTAGTTTTAGAAGATTTAAAAGGTATAAGACAAACAGCCAAATGTAGAAGAAAACAAAGATATTCTCTGAACTCTTGGAGTTTTTATCAACTTGAAAAAATGATAGAATACAAAGCCAAAAAGCTAGGAATACCTATTTTTTATGTTGCACCTCAATACACAAGTCAAAGATGTAGTCATTGTGGTCACATAGAAAAAGCAAATAGAAAAACAACAAGTCTTTTCCAATGTAAATATTGTGGAAAAGTTGAAAATGCTGATGTAAACGCAGGGTTTAATATTGCAAACAAACATCATTCAAGCATTTTTCAATCCATTGCAGAAAGAGATGTAATGGAAGGGAACACTGATATCCCTAAAGAAGCTCTGTATTTTAAACCGATACAACTTTAGAACCCCACTACTTTAGTGGTGGGAGTATGTCAGAATCATATTTTAATGGAAATGCTAAAGTGAAAAAAGATTAAATAAATCAGGAGGTAAAAATGATAAAATTAACTGAAAAACAAAAGCAAGAAAAAGAATTTATGAAAAAAGTCAATAAAGCAATGACTGATGTGAAAAAACTTTCAAAGAAACATGGACTTGATGTTTTAAAGAGAGCTAGTTTCCTTTATTGGAGAAGTTTATCTCAAAAAGTAGATGCTCTAATGCAAATAGAAGAAAGTGAAAAACAGATTCAGAAACTAAAGAAGGAGTATAAAATTTAATGACATTAGATTATAAGAAAGCTTATGAAGGTGTAATAGAATCAATGGATAAAGAGTTTCTTAGAGGTGCAGAAGCATTATATCACCATTTACAAAATACAATAATTGGGCATACTCAGGATGATGCAATTTCAATAGAAGTTATGAAGTTTTTAAAGCCAATAAGGAAACGGTGCATCTCTGGTAAGGGAGTTGCACCAAAATGAAACACCTATGCACAAGATGGCTAAAAGAAGGAGAAAAAGAAGAATGGTTAATTGGAGAAAGAAATATGGAAAAGTCTGTATTGAAATTTGGATTTAAGAAAACAAAATTGATAGAAGATAAGGGTACAACAAAATTTTATTATGATGAAGAAGAATTAAAAGAATTTCAAAAAGCTATGGAGAGGATTGGAGAAAAAGAGTTTGAAGATATATGTGATAATTTTATAGAGAAATTTGGAAAGGTAAAACTTAGAGAACTTGTTTTGGCTTATACTATTTTTGATGAGTTTGATAATCATCCTGAATATATGAATAGTGGGATGAGTAGAAGATTGATGAGAGTGAGAGAAACAACAGAGTGTACTTTTGATGCGGAGACTGCACCATGAAATGTAAACATAAGTTTAGAACATTAAGAGAAGGTAGAGTTCATCATGCTTCTGCAAATGAAGACACTATAATTCAATGTGATAAATGTTTAGAAGTATTTTATATAGATATTGCTACTAATAAAATTGGTAAGTGCTTAATTGGGTTGGAGGGCGAACAAGATGAATAGAATTAAAAAACACCAACATAGATGGTTTTTTACATTTATGGTGGGAAAAGATGTAGGAAGATTTAGATGTAAACATTGTGATGAAATTAAATATAAGGAGTTCGTAATTGAATTGGAGGATACACCAAAATGAAATTAAGTGAAATTAATATCTCATTTATGTTTGTAGTTGGTTGTTTATTTTTATTAGTATTCTGTGTAGGTTTAGGCATAATACTCAATGAGATATTACTTTTTATGGTTTTATTTTTAGTTGCAATTGTGTTATTTATTTTAATTGAATTATTGGGTAATTTTGTTAGTGAGTTTTTAATTGAGCAGGGAGTTGTAACATGAAAGATAAATTTATACTAGATGCCTGTTGTGGGGGCCGTATGATGTGGTTTGATAAACAACACCCTAATGCTCTTTATATTGATATTCGCAAAGAAGAGAAAGGATTAGTTAAACAAAGACCTAACTTTGAAGTTAATCCTGATATTGTTATGGATTTCAGAAAATTAGAGTTTCCAGACAAAAGATTTAAATTAGTTGTTTGGGACCCTCCACATGGAACTTCCTTCTCTGATACTTCGATTATGAAAAAAAAGTTTGGTTGTCTTAATGCAGAAACTTGGCAAGATGATTTAAAGAAAGGATTTAAAGAAATATGGAGGGTCCTTGATGATTATGGAGTATTAGTCTTCAAATGGAATGATACAGATATTCCTTACAAAAAGGTTTTATCTAGATTTTCAGAAAATCCTTTATTCTATAATATTACAACAGGGCCAAAAACTTTAAAGACAAAAGGAAGTAGGAGCTATTGGTTTTGCTTTATGAAAATACCTGATGATGCATTAGAACAGGGAGTTGCACCATGACAAAACCAAAACAAATCTATTACAGGAGGAAAAAAGATAAAATGATAATAGAAGAAAAAGTAGATGGAAAAACAAAATATCTAAAACAACTACCACATCCAGAAATACTCTTAGAGATATTAAATAATTTAAATGAGAAACCAAGTTTAAAAAGAAAGCAGTGCAAGGATTGTAATAAGCCCTTTAGAATTTTAAAAAGAGGATTATGTACTAGATGTTATAATGCCTGGAGGAATAAATTAAAAAATCCTGAATATAATAAAATTTATAGAATTGAAAGAAATTATGGTATTTCTTATGAAAAATATAAAGAGATAACTAAAAGATGTAGGTCTTGCAGTGAAACAAGGGCAATACATCTCCATCATCTCAATATGGATAATAGTGATAATAATGATGGGAATCTGGTTGGACTATGTTCAAAATGCCATCAACTGATTCATTCTGAAAAAGACGGAGGAGAGATAAGATATATACTCCAAAAGGAAGGGTTCAAAAAAGTCCTTTTTGGTAGTAAGAAAAAGTATGGAAATAGTACAAAAATCCAAAATAACGATAGCCGTCTCGACATCGGACAAGAAAATGGAGTAAAGGGGCATCCAAAGATACGCACAACCAGTATTAACAGAACTTCTCAAAACGACGAAGATGACAAGGAATCCTTTGATATTGATGAGGAGATTGAGGAGTTATCCAAAAGAGTTGAGGAAGAAGACGAGGATAAAGAATGAAACAGACTGCTCCCAAAATTAAGTCAATAAATTTTATAACAAAACAAAAAACTAAATATAGAGTAGTATATTACTAGGAAAGAAAATGAAAAGATATTATTGTGAAGAATGTGGAAACAGATACAGGAGTAATCAAACAATGATTTATAAAGATAGAAAGATTTGTCCTATTTGTAAAGTAGATTTAAAAGAGGTTAAAATATTGGTAAGGAGAAGAGGGATTAGGAGAAGAGGGATTAGAAAATGAGAATAAAAATAAACACCTTAAATAAATTATTGTTTGCAGGGTTTTGGATGTATTGTATATATTATTTTGGGAGATGGCTAGTTAATAGTAATGAAATAATACAAATTCAATGGAACATCTTATTTTTAATATTAAGTATGTATTTTTTTCAAAAATCAGTGGAGGTAATTTAATGGAAAAGAAAAATTTGATTTATCTTGATGCACTATTTTATGCGACGGTATTACTCAATAATCTATTATTTATTTTTGGGGCTGTGATACAATGAAACAACAAAACTTTAAACTTCATCTAGCAATTCATATATTTATAATCTTGATCCTGATTGGATTATGTTTTAGGATCTATGCTACTTCTCTTGATAAGGATTGCAACAAATGTGTAATTGAATTTAAATCTAACAGGCCTGATTTTGGTCTGGTGAAATTTGTTCATAATATTAATGTGACTTCAGAAGAATTAATTGTCGGTTATATAAATAATGAGTGTCCTGTTTTCTGGGATAAGAATGAGGGGTTTAAGAGAAGATGAACCTTAAAAAATCAATCATGCTGATATTAAAACTAATCATCCTAGTCTTACTAATCTTTTTCTTAATACTTTTCTTATCAGTCCCTAAAACTAATTGTGATGCTTGTCAATTTAAAATCAATGGTGAGAAAAAATCTATACATGAGTTTGTAGAAATATATTATGAAAGATGTGTAGATCCTTTTAAGAAAGATATGCCTGATTTGAATTGGGGAGTGGGTGGGTGTTGAGATGGAAATAGAAAGGTTTAAATACTGACATATTATAGTAAACGTACAATAAAATGGAAACAAAAGATATACAAAAGAAAGAACGAAGAGTAGTAAGTATTGGAATCAGGGTAACCAAGAAGCATTCAGATTTTATGAAAGATAAAAATATAAGTCCTTCTAAACTTTTTATTAAAGCACTTGAAGGGATGATGGGAGAGAAGGATGGGAAGTGATATAAATTTAGGAACTGTTTTTATTATAGGGTTAGTTCTAGGGGGACTAATTGGAGTCTCAGCTTTATTTTTATATAATTCTACTCAAGATAAAAATATAATCCCTGAAGATGAGGTTTCTAACAAAGCATTATTAGATGTTAAAATATATAGCTGGGCAGAAAATCTTTATGATGACTCTGAAATGTTTTTTGATTACTTCATATATAACTATGGAGATATTGAAGCAAAGAATATAGTTGTTAGATGTAACTTATATGAAGATGATTATAAAACTAAAAGAGTTTCAGCTACGGAACATTATGGTAATTTAGCATCTAAATCTTTCGAGTTTGGAGAATTGATAACTGACAAACCTTCTACTATTCCTGGAGAGGAATTTACAGCATTCTGTTATGTTGAGAGTTGTGATGATTGTGAAATACTAAATGAGAGAATTCCCAAGTTAGTTGAAACTTATAGTTAAAAATGGAAAATAAAACTAAAGCAAAGAGTTAAGATATTTTAAATGATAAAATTTATTTTATATTCAATTGTAAGTGCAGTTATTTTTCTTTTTGTTTATTCATTATTAATGGGAGTTCCAATAAACTCTACATTCATAAATGGGATTCAACAATCAATAACAAGTTTTCAAAATTCCTTAACAGGCTCTCCTCCATTCTTGGATTTAATAATGTATCCTGAAGAATATGAGGGGCAAGAGGTAAGCTATAAAAAGATAACATTAAAACCACAGCGAGAGATTTGTTGGAGTCTAAGACCTGTTGGAAAATGTTATACAATTAGTACACAGGAAGGAGACGGAACTTGGGTGAGATTGCCTGTTGTTTATAAGAGGAGTTTGATGGTCTTTGAGAAATATGATCTTAAAGGAATTGTAAAAGAACATGAAGGAGTTTATTATTTGGAATTAACAGAGGTTGTTATGAAGGATTAGTTTTGTTTTTTTCTCAGATTTTCCCCTTCTTTTTCCCCTATTGGGCTGTTTACATACACACACAACAATTAGCCCCTCTTTATAATTTAAATTAAACAGTCTTATAGGCGGGTTTATATACCAATCTATGTTAATCACTTGTGAAGCCCAAATCCCTAAGGATTTAAGCCATATACAACCTACTCAGCCATATAATCCAGATTCAGTGAACTCATCCCACACATAACCTTTCTTTTCTGCTCCTTTTCTATGAAAGTAAACAGTTCTGCTCGATTTCCCTATCTCTTTTATTGCTTGCATCATATTTCCTTTATACTTTGCAATGATTATCATGGTTTGCTTCTGTATGTCTGTCAAGGGCTTTCTATTGTGTCCGTCGCTTGATAGCTCATGCTCATCCCTTTCTAAGTCTTTAGTTATTCTTTTATTAAGTTTATCTGTAAAATTTATCTTCATAACTTCATAAGCATCCCTAATTTCTTTAAGGGGGAGTCCTATTGTCCAATAAACTAATTTATGAATCATACCATCCCTTAAAACTCTAAGAGAATGATAATAAGTTTTCTTTTGCTTTGAATTGTATTGGAGAATCATTGGTCTCGCTCTGCTTGTTTTCTTTTTCTTATTCCATCCTAAACAACTCACCTCGGTATGAATAAGTTTTCTGGTTGTGCTATCTATAAAATCTGAGTAAGGTGTGCAAAAGATTAAGCAGATATGCCTATGCCTGAATGTTGAAGCAATATAATTAAAGCTACGATTGACTTTTGAGTTGAATGTCTTTGCGTCAATCTCAACCTGTGGCTCATCAAACAAACAAACCTTATATTTCCTTTTGCTTAATGGATGTTTAGGGTCATTAAAATTATTAACTATCCTCATCATCTCTAAGAAACTAAATGCTATTTGTTGTTGAGGGATAAACTCAGGGTCTAACTTACAAGCAATAGATAAACCAAAGTAAGTTTTTCCTACCCCTGTCTCTCCAGTAATCACCATCATCTCATTAAGTTTATTTCTTAACTTCTTTTTGAAGTATGTAATCCAACTCTGCTCCCCCTCTCTATGTTTCACTAGATTGTTCATCATTCTTCATCGTCCTCGTCATCCATATCTTCCAAACCTTCTTGATAAATTTCTTCTTTCAGATAATTTTTCCTTTGTAAAAGATGATTAATTTCTTCAAATAATTCTTTCATGTGTTTTAATTTTATAATCATAAACTCTTCCCTAGTAATTTTCTTAATCTCATCCTCCTCCTTCTTTTTCCCTTTTCCATTATAATCCTCTAAGTTTTCTTTAATCTTCCTTTGGATTTCTTCAGCTTTGTCTCTCATATCTTTATCATAATGAGGTTGGAGTAAAAAAGAAAAGAACTCAATAGCTTGACACATTCTTTTTCTACTATCGGGAATATAAATCTCCTCTGTATAATTTCCTTTAATTTCTTTTTGAAAATATCCTCCCTTGAATTCGTCGAGACTAATTTCAAGAATCTTACTTAGGTGTGCTAAAACAATATCTCTAAAAGTTTTCTTTTCTTTTGCTCCTGTCATGAACACCATCTTAATCTTCTATCTCCGATTTCTTTTCATCATCCTTTGGAGGCATAAAATATCCTAGCTTTGCTAACTCCAAAGTAATGCAAAGAATACAAGCATTTAAATCTAAATCTAATTGATAATTAAATTCTAAAATTCTATTGCCTGTGAAAAGATTGTCTTTAGTTTCGTTTACAACCTTTGGTTTTAATTCATTAATTTTTGTTTGTATGGTTGTTAAAACTTTAGGCACAGAAATTAGCAAGGGAGCAGACTCTATAAATATTTGATTAACTAATCTTATCCCTATGAATTGTCTTTCTTCAAAAGAAAGAACCTCTGGATTTCCTTGAATTCTTCCATAAGCCATAAGATTTTTAAATTCAGTTAAGTCCTTATCAATTTTTTCTAAAGAAGCCGAAGCCATAAAGAATTTTGATGTCTCTTTTTCTTCTGGTTGATTTTGATCTGACATTCTAAATTAATGGTTTAGCAAATATTTAAATATATGGTTTTTCTTATTAAGATTAATTAACTAATAATAAAATGAGGTCTAAAAATAAATGGTGACGATTCCAAAGCAATTACAGCCTCCTCAAAGGCCATTAACACAGGCACAAAAGAGAGTGGTTTCTCAACCTCAACCTATTCCTATTACCCCTCAACAAACACAAGCCCAAGAAGATTTATCTGGTATCAAAACTTATGAAGAATATTTTTCAAGATACGAACAGCTATCACCAGAACAAAAACAATTTTACACTTCCCCTGAAGAATTAAAACAAACACCTGAATATCAATCTTATCAACAATCTGTTAGAGATGCAGGAAATTATAATTTAGCAGTCCGAGTTTATCTGGGACAAGTTTCAACACCCGCAGAGTTCTCTTCCATTCCATTAAAGATAAGACAAGAAGCTCAAAGAACAGCAGAGGGGATTGAAAGAAGCTCCTCGTGGACAAAATATCAGGGCAAGTTGATTCCCGCTCAAGAAGTTAGGAGGCTTCAACAAGACTTTGAAAGGAAATTAGCAAGTGGTGAGATTTTAGGAATGTCTACAAAAGAAGGTGAGGTTTTTTATGAAGCTCCAACTCCCACCAAACCAGACATCAGACAAACTTTAAGGGCGATTGATGAACCTACTTTTTTTCAAACACCTCAACCCAAACCTCCAACCTTTTTTCAAGAAGCCAAAAGTATTTATGGTGGGGCTTATAGGACTGTTTCTTCTAAAACTGGTTTAGGAGCAGGAGCATTGTCTATCCCAGTATTTTCTTTAGGAGTTGGTGGAGGGACAACAGAAATAGACTTCACTCCCACAATAACAAAATCAATAACAAAATTTGAAGAGAGATTAAGACAACCAAGACAGGATGAAATCCAACAACTCACCGAAAAAATCTCAGATAAATATTTAAAACAAATGAGCCAAGATATTCAAAACAAATATCAAACAAGTTTAGATAGAAATGAAATAAGTTGGGATCAAGCAACTGAAGAATATAAACGGTCTGCGGATTTTCAACAAATTACTGATAGCTATAATGAAGAAATAAATACTAAGATTAAAAAATTAGGATATAGGGGAATCACAACAGCAAGGGGAAAAGATATTTTAGCAGATGTCGTTTCAGTAATTCCAAAAACAAGAGGAGGTTTATTATTCACCGCAGGGACTTTTGGATTATGGAGGGGTGGATATGTTGGGGGGAAAATTGCTTTAGGGATTGGGGGATATAAACCAATCTCTTCGGCAACAAGTTTGCTTTATGAAACAACTCCAACTCCTCCAACAAGAGTGGGAAGTTTTGGTAAGGCGGTTGTTTTTGGTGCAGTCGCACCGAGAGTAGTAGCGACGGCGTTCGGGACTTCAATAGGAATCGGATTAATTACTGAGCCAAGCTCAACAATTTCAGGTTTAGGAAAGTGGGTGAAGGAAAGCCCTGAAGAAATTATTGGTTTTACTGTTGGAGGTGCAGGGAGGGGAATAATAAAAGGCAGAGGTGCAAGAGCCGAAGTAATCGCTGCAATAGAAAAAGCAAAGATAGAACCAATCAAATCAAAAGGATTTCTCACAGAGCAAAAGATAGGGACTATTGAATATCTAACTGGAGAACAAAAAACTCAATTCAAAGAATTAATTAATCGAGGTTACAGCATTAAAGAAGTTAAGTATAATTTAAAATCAGCCCCGGGGAAAGAAAAGTTTACTCCTAAGGTTGATGCGAAGTTTATTGAAATTTCAGATAGCTTAGGGAATATTATTCAAACAATCGCTATCGGTGAAATCAAAGCAACACTAAAAGGAAAAACAATGTCGAGGGTGGAAGTTGCAAAAGCATTTACAGAGATTCAAAAGGAAACAGGAAAGCCGATTACTTTTGTTGAGGCGATGGAATTTGAAGCACCAGTAGGAGAGTTTAGACCGAAGCTATCAGAATTCATTGTCAAGACTGAGCCAATCGGAGTTAAGAAATTGCCGGGCGGGAGATTAATTTCAGGAGAATTTACAGGGGAATTAATAGGGCAAAAAACTTATCCGTATAAAGAATTTGTTAAGGGAAAATTTGGAGCAGAAAGAGATCCTTTCCTTTCTGTATCTAAGTACGGGGTAACAAAAGAAGGGATATCTATTACTCCCGATTGGGCAGTCTTTAAAGGAGTGCCTACGGTTAAGGGGAAATTTGTTGAATTACAAAGATTAAAAAGAG
>SDBT01017169.1_pt1 | contig 11441 bp, 7 predicted proteins | sample 2277101 | NCBI WGS metagenome assembly SDBT01 (sample SAMN10404973, study PRJNA504765) | marine sediment metagenome | isolation source: marine sediment core GS10_PC15, 103 cmbsf | place: Arctic Ocean: Southern Knipovich Ridge | collected 2010
TGTTTTATAACGCAAAACTTGAATTACGATTTCCCCTTTTTTTCTAACCCAATAATTCTATCAAGATATTCTATTTTTAAATCCAATGCTTTGTTATCTGGTTGTTTTTCCTTGAGAGCTTCAAAAACAGCTTTTGCTTCGACATATTTTTGTTGGGAGACAAGTATTTCGCCCAGGGTTTGACTAATGATTTTCGGTTGCTCAAATTTTTCTTCCTCTTCATCCGGATATTCATCGGAATCCGTGAGACTCTCATCCGGTGCTTCCCGGTCTGCTGATCCCATGTTATCATCCAAACCTTTGTCTGAAAGTTTACCATTAGCTCCCAGCAGCTCATCCACAGATGGTTGAACCTGATCTTTATCCGGGGAAGAAGCGGCTTTATCTTCTATAGCTGACTCTTTACTGATATCTTTGGCAATATCTTCCAATTCTGGATCTTTATCCGGTTCAGATGGAGCGATTTTTCCCGAATATTCCAATTTCCCATGCAATATAGTTGTAAAATCATCTTTTACATTATCAAACTGGCTAAGATCGATCTTATCCGGAAAAATAGGATCCGGTTCGTAGAGACTAGCAGTTTCTTTTTCTGGTTCAATAAATACATTATCTTTCTGGTCTATATCTTCGTTTTCCAGGTCTATTTCTTTAGCTGGTTCGGGAGACACAGGGCCTTTTTTCACAGCTAACCATAATTCATATTCACCTAATTTTTTTGCTTCTTGAATCACATTTTCGTTTATGGGATCGAGTGTAAACAACTGCATCAGATATTCTCTGTACAAATCCTGGAATTCATTTGCAAAATATAATCCGGCAATATCTCTGATTGCTTTGATATGATTTGGATCATAGCGTAGAACCCGTTCCAATTCAGCGCGGGCTTCATCATTCAACTTTTTCCTTATATAGCAGCGGGCAAGTATATAATGCGCCTGGGCATAAGTTGGAAATTTTTTCAGTCCTTTTTCACACAATTTTATCGCTTTATCCAGTTCTCCTGATTTTAAGAGATTGGAAGCTAAATGTGCAAAAAGTATCTCTTTTCCGGGTTGATTGACCATATTTTCTGTTATTTCCAATTTAGGTTCTCCCATACTTAAGATATAAATGATGCTTGATCGAAAGATAACTAATAAGTGAGAAACCCGCAAAAAACATCAACATAAATGGAATAATTCCTATCTCAAAATAATATACTGCGATAACTACACCCAGACAACTATAGAGTGACATCAGAATTTCTATAATAACCATTTTATCAATCGAAATGCTGTATTTTTTTCCAAAAAATGAACCCCTGGATCCGATCAATTCATATTTTGGGGTACGGATAAAAGGTGTTCGTACCCTAAACAGACCCTGTATAACAGCACGGGTATTGTTGATTGAAAGTCCCATACTACCGGACATGAAGACAGGAAAAAGCAGCATACGTTTTTTCCAGTCTTTATAAAGTGACTTCTGTGATAGGGCATAGAATAAAAAGGAAGCAGCAAATGAGAGCAGAAAAAAAGCAAAAATAATAAAGAAAAATTCAGAATCAGGTTTATGTTTTTTAATTAATATCAGGGGAAGATTTAGGAACGCAAGAATCAGGATAAATGGATAAACAAAATTATTTGTCAAATGCAGCGTAGAATGTATTTTTAGGTTCAGGGGTAGAGTACTCTTCCAAAGTTTTGGTAATATTTTGCGAGCAGTTTCAACCGCACCCTTTGTCCAGCGATATTGCTGACTTTTTAAAGCATTGATCTCTGCCGGTAGCTCTGCTGGTGTAACAACATCATTAAGAAAAATAAAATTCCAGCCTTTCATCTGGGCACGATAACTCAGATCCAAATCTTCCGTGAGGGTGTCATCCTGCCAGTTCCCGGCATCTACGATACACGATTTACGCCAGATTCCGGCCGTTCCGTTAAAATTCATAAAATATCCTGCTGAGTTGCGACCATTTTGCTCTACCACAAAATGTCCGGCAAGCCCAAAAGCCTGAACTCTGGTTAACATGGAATAATTTTCGTTTAAATGATCCCATCGGGTTTGCACCATTCCAATCGTTGAATCCACAAACAGAGATACCGTTTTTCTTAAAAAATCTGAAGGAGGTAAAAAATCGGCATCAAATATAGCGATTAACTCACCTTCTGCTGATTTCAATCCTTCTTTTAGTGCACCAGCCTTAAATCCAGTTCTTTCTATTCGTCGGATTAAAGATATATTAAAACCCTGCTCTTTAAAATGTAACACCTGATTTGTGCATATATCCCCTGTGGCATCATCAGAATCATCTAACACCTGAATCTGGAGTTTTTCACGCGGATAATCAAGTGAACAAACAGTCTGAATCAGCCTTTCTACCACGTATAGTTCATTATATATTGGAAGTTGAACGGTTACTTTTGGAAAATAATCGGTTTTCCGGATAGAGGTTCTCCCTTTTCTTCCCTGCCAATATTTATAGGCCAGAAAAACCGCCTCCAGACTGAATAATCCAACTATGATCAAGGCAACCAAATATATGTTTAAAATAAGTTGATAAATCATGGTCCTACCAATTTGCTAAAGTATTATCCAAAACATCTTGTGTAATTTCATTTATTGCGGTTTCTATTGCCTCATTTCTGGCGTCGATATTTTCCAAACCACCCATGATTCCAAACCGGCGCAGGGTCTTTTCCCACCAGACTTTTCCAGATTTTATTTCAATGCATTTTACCTTAACATTGACATATACTTCATACTGTTCGACTTCCTCGCCGGTGGTAATAATTGCTGCTTTTTCCCGTATAGAGAGAATCGTTCCCGTAATTACTAAATCCGCCTTAGATTCAGGTACTACCTGGAGTGTGTTATCGTTGATAAATGCATCAATTACATTATTTGTAAGATCTTCTCTAACTCCCGGAAAGGAGGTATTATCATCAAAAAGAGGTACGGCGACTGTCTTAATATCTGAAGGGATGGATCCTGTGAAAGAGTAATATCCACAGGATATAGAGAGTCCTACCAGCAAGGAATAAAACAATACGAGCTTATTATAAACCATATTCCTTAATCTTTCTGTAAAGTGTCCGTTCACTTATTTGAAGAGCACGAGAAGTTTTTCGACGACTTCCGGCAAATTTTTGCAGAGTTTGTTTTATCATATCCCGCTCCATGGCAGCCAAGGTTGTCGGTTTTAATTCAAAATCCTCGTCGTTCCGGATCAATTCGCTCTCAGCCGTAGAATAATCACGATTATTATTCGAAGGATAAGAACGGCCCTGCATATCCGTCAGCATATGTTTGATTTCGTCTATATCCAATTTTAATGCCCATAAAGTTCGGTAAATCAATTCGCGTTCCGCCTGATCGTGGGGTTTGTTCAGAGGAACAGGTAAATTTTTTGAATCCGATCGTATATTTAAATTTGCGCCAACAAAAGATGAATTTACGATATCACCCTTATTTAATATCAGCGCAGTTTCTACGAAGTTTTTCAATTCACGGACATTCCCCGGCCAGTAATACTCCTTCATTAATTGTATCGCATCAGGTGAAAAACCTTTAAATTGAAATTTTTCCTGTTCGGCAAATTTCGCTGTAAAGATCGTCACAAGTAGTGGAATATCATCTTTTCTCCGTCTTAAAGGTGGAATTTCAATGGTAATTGCTTTCAATCGAAAATATAAATCCTGTCTGAAATCCCCATTTTTAACCCCCACCTCTAAATTCTTATTCGTTGAAGCGATCAACCGGACATTTACTTTAAAAGTTGCTGTCCCTCCAACCCGCATAAACTCAGATTCCTCTAAAACACGCAATAATTTTACCTGGGTATTTAAGGCCATCTCCCCGATTTCATCCAAAAAAATCGTTCCCCCATCGGCGGCCTCAAAATATCCTTTTTTTTGACCAACCGCCCCGGTAAAAGAACCCTTCTCATGACCAAACAATTCACTTTCAAGAATTCCTTCCGGAATGGCACTGGTATTGACTGCAATAAGTGGATTATCACTTCGATCACTGAGATTATGAATAGCCTGTGCAACAAGTTCTTTCCCTGTTCCGCTTTCGCCAATAATCAATACTGATAGATCTGTGGGAGCAACTGTTTCAATAACCTGGATAATCTCCTCAATCTCGGGAGAGTTGCCGTGTATTCCAATCTCTTTTTTAATATCAGAATATTTGTCTGCTGATTCTTGTGTCATTAATTATTTACAGATTATAAGTTATTGATTTAAAATTGGTTAAATTAACCATAGTCCGTTCTAAAGTCAAGATATCAATCTGTCAAAAAGTCATAAAGTGTGAGCCAGTTTACAAAGATTACCTATCTTCTTTCTTAAATAAAATTTCACCCTTTTTAATCGTAGCCATGACATGATTTATTCCCATGTGATAAGCAAGATAGTCAAGATTAGGGATATCCATCAGAACAAGATCAGCTTGTTTTCCCACATCGATGCTGCCGATTTCTTTTTCTCTCCTCAGACTTTTTGCCGGTATAATCGTTGTGGCCCAAAGCAATTCACCGGTTACCATTCCAAGTTTTAAAGCAGCGATGGTCCAAACCAGCGACATATTCTGGGTCATAGAACTTCCGGGATTAAAATCTGTGGCAAGAGCCACTTCGCATTTATTCGACAACATTTTCCTCGCCGGGGCATACTGATCCTTGCGTAAGAAGAATGTTGTTGCCGGCAAAAGTACTGGTATTACTTTTTTTTCTGCTATGGCTTTTATACCCTTATCAGACACCATCACTAAATGATCAGCGGTGGCCGCTTCAATTTCCGCTGCTAACTCAGCTGCACCAAAAGCGTGAAGTTCATCTGCATGAATACGAGATTTTAATCCGTAATCTTCGGCCGCTTTTAAAATTTTGCGGGTCTCTTCAATAGTGAAAACCCCCTTTTCACAAAAGACATCACAATACTCAGCCAATTGACGTTCTGCTATTTCCGGCAACATTTCCTCGATGATCAACTGAATATATTTCTCTCGTCTTGAGCGATAATCATCCGGAATTTCATGCGCTCCCAGAAAAGTCGGAACCATCTCCAACTTCTGCTCATTATTCAGTTCAGAAATTATTTCCAGTGCTTTTATTTCCCCCTCTCTGGAAAGTCCATACCCACTTTTTGCTTCTATCGTGGTTGTCCCATATTCAAGAAATGTTTTTATCCGGTTTTTTGTTATCGACTTTATTTCGCTCTTGCCTGCCTGGTGAAAACTCCTGGCACTATTTCTTATTCCGCCACCCGTTGCGGCAATTTCTTCATATGATTTTCCCTGATTACGCATGACAAATTCCGCTTCCCGGGTTTTCCAAAAAACCGGGTGTGTATGTGCATCCACAAATCCCGGAAGAACAGTAAGACCTTTCGCATCAATTACCCGGTCAACAGAATCCAGCGATGGATTTCTCTCAGGATGTATCTTTTCAATATATCCATCTTTAATAGAGATTGCCACGTTTTCACGATTGGTAATATCACCATAATCCCCATTCTCATCAGGGCTATAAAGATGACCGATATTTTTTATTAGTGTATTCATAATTATATAATGACCCACCCCGTCTCTCCCGCAGGTGCGGGATCGACACCCCTCCCTGCAAGCTTGCAGGGAGGGGCTGGGGGAGGGTTATTCCGTGGAGGTCCGTGGTAAAACTGTATATTTTAGCGAGAAGATAATTTTTTGAATGATGTGTGTAATTTCTGCCAGGAATCCTCAAGCGCTTCTGATATAACTTTGGTCCCTGTCAGGACGGGCATATAATTTGTGTCGCCATTCCATCGTGGAACCATATGATAATGCAAATGATCAATAATTCCGGCACCTGCGCTTCTTCCCAGATTCACACCGATATTGATACCGTGAGGGTTCATGGTATCATTAAGCGCTTTGAGGGATAATTGTAAAAGGTGCTGCATATCCAGTAAGACGTCGTCAGTCAATTTTGTAAGGTCTGCTTCATGTTTATACGGAACAACCATGAGGTGGCCATTATTATAAGGATATTTATTCATGATGACAAAACTCAGATCTGATCGATAAACAATCAGATTTTCCTTGTCATCAGTCTCCATTGGTTTCTGACAAAAGATACATTCCTGCTCATCATCCTGCGTACTTTTAATATATTCCATACGCCATGGCGCCCATAGCCGTTCCATCATGATTCTTCTTCTTTTTCTTTTTTGGTCTGTTTTATAATTTTTTCTGCTATATCTACTGGAACTTCATTATAATGAGAGAAAGCCCGGTTATGAATTCCTCTGCCTGAAGTCATTGAGCGGAGGGAGGTAGAATATTTAAATAATTCTCCAAGAGGTACTTTTGCCCGTATTACCTGAAATTTACCCTCGGAATCCATGCCCATTATCTTTCCGCGTCGCCCTGAAATATCACCCATAACATCACCCATATACTCTTCCGGAACCTTGACGGTCACATCATAAACGGGTTCAAGTATAACAGGTGTTGCATCCATGAATGCTTTCTGAAAGCCCATAGAAGCAGCTATCTTAAACGCCATTTCAGATGAATCAACATTATGGTAGCTACCATCAAAACAGGTTACTTTAACATCTACAACCTTACATTCTGCTAAAACACCTTTTTCCATTCTTTCGACAATACCTTTTTCCACTGCTGGTATAAATTTTCCGGGAATGACCCCACCTACAATGGCATTGACGAATTCAAATCCCTCTCCACGCGGTAATTTTTCCAGACGCAAATAGCAATCACCATACTGCCCCCTGCCACCGGATTGTTTCTTATATTTCCCCTGAGCCTCAGATTTTCTCTTTATCGTTTCACGATAAGGGATTTTCGGTTCTTCTTCTGTAACTTCCACATGGTATTTTTGACTGAGACGTTTTAGAATGATTGCCAGATGCATCTCACCCTGGCCGGAAATGATGGTTTGTTTCAACTCAGAATCAAACTGGGAAATAAAGGTTGGATCCTCTTCATGTAAGGCGTGAAGACCAACACTTATTTTTTCTTCATCACCCTTTGCTTTAGGTATAATTGCCGTTCTGATTTTAGGTTCAGGAAAGGCAATTTTAGGAAATTGAACCTCACCCGTTTTGGCACACAGAGTATCACCTGTATGGGTCGTTTTTAATTTGACAACAGCACCAAGATCGCCAGCCACCAAACGGTCTACACTATTTTTATGTTTGCCATTTAAGACGAATAACTGTCCGACACGTTCATCCTTTCCTTGCGTACTGTTTAACAAATCATCACCAGACTTCACAGCACCGGAAAAAACTTTTAAATAAGAAAGTTCGCCAACATGTTCTTCGGATATTGTTTTAAATACAAGAGCAGAAGTTGATTCAGTGATATCAGTTTTCTTTTGTATTTCTTTACCCCCTTTATCCAGGGCAGTTAGCGTTTTGATATCTGAAGGTGCCGGGGCAAAATTGGCAATAACATCATTGAGCCGGCGCACACCTACATTTGTTGTTGCTGATACACAAAACACAGGATAAACTTCATGATTCAGGATCGCCTTTCGTAATCCATCCCTGAATTCATCCTCTGTCAATTCACCGGCCTCGAAATATTTTTCCATCAGGGAATCATCACTTTCGGCCACCGCTTCGATCAGTTTCAAATGCAGATCATCTGCTTTGCTTTTTAAATCATCGGGTATTGCTTCCTCAGTGTATTTACCACTTCCATCTGTCGAGAATATCATTAGTTTCATCCGTATGAGATCGATGATACTATTAAAGCCGGGGCCCACCTTTACCGGAAATTGGGCACTCACCACTTTATGTCCAAAACTTTCGTGGATGGAATCAAAAACAGCATCATAGTCCAGATTCTCTTTATCCAGTTTGTTTAAAACAAGCGTTCGGGGAAGACCGAGATTTTCAGCTGCTTCCCAAACCATCTCAGTACCTACTTCTACGCTACCTGTAGCAGAAATAACAACCAGAACACTTTCAACCGCACGAAATGCGCCAACAACTTCACCAAAAAAATCAGAATAACCGGGAGTATCAATAATATTTAGCTTATGATCATTCCAATCACCATGCAAGAGAGAGGTGTTAATAGATATTTGTCTTTCTATTTCATCGGCATTGTAATCAGAAACGGTAGTTCCCTGTTCAACAGTACCGATTCTATTCGTTTCACCCATATTAAATACCATTGCTTCGACCAAACTTGTCTTTCCAGCGCCGCCATGTGCACCAATAGCGAAATTTCTTAATTGATCTGTTTTATAAGTTTTCAATTCTCCTCCTTAACCGCAATATTTGAATTTATCAATAAAAAAGAATGGCTTTTAAGGTAACAAAATCATCTTTTTTTTTCAAGACAAATCAAAGGACTTTGAGGAAAATATATAAAAATTAATTTGCTTCGGAGAATACTTTTATTATGTAGGGGAAGGAACTGCCTTTTTGCCATTAATTACTTCTGCGATTGTAGAACTCAAAGTTTCTATTTTGTATGGTTTTACGAGAACAGCTTCAAATCCAAACCGTTTAAAATCGGCCAGTACAGGATCATTAGAATACCCACTCGAGACAATTGCTTTTACATTCGAATCTATTTCCTTTAACTTCTGGATTGTTTCTCTGCCACCCATACCCCCGGGAATCGTTAAATCAATTATGACCAGTTTAAATGGATTATCTTTTATTAGCGCCTGTCTATACGATTCTAATGCCGTTTCACCGTCCGGGACAGCTTCAACATCGTATCCGAGATGGGTCAGAAATTGCACTGATAAGTCACGCACCATTTCTTCATCATCCATAACGAGAATCCGGCCATTTCCGTTCTCAATGATATCACTTTTCTGATGCTTTAAATGAACTCGACTCTCCGAGGCTGGTATAAAAATTTCCACATCCGTACCTTCACCAATTTTTGATTTTACCTGAATATGACCATCATGGCGTCTGATTATCGAGTAAGAGGTCGCTAATCCTAAACCGCTCCCCTTTTGTTTTGTCGTAAAATAGGGATCAAAAATCTTGTCAATATGCTCTACAGGTATACCGATTCCTTCATCAGAAATGACAATTTTGACAAACTTACCGGGTTTGAGACCATGAGGCAGAATTTTTTGCAGGGTAATATTTTCCATATTTACTTTAATTCTTTTGCCATCAGGCATAGCCTGTTCAGCATTAATAATTAAATTTTGAATAACCTGACTAATTTGAGCAGTGTCTACTTCAACGGACCAAACATCAGGCGGACATGTATATTCGCAGGTAATCCTGGATCCCCTCAAAACAAAACCGGCGGAGTCTTTAATGATATCACAAATTGATGCAGTTTCTTTAACCGGGGCACCCCCTTTCGAGAAAGTCAGTAACTGATGGGTCAAATCTTTTGCCTGAAGCGTAGCTTTCTCTGCCTCACCCAACACCGAGTGTATATTGCCCCCCTCCTCAGAATAAAGCTTTCCGAGTGATATATTTCCCAGAATTGCCGTTAAAATGTTATTAAAATCATGAGCTATTCCACCTGCTAGTAAACCGACCGATTCCAGTTTTTGAGCTTTTTGTAATTCCACTTCCATCTTTTTCTTTTCAGTAATATCGCGAATAATCGACTGACCACTTGCTTTTCCCTTGAAAATTGTTGGCGCTCCCATAACCTCCACATCAAATTCGGTACCATCTAATCGGACCATTTTCTGTTCCATCGTACCAACATCTTTTTTCTCTTTGTAGATTTTTTGGACTCTTTTCTTAGCTATTTCTACAAAATCAGGATGTGCTAAATCTATTAATGGTCTGCCTAACAATTGGTCGGCATTTTCTGCCCCATAAATCTTGACAGCTGCCTGATTGACATAATCAATTATTCCCTCACTATGAACTACAATCGCGTCCGGAGACCGTTCAATTAATCGTCGATAAATTTCTTCACTTTCCTTTAATGCAATCTCGGCTTCTTTTTTCTCTGTGATATCTTGTTGCATACCCCATCCACGGACCAGACGATTATTCTCCACAATTCCAACAAAGCTAACTAAAACAATTCTGACTCTTTCTTTTTTATCAAGTTCATAAAACTCTGCATTCTTCAACCGGTAGCCCGATTCAACAAAACGACGCAATTGCTCCCTATTCTGATCAACATCCCGCATTAGTCCTGCACTTAATTTGACACCGATTATCTCCATCGATGAATCAAAGCCGTACATTTCAGCCATCGCATCATTACTATCAGAGATATAGGCGTATTTAATAATATGCGCAACCTGCTTCTCGACCGAAAGTTTTGTCGACAGAGGTTTCTCAAGATCTATACACCAAATCGCCTCTGTACTGTATCTTATAAAGGTTTCATATTTTTCTTCACTTTTTTTAAGGGCCTCTTCCGTTAACTTTCTATCAGTGATATCTATCCCTACACCATGAATCGTATCGATAATTCCCTGATCATTTTTTACGGATATACCATTGTCATAAATCCAACGTATTTCACCATTCTTTCTCAGGATTCTGTATGTTATATCAATTTTAATTCCCTTAAGTACTTTTGCTAAAGCAGTTTTTACAATTTTCAGATCATCAGGATGGACGATTTTCAAAAATTGTTTAAGCTGGTTCTCCTCTTTCGGAAAATTCTCCGGATCATAACCACAAATCTCATAGTAAGTATCAGTGATAAAGACATATTCCAGCGTATTTCTATCCCTGACCGCCATTGTCCAAAAAAAAGCATTGACACTACCGGCAACCTGTTTCAATTTGTTTTCAGCTTCAAGCAGTGTATTATATGCTTTCTGTGTTTTTTCTTTTTGATCAAGAAGATCTTTGGTACGCGAGTTTACCATTTCTTCCAGAAGAATATTATTTCGGTTTATTTTTCGCACCCGGTATCGGTGTGTGCCGTATACTGAAAAACCAATTGAAAATGCAATAAATACAAAGAACCAACCTTTAAGCCAAAAGGGAGCCGAGATTGAAAATCCAAAGGAAGCTGGTTCTTCTGTCCAAATATTATCGCTATTCATTGCTTTCACTTTAAAAATGTAATCACCAGGAGAAAGATTGGCATAAGTAGCATAGCGCTCGTCCGTCATGGGAGACCAATCCCGATCGACGCCCTCAAGCATATATGAATATCTGACTTTTTCAGGGGCGACAAAGCTGAGTCCAATAAAATTAAAAGTGAGAAAATTTTCCTGATGTGAATAGATAGTATCTTCAGGGATAGGATAATCCTGCAAATATACACGTACTTTGTTGATATATGTAAGTGGTGAGACTGTGTTTGGCCTGTCTTCCGACGGATTGTATTTAATCACCCCGTTAATTGTACCAAATAGAATATGTCCTTTTGAATCTTTATAAACAGCGTTCTGATTTGTCTCAATGGCAGAAAAACCCTCAAACTCGCCATATTTTTTTGTACTGCCGGTTAAGAGATTTATTTTTTCGATTCCCCGT
>SDBT01017170.1_pt1 | contig 11440 bp, 6 predicted proteins | sample 2277101 | NCBI WGS metagenome assembly SDBT01 (sample SAMN10404973, study PRJNA504765) | marine sediment metagenome | isolation source: marine sediment core GS10_PC15, 103 cmbsf | place: Arctic Ocean: Southern Knipovich Ridge | collected 2010
ACAGACAGCTATTTCGTTGAGTGCGGGATGGAATCTGGTGGGATATGGTTCTCGGACATCCGATTATATAGCGGACTGCATGACCAGTATCGCCGGACAGTATATTTCAGTATGGGAATACGATGCAGTAGACGGATGGCAATGGTATCTGGCAGCCGCGCCAGGCTCCAGCAATCTGGATTCCATGCGTCCGGGCTATGGCTACTGGATAGAAGCTGTGACTGCTTGCACCTGGGATATTGGTGAGGGCGCTCCGCTGTCGCCACCATCCATACCTGTAACAAGGGAACGCTATGTTCCTTCTGAGAAGCCGGATATACCATACGTCATCTGGGGTAATGTGAAAGTCGATGGTGTGAAGGTAACAGGCGCGACACGCGATGCTCCTGTGGTGCTTCTGAAGGTGGATGGTGAGGTAGTATCCAGTTACCGGATGGGAGCAGTGAGCCAGCATGGAGATTCATACGCGCTGGATGTTCCTGTGAGTATCAATGATTCCGCTCAAGTTGAGCTATACGTCCAGATGGATGGTCAGGAAGTGAAAGCTGATCTGGCGCCACCAGGCAGACCGGGTCAGTTGGTGCGCTTCGATCTGTCTGTCCAGCTTGCTCCCAAGATTAGTCAGCTTCACCAGAATTTCCCTAATCCCTTCAATCCAGAGACGTGGATACCCTATCAATTGAAGGAAGATGCTCACGTTGAGGTCAGGATATACTCATTAACAGGACAGCTTATCCGCACGCTGAGTCTGGGGCGCAAGCCTGCTGACTTCTACACTGACAGGCAGAAGGCAGCATACTGGGATGGCAGGAATGAAGCAGGTGAGCATTTGGCAAGTGGAGTATATTTCTATAGTATCAAGGCAGGCGATCTCATTACCACGCGCAAAATGGTGGTGGCGAGGTAAAACTTGGCATTACGCAGAATATCAAGCCAAGGAAGGTGCATCCGCATAAGAAAACGGACGAAATCTTATCTAATTATGGGATAGAAAAAGGCGAGATAGTAGCGGATCGGCGGCGGCAGCGATAGGGAGGCGATCTTGATATGATGATAGCAAGGAACGATATTGACGACTTTCAGAGTGTGAGTGAGTCCTATGGCATAGAGATCGGGGTAGTAAGCGATGCCAAAATGCTAACAAATGCTAACAAAGAAGATGTATTCATGCCATTATAATGTGGGAAAATTCCATAAAACAGCATTATTTGGCTAGATGCTGGCATGTGCGTGTCATGAAAATCCGTCCCTTGCTATGACTGGGTTTACAGCGTCGATTGGTCTTCATAAGATGTATTATGAGGGTGCGACACGAAGTCGCACGATAAGAGTGAGGATAAAGTTCTCCAGGCCAGTGTCCATGCCTGTTCCCAGTTCTTCCGTGCGTCATTGGTAACGATGAGGTGCGAAGCGAAGTTCAATGTCCAAGAACGATCCTAACCACAAGGAGACTTTGGGCTAGGGAAAGATCGGACGGGTGAACATAAGTGAATCCTCATTGAGGCTGCGTTAGAGTCGGTCACCGAAATGTGGATGATACGGTGATATTGGGATATAGTCTGAGTGCCCCTCATACATTCAGAGAGGACATCAACATCCCCGCAGTAGAGAGGGCACCCACCCCGGTCGTATCTCTTACGTGTGGAACGTGGTAACCCCAATGGAGTCTGAGCTTGTGCTTCAGCTAGTGCTTGAGCATCTCAGTAAGTCAACCGTAAGGAAGACCTAACTCTCCAGTGGGAAAGGGAAGACTCGAGAAGCGAATGCCGTCAGCCGAAAGGCAACAGGAATCCATAACTGGACGGATAGAGCAATGCTCAAGTTGAAAGACTGCTGACGCGGGTCTGGTGAACCATCAAGACAGTATTGTAAAGAGGACGAATCTATGGGAAAAGTTAGATACGAGGCTGTAGTCTCGTAAACGTAACCATAGAAGCATTTAGCTAATCATCTGAGACGATGCATCCGAAGTGGTTTGCTTGAGCCGTGTGCACGGCGACGCGCAAGCACGGTTCTGAGGGGGCGGAGGGTCAGCAATGACCCTTTGCTACCCGCCCGTTCAAAAATACGGGGTGTCAAGATAGAAGCACCAGGAGTCCCGCCACGATACCAAGGGCTGGCCAGATCCAGATTAGCCATTTTGCTAATTTTTCCTCAATCTTGGTTAGCTGAATCTTCAGGTGTTTGCTTCCACCTGGGAACAGCCAGCATGGGAAGAGTCCTGGGGGCATATCTTCTATCTGACGCTTCTTATCGGTTTCAGGGTGAGCAACCAAACTCTCGTATGTCCAATACCTCATTGGTATACCGATTAGTATTGGGTTTTTCTCAATTTCTCTGAGATAAGTCTTGCAGAGCTCTAGGACGCGACGTTGCCCGACTATAAAAGATCGCCACATTTTGGCTGATGCTATGCCCAGAAGTGCTATAATACCGAACGAGATGATATACTTTGCTTTCAACAGGCTGCTGAAGCAGGTCGGTGGCTCCCAGGTGAATAGTTTGATGAATGTGATAAACAGTGTTGATTGGATTACTATCTGCACTATTCGGAGACATATTGGAGAGATTTGCGCATCCTGATGTTAGAATCGCTGTAAAGCCTTGTCAATAGTTGGATAACGCTTTCTATACGCTGTTAAAAATAGAGATTACTCACACAGAAGAGGCAAAAGATCTCAACTGCTTTGAGAGCTTAATTGCCGCGGCTTAATCAGCAATTTCATTAGTGTTTCGCAGAACATTCATTTTCTAAGATCAGGATGCGCAAATCTCTCCAACATGTTACTGAATAGTCCAAAACGAAGCATTTACAGGCATATGTATCGGAATTGATGGCAGTCCCGAGCATTAGGCTCTGATGTATCGGAAACTGTGGCACCTGACAGTTTATGAGTAGAAAGGAAGGCTGTCAGATTTCAAATTCTGCCGTTGGTGTATTAGTCTATCGGTCAATGGATTTATTGCTTCATAGCTATCACAAGAGCGAGGTGTAACCATGAAAATACTCAATAGAATTTTGCTCATCTTATGGGTCGAGCTGCTATCATTTCCCCTTGGAAGCGTTGCCCAAAGCACTCCTCAACTAGTATTGCCTATGGGTCATAAAGACAGGATTACATCAGTAGATCTCAGTCCAGATGGTAGATATGCTCTCTCGGGATCTGAGGACAAGACCGTGAAGCTGTGGGACGTGGCGACTGGCAGGGAACTGCGATCCTTCGTAGGGCATACAGGTGAAGTTACATCAGTAGCATTCAATTCGGATGGGCGTTTTGCCCTCTCTGGATCATGGGATAAGACCTTGATCTTGTGGGGTGTTGATACGGGCAACCGGATAAGAACGCTGTGGCCCGGGCACACAAATCCTATTATAGCATTAGCTTTCAGTTCAGATGACAACTATGTTATCTCTGGTTCCATGGGGGGGACACTGGAGTTAGTGGATGTTGCCACCGGAGAGAGGCTGCAATCCTTCTCCGGGCATGGGTATAAAGAGTTTATCAATTCAGTGGCTTTCAGTCCAGATGGACGCTTTGTCCTCTCTGGCTCTAGTGATAAGACCGTAAAGCTGTGGGACGTGAAGACTGGCGAAGAGTTGCGAACTTTCTCCGGGCATACATTTTATGTGGAATCGGTGGCCTTTAGTCCAGACGGTAAGTATATCCTTTCTGGATCCAGTGACAACACCATGAAGCTGTGGGATGTGGAAACTGGTAAAGACGTGCGGACATTCTCTGACCACAAATGGGGTGTTTCATCGGTAGCCTTCAGCCCAGATGGCAGTCATGCCCTTTCCAGTTCATCCAGTTCCCTGATGCTCTGGGATGTGGATACCGGTCAGAGGGTGAAATTCCTCTCTGAACGTACAGGATCGATCGTATCAATAGCTTTCGATTCGGATGGTCAGCATGTCCTCGCTGGCTATGATCACAGCCTCAGATTGTGGGATCTGGAGACTGGCAGGCAACTGCGCTCCTTCTCCGGGCATATAATCCCGGTCAGTTCAGTGACTTTCAGTCCAGATGGTAAACATATCCTCTCTGGTCTCCGAGAAGGCGTCATGGGTTTGTGGAGTATAACTACCGGTCAAGTGGTACGGGTTTTCTCAGGACATAGGTATCCTATCGTATCAGCAATATTCAGCCCTGACGGTAACTACGTCCTCTCTGCTTCCGGGGATGAAAGCTTCGGTACAGGCTATACAAAATTGTGGGATGTGATTACAGGTCAGGAACTGCAAACTGTTTCTGACTCCGGACCTATCAGCGCTCTTTCGTTAGCTTTCAGTCCAGATGGTCGTCTTGCCCTTTCTGAGTCCGATCGCAACATCCTGAAGTTGTGGAACGTGGAGACTGGCAAGGAGTTGCACGTCTTCTCCGGACATTCAGGCGGCATCCTATCAGCAGCTTTTAGTCCAGATGGTAGATACGTTGCTTCTGGCTCCCGTGATGAAACTCTGAAACTGTGGGATACGGACACCGGTCAGGAAGTGCGGACTTACTCGGGACATAGAGGTTATATTAAACCGGTGATGTTCAGTCCAGATGGGAGGCATATTCTCTCTGGCAGTCCATCGGATGGAGGAATCCTCAAACTGTGGGATGCGAACAGCGACCAGGAGGTGCGATCCCTGTCCGGATACCTGGGGGGAGTGGCTTTCAGTCCAGACGGCGAACATATCCTCTCTGGCTACAAGGACTATACTCTGAAATTATGGAATGCAGAGACTGGAGAGGTGGCACAAACATTCTCCGGGCACACCAGTTCGGTTCGAGCGGTGGCTTTCAGCCCGGATGGCCGCCTTGCTCTATCGGCCTCCTGGGACTGGTCTCTGAAGTTGTGGAACGTGGATACAGGGAGACTCTTACTCACGCGCTTTCATATAGGTCAGGCAGATTGGGTCGTCTTTGCGCCTGATGGACACTTTGATGGTTCCGCTGACGGCATCAAGCTCCTGCACTATATGAAGGATAATGAGCCAGTCCTTATAGACCTGTCATCTGATCCGCTCTACACCCCGAATCTGGTCACTCATGCGCTTGGATCAGCGGCAGTGCTTGACACTGAGCCACCCGAAATCACGATACTGTCGCCCCCCGCTACAAGAGGAATGAAAATTGTTCACGAAGAGGACATGATAAGGGTAAGAGGGAAAGCCACGGATGAAAGCGGCGTCCGTAAGGTGACAGTGAATGAGCAGGAGTCGAATCTACTGACTGATGGAGAATTCCAGGCTGAGGTTCGTTTGAGTATGGGAGATAACAGTTTGACTGTGATGGCCGAGGACATCCATAGCAACCAGGCCACCTTGAGCTTCACAGTTCGCCGTGAACGAGAAGAGGGATTTACCAGGGATAAATATTATGCATTGATTATTGGGGTGCAGGATTATGTAGATGACAGCGTTCAGGATCTGGATTTCCCGCTTCAGGATGCTCAAAGCGTAATGAAAGTATTAACAACCAACTATACTTTCGAGCAGAGCAATGTCCGCTTTTTGGAGAATCCTGACCGTAAGGAGATCATCAGGGCATTGGAGGAGTTGAAGAAGGAGATAGCAAAGGATAAAGGTAATCTGCTTATTTTCTATGCGGGACATGGCTACTGGGACGAAGATAAAAGACAGGGATACTGGCTGCCGCGCAGTGCCAGCTGGAGCGATTCATCTGAATGGCTATCCAATAGCACTCTCAGGGATCACATCAGAGGAATTAAAACCAGGCATACTCTCCTGATTGCAGATGCTTGTTTCAGCGGCGGGATCTTCAGGACCAGGGATGTGTTCATTGAGCGTGATACTCCGCCCTGGGAAATATACCAGATACCGAGTCGAAAGGCTGTCACCAGTGGCAATCTAAAGGTTGTTCCGGATAGGAGTATTTTCGTGGAGTATCTGGTAACAAGGCTGGAAGCCAACAAAGAGAAGTATCTCCTCGCGGAAAAGCTCCTGGTAAACATGAAAGAGGCAGTAATAAATAATAGTCCCACTCATCAGGTACCGCTATATGGGGTCATACACGGAGCAGGGGATGAAGGCGGTGATTTTATCTTCATTCGCAGATAACAATTAGGTTTTTTTTGCATAAACGGGGTGGTAGTAGCAAACGGACAATAACCAACGATCTTGGTTTTCTGGCTCTGTTTCTTCGTCAAGTATCAGTGCTGGAGTTAAGAAACTCATGTCAATGATAGCGTAGCTTTACGATGTTTTTTTTATGAGTTTATTTACTTCAATAATGCGCTTCTACAGCGATTCAGATGTACTGATGTGAAAGTAAAGAAAAGGCTGGTTTTCTTTACAGTTGCAGACAGTTGCTCAAATCGGCTAAATGCAGACCACATAAGGCTTTATGCGTCCCACAATGAAGCTTGAGAAGTTAAGATCGTTGGTTATTGTCCGTTTGCTACTACCACCCCCAGGTGAGAACACAGGTATTGAATGATGATTGGCGGGATACTTTCAGCCGCTGGTATCCTTCAATGGCAAAAACAGAGGAGAGTGTTGAGTATGCTGCTTAACATTTGCCCCCGGTTTGTAATGGTCTCATACAGGCATATTTGTGAAAAAAATCACGAGGTTCTCTTGACTTTTGTATGAAGGAAAGCTATAATTGCTCTATAGTTCTGAAGATTGAGTCAGACATCGTATACCTCCTGGGTGGAATGATGTTCAGGCTACACAAACTCAGGAAACTTGTGTAAGTATAACCCAAAACAAACATTCAAAGTAAGGAAAGGAGGAGGTATATTAGAAGCGATTTTCCCTTCGTTTTTAGTATACCAGATAAAATGAAAGTCTTAAGAATTGCTATAACTGTTTTTCTAGTTTCGATGGTAACATCAGGTTTGGCTTTGTCGGCAACAATATACGTTGCTACTAGCGGCAGCGACGTCACTGGTGATGGTAGTGAAGCAGAACCCTATGCTACTATTCAGAAAGGCATCGATCAGGCGTCACCCGGGGATAATGTGATTGTTGCTGACGGCACTTACACCGGTTTTGGCAACAAGGAGTTGAACTTTAAAGGCAAAGATATTATTGTTGAATCCAGGAATGGCAAAGAGCTGACTGAGATCGACTGCGAAGGAAGCGGCAGAGGATTCTACTTGCATCAGAAAGAAACTTCAGCGGCAGTGATACGCGGCTTTACCATAAAAAACGGTTCTCCTGATGATGGATACGGTGGCGGAATAAGCTGCAATGACGCCTCTCCTACCATTGAAGATAACCTTATTACCGAAAACTCGGCAAACGACGACGGCGGTGGAATAAGTTGCACTAATTCTGCGTCTCCAGTTATCAAAGCCAACACTATTACTAATAATGTGGCTACAAGAGACGGAGGCGGGATCCATTTGGATTCTACCTCTTTTGTGGAAATCAGGAATAACATAATCAGCGAAAACTTGGGCAATAGATTCGGGGGCGGGGTCCATTGCCGCACATCTTCTTCAATTGTGATAGACGGTAATACCATCAGTGATAATGATACTAGTTATCCTCATGGTGGGGGCGGAGGTATATATTATTCAAGCTCTTCTGGTGAGGTAGAAATAACCAATAATACCATCTCAGGAAACTCAGGAAGAGCACAAGGAGGAGGCATCCGTATCACTATCACCGGTTCCGCCGGTGGTGTAATAGAACGTAATACTATAAATGGGAATTCAACGGAAACAGATGGGGGTGGAATTTATTGTTCCCAATCAGGGATACAGGGTTTAGTGATACAGGGTAATGAAATTTTTGAAAACATTGCAGGACAGGATGGAGGCGGCATTTATTGTTCTAAATCAACCGTGCAGAATAATAGGATAGAAAATAATACAGCGGGAACAGATGGTGGTGGAATTTATTGTGAAAGATCAGTGATACAGGGCAATGAAATTGTTAAGAACATTGCAGGACAGGATGGAGGCGGCATTCGTTGTCATAACTCCTCAACCTCCTCAACACTGGAGAATAATTTAATCTTTGAAAACTCGGCAGAGGAATATGGCGGAGGAATTTGCAGCAGCGGCTCTTTAGTCTCTTTAAGCAAAATCATAAATAACACTATTAGTAAAAACCAAGCTATAAGCAAACCGGGCGGAGGGATCGCAGGCCTGGATTCTTCCTCCGCCGTTTCTCTGAATAACATTCTCTGGGGCGATATTCCCAATGAGATCTACATTGATAGCTCCTCAAGCATAGAAGTCACGTATTCGGATATTCAGGGTGGATGGCCTGGTGAAGGAAATATAAATGTGGATCCGCTCTTTGTGGACAGCCCCAACGACGACTATCATCTGACAGATGAAAGCCCGTGCATCAGCACTGGCAAATTCACCTTGGATGTGCCAACAACGGATATAGAGGGAAATCCCCGCCCAGGCCCTTCTGGTTCCGAACCTGACATGGGGGCGTATGAGAATGAAAAGGCAAAGCCGCCAACCTTGGCCAGCATTATACCCGCAGATCGCGGCCAGGGCGCAACTGACCAGAATATTGATATTGATGGCGACAACTTCTGGAGTGGAGCTAATGTGGCATTCAGTGGAAATGGCATTACAGTTAAATCCACCACTTTCGTAAGTAGCACAAGATTAACAGCTAACATCGACGTTGCTTCTGATGCTGCCATTGGCACCCGGGATGTTATTATTACTAATCCTGACACTCAGACGGTAACAGGAAATGGGATGTTTACTATAGGCTCTGCTCCCCAGGTAACAGGTGTAGTTCCAGGTCAATTGCCGCAAGGCTCAGAAAACCAGGATGTAGTTATCAATGGCAGCGGATTTGTGGATAATCTTAGCGGAGATCCCAACGGACAGCAGCTTGCCATAGATTTTGGCACTGGTATCACGGTTAATTCTCTGGAATTCACAAGCTCAACAGCATTAGGAGCAAATATCAGTGTAGGCCTTAATGCGGCTGGTAACACACGGAACGTTGCTGTTATTAACGGAGATGCAGGCGTAGGTGTTGGTAATGACGTGTTTGAGGTATTGGTAATAGATGATTTTACTCCACCGGCGGCAATAGACGATTTATCTGCATCAGCAGGTAATTCGATAGATTTGGAATGGAACGCTCCTGGAGATGATGGCAGCAACGGCACAGCAAGTGAATACATAATCAGGTATAACACAGAAGAGATTACAGAAGCCAACTGGGATGGGTCATGGGACGTGGATGACGAACCGCCGCCATCGCCTGCTGGAACTGCTGAAAGCATGACCATAGATATGCCATACCCAGGTTTGACATACTATTTTGCCATCAAAACTCAGGATGAAGTGCCAAACACTTCCAATATATCCAACAGCCCGAGTGCCACTGAGAACATGGCTATACATCTTTACGCTGGATGGAACCTGGTGTCTTTCATATCCCCAACAATGATGCTTGTAGGGGAAGCCATAGAATCCATAATAGACAAATGTGTATCTGTGTGGAAATATGATGCATCTGTACCTCGATGGCAGTGGTATGTTGCAGCCGCGCCAGAGGTCAGCAATCTGTTTGAGATGGGGCAGGGATGGGGATACTGGATACAGGTTACGGAAGATTGTATATGGGATTCCGATGGAGGTGGTGTCTTATCACCGTCCGAGTTGGCAGTGCAGAAGCCACCATTTGTTCTATATGGTAAGATCATAGAGGATGGTCATACTCTGACATCCAGTCATGGTTCTAGTATTTCAGCTAAAGTCGGTAGTGTGGAAGCAGCAAGTTGTGTTCTGGATTCAGATCCACTCTTCAAGGACTTTTACTTCCTTATTGTTCCCGTGGATGATGTCTTCCACACAGGCGATATTGCCCGGATATATGTGGATGGTTTGCCAACAGAATATGATCCTATAACTCTTGGTGAAATGGGTGCCATAAGACGGTATGATATGTCCTACACGCATATACCTAGGACTGTGAGGTTGCTCCAGAACTATCCCAATCCCTTCAACCCAGAAACGTGGCTTCCATATACTTTGGCACAGCAAACCGAAGTAAGCATCAAAATCTACAATGTAAAAGGCCAACTGATAAGAACGCTTGATCTGGGCAGGAAGCCAGCCGGATTATACGTGTCAAAAGACAAAGCTGCCCATTGGGACGGTAGCGGTGACAGCGGGGAATCTGTGGCATCAGGTGTCTATTTTTACAGGCTTGAGGCTGGGGAGTTTACGGCAATAAAGAAAATGGTGGTGGTGGAGTAGATCGCTGTTCGGAAATTGGAGACCATTACAAACCAGGGGCTGAAACATTTTCATGAGGGAGGATCAGCCACCAAATGACTTGGTGTTACGGCTTCGTGGTTCATTGTCATACAATGTTGCCCCCGGTTTGAAATGGTCTCGTCTATCAAGTCTGCCAGTTCCTCCACTTCCTCGTCAGTGAGTCTATAACCACCAGTATGCCGTTTGCTGGCCAGCTTGTGAATTCTCATTAGTTGCCTTCGGATTTCTGGCGGTTTGAAATCTTCTTCATCGCCAATGACATAGCGTACTTGATCTAGAGCATCAACAGCATGGGGGTTTTTGCATAAACGCACGAAAAGGTGCACTAAGAGATGCGCACGCGGGAAGAACCATATGTTCAGCCCTGTAAACACCTGATGTCTCACTATCTCTAAGACGATTTGAGAATCGAATTATGAGACATAAAATGAGACACAGAATTTGGCTGTCTCACAAAGTATACTTTGTGAGACACATGTCGGTTCGCTTCTGGTTCAGATGCGGTAATAGTCGTATAAACAAAGGGCAGAGCAGATCAACATAAATATCATTGTTCATCCTGATACGGTGTATGCCTTGATCGTTTAATGCCCTTAATGCACCTTTTGGAGGGTTTATGCAAAAACCCCCAAGTATCAGTCAAACACCGCTCCTGGGCTTTCCAGGGAACGCTTCCATAATCTATCCTAACAGATCAAGAATTTTCTGACATGCTGACATTGCCGATTCATAGTTGAAATTCGTTGTCATTTGTCGCCATTCTTTATTTTTCTTCCGACAGCGTTCCATTTCACGCTCTGCCCTTTCATCAGCTTTGAGTTTAGCCACAATAAACGCCGGCGGTTGGAAATCTTTCACCAGCGCCGTTCTGAAGAACCCTTTGGGATTGGTAAGGCTGTTCTGCTTGCGATGCTCTCTCATGTACTCAAGCTTCGCCATACAAGCTTCCAGGCCGTATTCCTTAGCAGCCCATCCAAAGAACTGCCAGTCGTCGTCTGCTCCGGTTTCTGGAAAAAGAGAAAGAAATCTAAAACGAACAGTGGCGGCAGCCTTCTTTTTCTCTGGATTTGTTTTTATGATCTCAGCGTTTACTCCGACATTGAGCAGATCCTATGCTGATGAAATATAATATATCTGAGACACCCTTTTTCCAAAGAGTTGTAGGATCTTTCCCCTGAGTTCAGTTATTCCTTCCATAACGCTGGTAGGCTGTCCA
>SDBT01017171.1_pt1 | contig 11440 bp, 9 predicted proteins | sample 2277101 | NCBI WGS metagenome assembly SDBT01 (sample SAMN10404973, study PRJNA504765) | marine sediment metagenome | isolation source: marine sediment core GS10_PC15, 103 cmbsf | place: Arctic Ocean: Southern Knipovich Ridge | collected 2010
CCCACTTGAGGGTGAACGAAGCGGCGTCGCAGCCAGCACACGGCTCGCAGTCAAGAACGGTATTATCAGCCGGGGCCGTCAGGGTAGGACCTGCCTTGGCGGCACAGTCCTCGTAGGACCAGAGCGTGCCGTCCGAGGCATCGGTTACGTCATACTCCTCGGCGTCAATCGCCCACAGTATGCTGTTGGTCGCCGCACTGAGACAGCCGCAGATTCTTAAGGCGGTGGGCTGAGCATCAAAGAACTCGCCGGCGTCACTGAGCCCGTTGAAGAGGTAATCCCAGTCCTCAGTGCCGCAGCAAGCGGTCTCACACGGCGTCAGGTTGCGTGCCACACCACTGTATACCTTATCACCACCGCTAGCGACTATCTCCCTATCCAGGCAGACCTCTCCATAACCATCATCAGCGGGTCCTAAAATATCCACGTTGATTTCGTAAGTGGAGGCATACAGGGTGCCCTCGCGGGCGACAACAATGCCGCTGTAGTCGTAAGCCATGGCGTTGAGGTCATCCCAGGCGCCACTGTCAGTGGTGGTGCGGTAGATGCCGGCACCGTCCACAGCCGCGTAGATGGTGCCCACACAGGTCGGGTCACAGGCAACGTGAACCTGGCCGCTACCCGCACTGGGTAGGTCATCGGTCGTGTTCCAGCTGTCACCGCCGTCATCAGACCAGGCTACCGGATCGCCGCCATAACCGCCGACGACCACGAAGCCATCGCCCTGGTCACAGCAGGAAGTGATACTGTGCCCCGAATCAAGGCCGGTGTCCTCAGCATCGCTCCAGCGCCGTCCGTACTGGGTGGACTTGGAGACCATGCCGTCGTCATCAAGGATGTAGACCACGTTCTCGCTCTCAACGACAAAGTCCTGGATATCTATCTTGGTCGCCGGTGGGCTGTTCCAGCACTGACCGCAGTCACGGCTGTAGTAGAGCTCATCGGTTCCCTGGATACCAAGGTAAACGGTGCAGCAGTCCTCAAGGTCATCACAGGGCAGCCTGAGCATAAGAACGTCGCCGTCATCGTGAGCCCATTCCCCGTGGTAGATTCTCTCCCAGGTGTCACCGCCGTCGTATGAGCGCCAGACGCTGTCGCACTCACCGACCTGCCATACCTCATTAACCCTAGCCACACCGCAGCAGTCTCCCCACCGATCCATCACGTTGATGGTGGAGATGTAGATGACGCTGCAGTCAGGGCAGACGGCAACATCGGACAGGTAGTCAATGTCGGTATCAATCAGGCCCAGCTGGTTAAAGGAGACACCGTCATCCAGACTTACCGAGAAGGCGGACTCATCAGAGAGACCACCCCCGTAGATAAAGGGGTTAACGTACTCAAGGTCCAGAAGACCGGTGGTAGAGGCGTAAGCCTTGTCGCCATCGGGGGTGTACATCACCTGAGCCCCATAGGGTCCCGAGGGGTCCTTACAGGCGCCGTCCCACTGCGGACAGCAGAAGTCAAGCTCCTCGGTATGCCACACCGAAACCCCGGCGCAGTTGTCAAAGGGGACAGCTTCACCAGGACCAGGGCCATCATTATCCCAGTCCATGTACTTGCCGATCATTAGCTTACCGGTATCGGCATCCCCGTGGATAGCAATTGAGGCCAGCAGCGGGTCACCCGAGGGACCACAGGTGACGGTCAGGGCGCTGTTATCAAGGCGGAAGACAAAGCCGCCCACCAGCCCGGTAACCGTGTTAAAGGCATCAACGTAGAGGAAGACAGCCCGGGCTCCCGGGTCGCTCCCGTCGTAGTCAGCGGGCAGGGCTAAGCCCATGCTCCGCAGGGCAGGCTCACTGAGCAGTGTTTCACCGTCGCTGTTGATTTCCACCGCGTCAGGGAAGCCACCCTCACCGTTCCAGGTGCCGCTCTCAAAGAGAGCCATCTGGACATAGGGGATGTCATTCTGGTCAACCCCGATGCACACGTAGGTGTCATCAAGGTCAAAGTTGGTGGAGAACTCACCGTCAACCACGCCCCAGGTAGGGGCATTACCCACAAAGTCATCCCAGCCGGGGTAGAAGGTGGTATCTTCCCAGGTTCCGGTGAGCCAGGTGCCGGCATCCAGGCGGAAGACCGCGCCGTCGCCCCAGGTGGCAAGGTTATCGTAGGAGTTTAGCCCAGCCACGGCGATGATGTGGATATTGCTGTCGGTCTCAATGGAGACGTCCACATCATAAATCAGCGCCATGCGGGTGCCGTTACCGGGGTCAACCATATCGCCGGCGAAGGAGAGGTTAGAGGTCCCGTCCTTGGAAGCTACCGTTGCCGGCACGCCTAACAGGGCGCCCATCGGTAATCCTAAGCCCATGCCGCCATCGAGAGCAGTCCCGATAAGGGCGGGGTCAAAGATGCCGCCGCTGATGACCAGCCAGTCCGGGTCGTCGGGGGCGATGGCAACGCCGCCGTAGCCGAACTGGATAAAGGGTCCGGGCAGGTTAGCCGAATCCTGAACGTCGGCGGTGATATCACTCCAGGTGACCCCGCCGTCGGCGGACGTCCATACCCGGGGCTCGGTGAACTGACCGTAGTTAATGATGAAGTCACCCCAGGCGCTGGGGCTGGTTACCTGCCAGTTATCAACGCAGAACCAGTCGTCGCCGAAGGTATATGGCGAGTTCAAATGGAACGCATCGGGGAGAGGAGCGTTCCCCGGGTCAATGTAGAGCATGCCGCTGAAGGTCATGGTGGTGGCGGTTGTCGTGCCGGTAATGACCATCCAGGCATCCACATTATTCGGACCGGGACTAAGACCAAAAACCCCGGCAACAGTAACGTTCAGGACAGCGGTAAAGTCGCCCGTGAGATAGCAGGCGGTGCCGGTGCCACTCCCGCTGAAGGTGTAGCTGGTATCGGTGACTTTGGTAACCGCAACCTCGCCGCCTGTTCCAGGAACAGTGTAAGGCTCGGTGTAGAAGCTACCGGTCAGCCCCTGGAAGGAACCACCGATAGCATCATCGGACCCGTTTACGGCACCAACGGCAACGATAAAGTCGCCATCGTCACCGTCGATATCGTAACTATAGATATCGGAACCAGGCTCAATGACGTGGTCTGCCCAGCTGGGGGTGTTTACCTTGCCCCACTCCACCTCATCGGCGACGGCGGGGCTAACGAAAATTGCCGCTACCGAGGCGAAGATAAGACCCGATGATAAACCCCAGCCCAGTATTTTAGATATTCTTTTGTTTTTCATCGACCTTTATTTTATCCTCCTTAAGGATATGCTTTTTTCTCCATACACAGAAACAGAACCTCAGTTCTCTTCTTCCGATGGAGAAAAGGTTTCTCTTTGGTTCCGTAAATGCCTTTTCAGGCTCTCCCCCTTCAGGACCACCCCAAAAATCGGGTGTTGGAGCACTCCCTCCGGGCTTTTGCCATATAACATCACCTCCTCTCTACCTTATAACCACATTTGCACCACAGCTTGTCAACCGGCAAGCCTGGCACAGTGCTACTATAGCATAAAATATCCCTTTGTCAATACCCTAGACCTACCTAATCGTCCAATTTAGTCCATTTTTACAGTGCCGTCAGCAAAATTAGCTGCCCCCTACCCTTTTCTTTTCCCCAGCGTTATAATATAGTGATGCTGGATAGCGCCAAGCTTAGATTAAATACCCAACTAATATAACGGAGGGGTTATGAAAAGGTTAGGGTTAATAATGATAGCGATGTTATTCATTTTCCCGCTGGTGCTTACCGCCTGCGGGGAGGGAGCACCATACGAAGTAATGCCGGCCCCGATACCAGCACCCGCAATGCCGCGCCCAGATAAACCGGGGGTAGAAGGACCGCCGGCACCAGAACCGTCACCGATACCCCAGGAACGAATGATAGTCCGTAACGCCGATATGTCGCTGGTGGTGGATGAGGTAAGCCAAGCCCGGGATGAGATAGGGGCACTGGCAGTAGGGCTGGGTGGCTGGGTAGTTGACTCCAACATCTTTGGTGAGGGAGAGGAGATGAGGGGTCGGATTTCGATTCGCATTCCCAGTAACAAGTTTGAACAGGCACTAGCCGAGCTCCGAGCCCTGGCGGTAAGGGTAACCTCGGAAAGCACCAGCACTCAGGACATAACTGAAGAATACGTTGACCTTGAGTCCCGGTTAAGGAACGCTGCCGCCACCGAGAGCCAATACCTGGCCCTTCTGGAAAAAGCCGAAGATGTGGATGATATCCTCCAAATCTATGAAGCCCTGTCCCGAATACGCTATGAGATAGAGCAAATCAAGGGCCGCATGCAATATCTGGAGCAAATCTCAGCCATGAGCCTGATTTCCGTAAATCTCACCCCGGAGATTAGCCTGGGGCCGCTGGTGCCCCCGGGGTGGAGTACCAGTGAGACGCTTAACTCCGCCATCCGCGGACTGACCACCTTCGGACAGGGGCTGGGGACAGCGCTTATCTGGATTGGTATCTTCAGCCCGATATGGGGAACGGCGCTCGGCATTACCTACTGGCGTCGCCGCCGGAGGCGAAAGGCTCAGTCTCTAGGTAGTAATCGCCCGAGCAGCTCTTCCTGATTCAGGCCACTAACCGCTACCGTCTTATTGCGGCTGGTATGACCCCTGGTGATAGTGAGCGAGCCCTGGCTAATCCCTAAAAGCTGGCTCAAGAAAGCCAGGAGCTCCCTGTTGGCTTTGCCCCTAACCGGTGGTGCTGATATCCTTACCCGCAATACCCCATCGGTAAAGCCGATCACCTCATTCCTGGGGGCACTGGGATAAACCCGTAGTGAAATCTTAGCGTCACTGCCCAAAATGGATAAAATAGATGCCGCGGACTACTAGTACTCGCCCTTACTCATGGTATTAAATGCGATGGAGACTAAGAGCAAAACCCCCGCCATAATAAGCCAGAACATCCAGGTAAACGCGCCAACCAGTATTGGAATCACACCACCGGCGGTGAGACCACCCACTATGGCACATATCCCACCAAGGATGCTAAAGGTTAAGCCTGCGGTTTGCATTGACCACCCTCCTTCTTATTTGTTGACTAAGTCGTTTGGGACATGTCTTATGGCTTTATTTTATCCCTATAGTTCCGATATACTAAGTTAGCTGGATAATAACACGAAATTGGTGGCTAGTCTATACTTTCTATCCTGAACTCAAGAAGAAGTAGCCTTTCTAAAGGAGAAAGACTTGTCCGAAGCTGTGACCAGTCTAGAGCAAGAGGTAGGCAATCTACTCCGCCGGAAAGGGCTAACCATAGGGGTGGTGGAGTCAGCCACCGGCGGACTCCTCTCTCACCTGATAACCAATGTCCCCGGTAGCTCAGATTACTATAAGGGGTCAATTACCGCCTACAGTAACGAGGTTAAGATTAAAGTAGCTGGAGTTAGCGAGACTAGCCTGAGCCAATATGGCGCCGTTAGCTACCAGGTGGCCGAGGAGATGGCACAGGGCGGTAGAAAATTACTGGCTACCGATATATGCCTGGCGGATACCGGCATTGCCGGGCCCGGTGGTGCTACCCCGGAAAAACCACTGGGGCTATTCTATATTGGCTTGTCTTGTGAATCTGGTACTGAGAGCCAGAAACATAGCTTCCCGGGAAACCGGGAGCAAAACAAGTTAGACGCTGCCAACGCTGCCCTGAGGTGGCTAAAAGAATACCTGCTGAGCCTGAAATAGACTAGGTAGTAAAATGGGTGTTTAAGAGGGGCTTTGCCCCTCTTTTTTTATATCCTTCCCCCTCTCCTTTGAAGGAGAGGGGGACAAAGGGGGTGAGGTAGATGCAACATCTTCTAATTGCCAACGCCATCTCCCAGTGTTATACTTGGGCACAAGTCACCATCTAGAAGGGAAGATTTTGTATGAAAAGATCTGACGGGCGTGCCTTTGATGAACTCAGACCGGTAAGAATAATACCCGGCTACCAGAGCTTTGCCGAAGGCTCGGCGTTGATAGAACTGGGTAAGACTCAAGTGCTGTGCTCAGTGAGTGTTGAGGAGAGAGTGCCCCCCTTTCTTAGAGGTGGGGGCAGTGGCTGGATTACTGCCGAATATGCCATGCTACCGCGCGCCACGGTTACCCGCACCCCCCGTGATTCCTCACTGGGTAGGATTACCGGCCGAAATCAGGAGATACAGCGCCTTATTGGACGCTCGCTACGAGCTGTAACCGACCTCACGGCACTGGGCGAAAGAACCTTAGTAGTGGATTGTGATGTGCTTCAGGCCGATGGTGGTACCAGAACCGCGGCCATTACCGGGGCTTACGTCGCCCTGTATCAAGCAATGAAGACCCTGGCCAATATGGGAATAATATCGTCCATACCCTTAAAGACAGCGGTGGCAGCTACCAGCGTGGGCATTGTGCACAGCTATATGATGTTAGACCTGTGCTACGACGAAGACCGTAATGCTGGGGTTGACTTCAATGTAGCCATGACGGGTAAGGGCGAGTTCGTTGAGATTCAGGGGACAGCGGAGGCTAAACCTTTCTCCAAGGAGACCATTGACTCCCTCCTCGCCTTAGCTGAGAAGGGCATCCAGCAGCTATTTCAGGTTCAAAAAGAGGTTCTCAAGCTGGACTGAGGTGGTCAGGGCCTTACCTGCCCGCTACCAAAGATAATCCACTTATAGGTAGTCAGCTCCTTTAGTCCCAGGGGGCCGCGGGCATGCATTTTCTGGGTGCTGATACCAACCTCAGCCCCCAGGCCAAACTGACCACCATCGGTGAACCGGGTACTGGCATTGACATAGACGCAGGCCGCATCCACCTCATTAAGAAAACGCATGGCGGCCTCATATTCCTCAGTAACAATCGCCTCAGAGTGCCCGGAGCCGTAATGCTCAATATGCTCCAGTGCCTCATCCAGAGAGTCCACCACCTTGATGGCGGCGGTTAGCGATAAAAACTCCTTCCCCCAATCGTCGTCGGTCGCCGGGACGAGCCTCAAAGAGGCATCCGGCTTGAGGGTAGCTAGTGCCCGCTTATCACAGTGCATTTCAACCCCAGCCTTGGCCCACGCCGCGGCTACCAAAGGCAGATAGCGCTCAGCAGCATCTTTGTGAACCAGCAGACTGTCTAAAGCGTTACAGACGGTGGGGCGCTGCACCTTAGCGTTAAAGGCAATCGCCACCGCCTTATCTAGATTGGCACTCCGGTCTATAAAGGTGTGACAGACACCAATCCCCCCACTGACCACGGGCATAGCCGCATTTTCGGTAACGAGTTTTATCAGCCCGGCACCACCGCGGGGAATAACGAGGTCAATAATATCACTCATTTTAAGCAGGTGGCCTACCAGAGCCCGATCGGTATTCTCAATAAACTGCATGGCGCCGTCAGGGACACCGGCTCTGGCTATCGCCTCGGTAACCACCTCAGCCAGGGAACTATTAGAGTGAATTGCCTCCTTACCTCCCCGCAGAATAATGGCATTACCCGACTTAAGACACAGGGCAGAGATGTCTATGGTAACGTTGGGGCGGCTTTCATAGATAGCACCGATTACCCCCAAGGGAACCCGCTTTCTACCCAGCAGTAAGCCGTTGGGCAGGGTGCGCATATCAAATACCTCGCCTACCGGGTCGGGAAGTGCCGCCACCGCCAGCACATCCTGAGCTATGGCCTCAAGACGCTCAGGTGAAAGCATCAATCGGTCAAGCATGGCATCACTCATACCTGACGCCTCACCAGCCCGGTAATCAATTTGATTCGCCGCCAGTATCTCCTCCTTCTTGGCCAGGAGGTCATCAGCGATATTACATAAAGCCCTGTTCTTGACCTCGGTAGAAAGGTAAGCCAGACGGCGCGACGCCGCTTTAGCCGCCCCCCCCAACTCTTCCAGTTCTTCTATCGGTGATTTCATAGTCTTTACTCCTTTTTATGGTAACCCCATCCCCCTAAGGTATAATGCCATCAGATTACTCAGGCTGTCTCGGTCGCTCTTCAAACTGCCCGCGCCCCCGGAAATAATAGTGGTAGAGTGGAGGGGTTCCTCTCACCGCCCGGTTAACCCGCTTCAAAAGGGAGCACCGGCCCCGGCGCCCATCCTCTAATTCAAGCATATAGCCATCACCATCGCTAATGCGCCGGTATTCTTTAGGCACCAGCTCTCCCCACCAGCCGGCTTGTGATTCATCATGGAACTGGTAATTAACCCCAACGATAAACTCGCCGCTATCAAAGTATACTTTGCCGACCGTCACTCTAAACCTCGCTTTCTAAAACACCACCAGATTGTTTCGGTGGACAACCTCAGAGCCATAGTCATAGCCAAGAAGGGTAGCAATCTCTCCGGAGTACGCCCCCTTAATGATTTCAATGTCCGCTGAGCTGTAGTTGCTTATGCCACAACCAAGACGAGACCCCTCCGGAGCATAGATATTGACTATGTCACCCTGCTGGAAATGTCCTTCAACCTGCTTAATACCGGCGGCCAGCAGGCTCCCTCGCTGTTTCTTTAGAGCCGTGGCCGCCCCCGAATCTACCACCAGCTTGCCCTTGGTAGAAAGACCACTGAGCATCCAGCGTTTACGACTCTCAAGTTTGCTGGTAGTAGGTAGGAAACGAGTCCCTATCGCCTCACCGGCAACCAACCGTAAAATGACATCTGGTTCTCGGCCATCGGCAATGACTACCGTTACTCCGGAAGCGGTAGCCAGCCTGGCAGCCTCTATCTTGGTAACCATACCCCCGATGGCCAGGCCGCTAGTGGTACCAGCAGCCAGACGCTCAATCTCCGAATCTATTCTCTCCACCTGAGGGATAAGACGAGCCTCGGGACTACGGTGCGGGTCGGCAGTATACAGTCCGGCAATATCGGAAAGAATTAACAGCAGGTCAGCATCAACCAGATTGACCACCATGGCTGACAGGTTATCGTTATCGCCAAATCTAGCCTCTTTAATCTCGTCCACCGCCACCACATCGTTCTCATTAACGATGGCTAGCACCCGAAGCTCCAGCAGAGCCAGCAGGGTATTACGGGCATTGAGATAACCGGCCCGGTCAGAGAGGTCGGCCTTAGCCAGTAGAGCCTGCGCCACCGTAATATCATACTGGCTGAACAGCTGGTCGTAGAAATGCATCAGTTGACTTTGCCCCACCGCTGCCAGCACCTGCTTAAAGGGGATATCCCTAATCTTCTTGGATAGCCCCAGCTTATACCGCCCCGAGGCGATGGCCCCCGAAGAAACAACAATAAGCTCCCGACCCTGCTTGTGAAGCTGCGCCACCTGCTTAACTAAGCCGGACATTATCTCTGGGTTCAGATGGTCACTGCCGCCGGTAACCAGGCCGGTGCCAAACTTGACCACGATTCGCTGATAAGCTGAGTCCTTAACTCTACCCACTTTTGCCAACCTACAAAATCTGCTTCATTATAGCAAGTGGGGACAGGCGGCACAAGAGGGAGCTTGTTGCGAAACTCCTTGAAAGTGTTAGAATAGGGATATGGATTTCAGTTCTTTCCCTACTCACTGGGGATGGGTTGCTCTTATCCTTGGAGGAGTGGCGCTTATAATGGCTATTTCTCCATTTCTCCAAATGTATTTTGGTCGCCCCAAAATACTAATTGAATTCGTGACAGACTGGATAGATGGTAGCAAGTTATTAGGGGGCCAAATAAGCAACCCTCCATTGCTACACCCCCTTGCTCGTTTTTTAGCGCTTCATCGAGAAACTGCAGAGGATGTATGGGTAGTCTTTGAAATCAACGAAGATAAGACAGGGAAGGTTATAGTGCCAGCGATTTTTCCCGATTTAACTAGAGAAGATATGCCCCCAGCAAGGAGAATCACTTTGCCGAGTTCTATTAGGATTGCAAGGTTTCCTATTGCTCTCTACAACCCAAGCAGTAAACAGGCTAAGTTAGTTGACAATGCGAATGCCATAGTTTTGCCTACGGGGCAATACATTGTAATTATAAAGGTTTGCGTATTTGGGAAAAAAGTGTTAGCAAAACGCTGTCTTACTGTGTATACTGATGGTAATTTACGCTGGTCAGCCAATTAGTTCTTGGTAGGAAAAATTGTTTGATTGTAATAGTTTAAGAAGCGTATCTCTAAATAGGTATGGATTATCATGCGTATACACATTGCCTAATAGAAGATACATGATTACTCGTAGCACTATGCAAGGCTTGAGCTTAGGTGATATAATTCCTCTATCTCTCAGACGGAGCACCCATAAATGCCAGAGAATAAAAAGAGGTTTATCGCCGTTATTGGTGGCAGTCAGCCTACCTCAAAAGAGGCTAAAGTAGCGGAGAAGGTCGGCCGTGAACTGGCCAAGCAGGGTGCGATTCTGGTCTGCGGCGGCCTGGGCGGGGTGATGGAGGCTGCCTGCAAGGGGGCCAGTTCCGAGGCAGGAATAACTATCGGCATTCTTCCCGGAGACAATCGCCAGGCAGCCAACTCCTATGTCCAGATTCCCATCGCCACCAGCCTCGGTTATGCCAGAAACGCGGCCGTGGTCAAATCAGCCCAGGCAGTTATCGCCATTGGCGGCAGCTACGGCACCCTCACTGAGATAGGCTACGCCCTCCAAAGCGGCATCCCGGTTATCGGCCTAAACACCTGGGCAATATCCAGAAATAGTAAGCTGGATAATTCAATCATCCCGGCCGAGAGCCCAGCTGAGGCAGTAAAGAAGGCTCTTGAGCTAGCTATCGACTGAGAATTTCAAACCGACCTCGAAACTAGATTTATGAAAAAAGATGGCCGAGCAAAGAATGTCAACCATTGAGGCTGTTAAAGCCAGAGAAATTCTGGATTCCAGAGGTAACCCAACACTTGAGGTTGAGGTAAAGCTGCACAGCGGCACAACCGGGCGCGCCGCCGTGCCTTCTGGGGCCAGCACCGGTAAGTATGAGGCGGTAGAGCTCCGGGATAGAGACGACTCCAGGTTTAATGGACTCGGTGTTCTTGGGGCAGTCGACAACGTTAACAAGCCTATTGCCGCCGCCCTAATCGGCATGCCCGCTACCGACCAAGCTGCCATTGACCATAAGCTAATCGACCTTGATGGCACGGCTAACAAATCCAGGCTGGGGGCTAACGCCATTCTGGGAACGTCACTAGCGGTGGCTCACGCCGCCGCTAACTGGCTTAATATACCCCTTTATCGCTATCTAGGTAGAGCTGACACCTACACCCTTCCGGTCCCGATGCTCAATATCCTGAACGGTGGCCGACACGCTGCGGATTCAACAGATTTCCAGGAGTTTATGGTGATGCCAGCCGGGGCCAGGAGCTTCAGTCACGCCCTTCAAATCGGCGCTGAGGTCTACCACAGCCTGAAAAGGGTGCTTAAGGATAAAGGTCTGAACACCAATGTCGGCGACGAGGGAGGGTTTGCCCCGCCACTTAAGTCAAATAAACAGGCAGTAGAAGTAGTCTTGCTGGCGATTGAAAAAGCCGGCTACAAGCCAGGTAAGGACTGCTTTATCGCCCTGGACCCGGCCGCTAGCGAGT
>SDBT01017172.1_pt1 | contig 11439 bp, 12 predicted proteins | sample 2277101 | NCBI WGS metagenome assembly SDBT01 (sample SAMN10404973, study PRJNA504765) | marine sediment metagenome | isolation source: marine sediment core GS10_PC15, 103 cmbsf | place: Arctic Ocean: Southern Knipovich Ridge | collected 2010
AATCTGTGTAACTTACGATGGGGCACAAGGTCTAGTAATAGAGATGACTCTAGAAGACATGGGACATTAAACAATGGTTCTAGAAATTCCCAATCCGTTCTTGACGAACAGGACGTATTAGAAATAAAAAATTATCTCAATGAAGACCTGATGAATGGTAGACAAATAGCAAAACTATTTCAAGTGTCAGAATCAACCATAAGTTCTATAAAACACAAAAGAAATTGGAGTTGGTTAGATGAGTAACAAAAAAACATATATACCTTTACACGTGCATTCTTACTACTCGTTATTAGATGGACTAGCGTCACCTAAAGATATAATCAAACGTTGTGTTGAATTGGGTCTACCTGGATGCGCGATAACGGATCATGGAAATATTGCGGCGATGAAACTATTCTACGACGAAGCCAGGAAAAAGAAGATTCAACCAATCATAGGTTGCGAAATGTATATATGTGAGAAAGACCCAACAATCAAAAATATGGACAACAACAAGAGATATCACCTTATCGTATTGGCTAAAAACGATCAGGGTGTCAAGGATTTGATGGGTTTGATTAGTGAGTCTAATAAGCCAGAGTATTTTTACAGAAAGCCACGAATAGATATGGATGGACTTGCGCCGTTTGCAAAGAAAGGTAATATGATAATGCTATCTGCTTGCATAGGTGGAGAATTACCGTCGAATCTATTCACGGATTTCAAAGAGGCTTGTAGGGTTAGCGAGCATGGAGGAAAAGCTAATCTAGACGCAGTCAGACAGTGTCTAAAGCCGAATTGGATGGAGGTTGGTGAAGCGATCATTCACAAATTTGTCAAGATAGCAGGAGATGGCAACTACATACTAGAACTTCAAGACGAAGGAATGTCTATTCAAACAATTGTCGTTGAGTGCCTCCGAAAGCTAAGCGAAAAAACAGGCGTTCGAACCGTAGCTACAATAGATGCGCATTACACAAACAAAGAGGACGCAGAAGACCAGAGATTGCTATTATTCAGCCAATTGCATACCACGAAAGAGCAGCAGGAATATAGAAGACAACAGGGAGGTGACATAATGGACTTCTTCATTTCAGACAACTACTATATACCGTCTTATGAAGAAATGCGAAAGCAATTCTCAGAACAGGAACTACAAACCTCCCTAGATATAGCCTCGCAAATACACTATTCGTCGCTTGGGCATGATCCTTACCTGCCGATTTTCACCAATGATGAATCTAAGAAACTTGGACTTGACTCAGACCAGTATCTAAAACATCTTTGTATAGAGGGAGCAAAGCAAAAACTTTCACATTTCAATCAACACCAAAAGGGAATATACTGGAAAAGACTCCAGAGAGAATTGATAGTAATCCACGAAGCAAAGCTGGCTGATTACTTCTTGATAGTTTGGGATACTTGTAGGTTTGTAGACGAGAACAACGGGCCAAGAGGTAAGGGGCGTGGTTCTGGCGCTGGTTCTATCATAAACTATCTAACAGGAATCACAGGAATAGACCCAATCAAGTATGGACTATATTTCGAGAGGTTCTACAATATGAGCCGAAATATTCCTCCACACTTTAATGTCGGGCAAACCGATTTCATGTCATGGATGTCTGAGAATTTTGAGATATTGCATACGCGAAACATAGATGAGGAACGCAAGACTGTTGCTAAACATCTCGCCAAACGAATAAAGAAGTACAACGTCGAAGGATGTAAACCTCTGCTATTCACGGACATGATGAGAAAAGAAGTTGAGTGGATAGATGATAAGAATCCAAGAATGTGGATGTATCTACTAGATATGATTGAGAAAAAACCAGCAGAGAATCCTTCCAATTCACATCTAGCATACGGTCTTGGAATCACGATAGCTGGTCCGAAAGAACTCGACGTCGACAAGAAAGTTAAGATTCACGATGGGCACATAAGTCTCCCAGATATAGATACTGATATTGGAGTTGTATTCAGGAATGAAGTGATCTCATATCTGAAAAAGAGATGGGGGGATGAATACGTAGCACAGATGATTACTTTTGGTAGCTTACAGGGTAAAGCCGCGCTCAAAGAAGTGTTTCGTGCGCAACCGGATACGGTTAAACACCTGATGAAAGTAAAGGCCCTAAAGGAAGGCAAAGAACCAAGCGAAATCAATACGACTCCACACGATCTGTGTAACGAGATCACCCGGTATATCCCAGACGAAGCTTCGATTGCTGACGAACTAAGACAAGCAAGGGAAGAGCAGGGGGACGATTATGGAATATTGAAATGGGCTATACATCATGTAGAACAGGTCAAAGATGCATATGAATGGTACAGGCCATTATTTGATCAAGCAATGCGAATAGAAGGTACAAAAAAGTCTCAGTCGAAACACGCTGCTGGTGTTGTTATAGCAGATAGGCCAATTGAGGAATTGGTTCCGCTAGCCTATGACGCAAAAAACAAAAGTAGGGTGGTTGGTCTGGAAATGAACAATGCCGAAGATATGGGTGCTGTTAAATTTGATTTCTTAGGTGTCGTAGCATTAGATAAATTATGGAATGCTCAAGACCTCATTAATGGATTAGATAAACCAAACGTATCAGAAGGGGTGGTGGCAGATGTCGTCAGTTGATCACGCAATACACATAAAAACAATTTTTTGTGACATAGATGGATGTGTCTTCAAGCACCACGGAGATATAGCTGCTATTGTGTCTAATCCGTGCGTACTACTCCCTGGGGTGAAAAAAGCATTTAAGACCTGGGGACACGCTGGATACACCATAGTCCTTACTACGGGTAGGCCAGAAAGTCTAAGAGAGCTTACGAATAGCCAGTTGAGGGACGCCGGTTTATTCTACAACCATCTGATAATGGATTTGCCTCGCGGACCCAGAATCGTTATCAACGATACTAAACCTAATAGGTATCCAAGAACTGCGCAGTGCGTAAACATCGAGAGAAACAAGGGGATGGAAGATGTTAGCGTCTAACCTGGCTTGTGGACCTATGAGTCCCGAAATTGTGGAAGCAGTTTTCCTCCATTCGCATAAACACAATACGCAGTTAATGCTAATATGTTCTCGCAACCAGGTGGATGTTGACAGCGGATATGTTTTCACAACACGAAAATATATGGAATACATCTTGTTGATGAAGGCTAGATATCGTCTGTCAGACGTAGTGATTTGTAGAGATCATTGTGGTCCAGGATTCGGTTCCTATTACGAAAACGACCTTGAAGGAACAAAGCGAACTATCAGATGCGACCTCGAACACGGCTTCGACCTTATCCATATTGACCTATGTCTTGCGACCGATATGTCTCATTCAGAAAAATTGGAGCACACGCTAGCGCTGATGAGGTATGCTTTGTCTATACGCTCAGACGTGATGTTCGAGATAGGAACAGACGAGAACGTAGGAATTACGGAAGACAATGTCGAAAGAATTGTATCAGACATACGAATATGCCAACGCGCAGCGAACCCTGTCTTTTATGTCGTGCAAACTGGCAGTTTGGTTCTTGAAAATTTCAACACAGGATCATTCATGTCGGATGTTGTTGGACGAATGAAGCAAGCTATCAATCAGCATGGCATAAGTCTGAAGGAACACAATGCGGACTATCTAACGAAAGAGCAGTTGAAACTAAGGAATGGTACCGTAGACGCGGTCAACATAGCGCCACAATTAGGTGTCGTTCAGACCAGCCACATACTATCTCAGGCTTTGATATATGGAATAAGCACCGAACCATTTGTTCAGAAGGTCTTGGACGGAAAAAGATGGAAAAAGTGGACTGGTAATTCTAGCAACCATCTTTTGTGCGCAACAATCGCTGGACACTATCATTTTGACAGTCCGGAATATCAAAACTTGATGAGTCTCCTTAATGATGAGTGTGATATCCGTAATAGTATTGCTGGGGAAATAACCAGAGTGATCGAACACTACCTATTTGCTTTGGAGTGTAAGTAATGCGAGTAATAGAAAAGCCTTGGGGTAAAGAAGAAATTTTGTTCATTCACGATAAATACATGGTCAAGCGACTACACATGAACAGAGGTAAACGATGTAGCTTGCAGTACCACGAACACAAAACAGAAACAGTGTATATTCTCAGTGGTATGCTATTGTTAACTACTGGTGATGAAACTATCGCAATGAGACCAGGAGATTTTCGTACCATTATGCCGGGAGTAATTCATCGAATGGAGGGTGGGGAAGATACGGTTTATCTTGAATCGTCTACTCCAGAACTAGATGATGTTGTCCGAGTGGAAGATGATTATGGCAGAGAATAAGAAATACAAAGTTCTTATACCAACCGCCGGTGTTGGGTCAAGATTAGGAAATCACTGTGACCACCTAAACAAGACGTTGGTTCCTGTGGCCAATCGTCCAATCATCTCGTATATCATAGAGAAGTTTTCGCCAGACGTAGAATTGATCATAGACCTTGGCTACAAAGGTGAGCTTGTTCGGGAGTTTCTTACACTAGCATATCCGGATAGGAATTTCACGTTCATATGGGCCAATCGCAAGGGGCTGACTTCCGATCTGTGTGACTACAAAGACATTCTACAATGTCCATTCATCTTTTTTACTAATGATGCTATCGTTATAGAGGATATACCAGCACCAGATCATGATTGGATAGGACATGCCAATATCCGTGCTGGTCAGGATTACAGGTCTGTTGTTGCGGATTCATGGGACGATACAGTCGTAAAGGATTTGGGAGAGAAGGGTGTTCACACAGAGGCGAAAGCGTATATAGGGATTTGTGGCATCAATGACTACAAGACATTTTGGAAAGCTATGGATGAAGCTCTCAGAGAAGGCACGACGAATCAGGGAGAGTCGTTCGCCCTAGCTTCTATGGTTAAGAGTCAATTAGTCAAAGGTGTTGGGTTTACATGGTATGATACTGGAACAATAGAGGCGCTTTCGCACGCCAACAAGGTGTTCAGCAAAGAAGATGATCCTAACATTCTTCCGAAAGAGAAGGAACATATTTGGTTTTGCAATGGCCGTGTAATCAAATTCTCGACAGACAAAGATTTCATTGTCCAGAGAGTAGAAAGAGCAAAATCTCTTGTTGGATACGTCCCACCTATCGAGAACAGCACGCAGAACATGTATTGCTACAAAATGGTTGATGGTCAAGTGTTGTCCAACACAATCACTACGTCGCGGTTCAAAGATTTCCTTGCGTGGTTAAAGGAACTGTGGGGTAATAGTCAACTGCTAACATCCGACGTACAAGAGGTGTATCTGCGTTTCTACAAAGACAAAACGCTAAGCAGGGTACAAGAATATTTTGACCGCTTTGGATACCAAGACTCTACGCAGTGTATCAACGGAGTAGAAGTTCCGCCTATCAAAGAACTGTTGGACATGATAGATTGGACATGGATGTCAACAGGCATCCCAGTCAAATTCCATGGCGATCTACATTTTGAAAACGTGATAGATACAGGTGATGGATTCTGTCTTCTAGACTGGAGACAAAATTTTGGTGGCCTTACTGACTATGGAGATGTTTACTACGACTTATCAAAACTGTGGCACGGACTAATAGTGTCCCACGGAATTGTACACCAGGGTTTGTATGAAATCAACATTGACGGAACTACGGTCAATTTTGATCTACTCAGAAAACAGAGTCTTATAGATTGTGAAACGTGGTTGCAAAAATATCTAATACAAAACCATTATGACCATCACAAAGTGAAAGTGTTGACCGCACTAATCTACCTAAACATAGCAGTATTACATCATCAACCATACTCAGAAATGTTGTTTCACTTGGGTAAGCTTATGTTGTTTAACTTGACATAGAAATAGGGTGTATCAGATATGAATTGTCGAAGCGAAAGTATTTTTATGAGAGAGTTCATCATATTCAATAGGTATAAAATTTGTGTTGAGCTAGGTGTTTCCGGAGGTGGAACCACTGGATTCTTATGTTCAGCAGCTAAACTAACAGGTGGCCATGTTTATGGATTTGATCTTTGGGCCACTCATGGGCTCAACAAGCAATTTAAGATGAATCATTCACAAGAATCTGTCATAGAGAGTCTCAAAGGTGAAGGACACACGAATTTTACACTCAATACAGTAGACACAACAAGTGAAGAATTCAAAACAATGTTAGTGTCGCAGTGTCCAAAGATAGATTTTGCTTTTATAGATGGGTGTCATTCTTACCCTGGTCTAAAAAATGATTTTGATATAGTATATCCACTATTATCCCCAACGGGAACAATAGCGTTTCATGATACGTTGCGTATTGATGGTTGTAGGGAGTTCGTCTTAGACCTACGAACTAAATATTTTGACGGAAGTTATGATATAATTGATTTTCCATGGGGAATGGGAGGTAGAAAGGCTGGGTTAACCTTGTTAGTGAAAAGACAGTTCCCGGTAGTCAAACTTCCTTTAGACGAAATATGCGGAAGTGTATCGTCACCAGAAGATATTATAAAACGTGAATCAGAATGGCTACAAGAAGAAATACGACAGAATGTTCCAGAACACATCGAAACATCATCCATTATTGTTAACACAGATAATCTTGGAAAAATTCAAAAAAGGTAGTAAAAAGATATGAAAAATTTTTGTATTGTTGCACACCCAAGAAGTGGTAGTCATTGGATATTAGATACCATCTTCCGAAATTTTCATACACCATACACTGAATATTGGCAAATGTTTGGTAGCCACAAGCTCGATATAGATACACTTCGTGAAGAAAGACCAGACACTGTGATGTGTCACATAAGTAGAGATATTCAGCATGTACTTATGTCTGTATTTAGAATGAGAGAACGTAATGGTATCTCCATAAAATTGGGTTTTTCGGATTTTTTAAGAACAAAATACAAGAATATGCAACGCACCAACAAAAAAAACACTCAGATATTGTTTGATGATAAGATGGTAACACAGACTGCTTTGAGTTGGATTGGAAACCAACCACACACACCACCAGAACTGTGGTTGGCAACAAATTACTACTGGCAAAGATTAGGCATTCAAACCATTACGTACGAACAGATGAAAACAGATCAAAATTTTATCCTTGGTGTTGTTTCGAACATTACTGGTTGGAAAAAGAAAAAACAAGTTTCCATCAAAAAAACAGTAGGGTGGCACCCACCAAACAACAAGTCGTTTGACGTAAGTGTTGATGACCAACAGCTAATGGATGAGTTTAGGGATAGATTCTCACAAGGAGTTGGTAAATGAGAATAGCATTATGTCTTAATGGTATGGCGTCTCATCCAGGAAAGAAAATTGTAGGCGGTCAAATGTGGAACGGCAAGACAGGAAAGAGAACGCCTGTGGGATGGGAAAAGGGTCTAGAGCACTACCAGAAACATCTGTTTGCCCACAACGACATAGATGTATTTATTCACACACCAAGTATAGGATGTAGACATGAACTGATGGACGCCTATAGTCCTAAATCAGCAATATTCGAAGAAGACCCGACATTCAATATCGAAGGGGCTATGGTGGACAAGGACTACCCAGACGGCATAACTTCTAAGACGCAAATAACTATAGCCAGATGGTATAGTATACAGCGATGTCTACAACTCAAGAAAAGGTACGAAGAAGAAAATGGTTTCAAGTATGATATGGTGATGATAGGAAGATTTGATGTTGCGTGGATGGTTGATGTCCATTTTGACCAATTTGATCCGAACCATTTCTATGCATCTAATTGGTGTGTTATGAAACTCCCCAACGGCCACGCGATAAGGCATGAAGATTGGTTCCTCAATGGATGGAACAAGAAGAAGAACGAAAATCTACAACATACCCATACTGGATATCCACACACCCCACACTATCCTGCATTGGCCGATTATTGGTTTTTTGGCGGATCAGAAATGATGGATAAATTTGGAGACCTATACGACAACGTGGGACGTTATCTGAAGGAGGGTGTTCCATCCAACCATGAGTTCGCACTGAAGAAGGTTAAAGAGATCGGGGCTCTCCCTAAGTTGCGATTTGCATTCCACATTCATCCAGATTGTTTCTTGACGCGGTTCGTCTATTTCGATTGGCGTAAGTAAGATGATAGATTTAATCGGACAGAAATTTGGAAGACTCGAAGTTGTCGCAAGAGCACGTAATGGCGAATTAGGACACGTCAGATGGCTGTGTAAATGTAGCTGTGGAAAAGAAAGCACTGTCATGAGTTTTAGCTTAAAAAATGGCAGAACAAAAAGTTGTAGATGTTTGAGACAAGAAATCAAGACAAAACACGGCCACAAGAAAGACGGTAAAATAACAGGTATTTATAAGTCGTGGTTCTGCATGAAGCAACGCTGCAACAACTCCAATAATAAAGATTATTCTTCCTATGGTGGTCGAGGGATTACTGTTTGTAAAGAATGGCTAGAATTTTCTAACTTCTTAAAAGACATGGGAGAACAACCTCCGAATCAGACAATAGAGAGAATAGATAATGACAAAGGGTATTGTAAGAGTAATTGCTGTTGGGCAACAAGAATGCAACAGGCTAGGAACAAAAGGAATACTCGTTTTATCAGACATGGGGACACAAGACAAAGCATAGATGATTGGTCCGAGGAAACCGGAATTCCTAAAGCTGTCATTAGAATTAGATTAGCAAGTGGCTGGTCTCTTGAAAAAACGTTAACAACTACTGCTAAGAAATACAAGAAACGGGAGGAAACAGTATGAGTCGTATATTTTTAGATGTCGGGGCTCACCAGGGTCAGACAATAGACCTGTTGTTGAGACCACGTTTCAAGATAGATCATATAGTAGGATTTGATCCATCGCCATTGTGTCACGTAATTCTCAATCGCAAATTCGGTTCAAACGAAAAGGTCGAAATAGTTGAACAAGGATTATGGTCAAAAACGTGCGAGATGGACCTACACAACGAAGGTAGTCAAGGAGGTACTGTACACGAAGATTATAAAACTACGTGTAACCCAGATACTCGCATAACACAATGCAAATTCATTAGAGCCTCAGATTGGTTTAGGGACAACATATGTAAAGAGGATGATGTGTTTCTAAAGCTGAATTGTGAGGGCAGTGAGTGTGAGGTTATAGGAGACTTATTGGATACCGGAGAATACAGCAAGATCAAAGCCGTGTTTGTCGACTTCGACGTGCGAAAAAGTCCTTCTCAGAAACATAAAGAAGCCGAACTTATGGAGATAATGAAGAAGATGGGAATCAACAACCTACATTTTTACATGGGAGATAATCGTCACATGGTACTTTTTTCTGTGGTAGGTAGGACAAGCAATGACGAAACATAATGTCTTTTTGTATTGGGATAACAAACCTGGCGTAACAGCACCACCACCGTATATAGAATTGTGCTGGGAATCTATTAGAAAGCATTGCGGAGAAGATTTCCAGGTAAATATGGTCACCACAGACAATGTCAAGCAGTTTCTGCCGAACGTACCCGATAGCTTTTTCGACATAGCTCAAATCAACAACAAGTCGAACTTTCTAAGATACACACTTCTGAAAGAACATGGAGGAATATGGTTGGACAGTGATTTGATTTTGTTCAAAAGTCTAAAACCACTTCTAGACATACCCAAAAACGAAAATGTCGACCTAGTGGCGACAGCTTCCCCAACACTAAAGTATGGGGAACCAGAGTGTGGATTCTTACTTTCGACGGAGGGCGGTGAGGTGATTTCGAAAGCCGTTGCGGTCATTGAGTATGCTCTGAGCCTATATCCTCCTGGTCACATGTTCAAATGGGGTTCACTTGGCCCAGGCACAATTCGTCAAGCGGTTAAAGGTAAGAAATACTTTCACCTTGACCATATGTTCCTAATGCCAATTCCGTCGTGGGAAGCATTTAGATTTGCAGGAAAAGAGCCGGTATCAAATTATTGTGATGAAGATTCGTATGGATGTATGCTGTTTCACGAAATGTTTAGACAGTGTAATAGTCCATTTCTGACGATGGAAAGACAGCAACTACTAGAAAGTCCCACAGTATTGGGACAAATGTTCAGAATGGCAGGGTTAAAATAATGATGGCGGTATGACAGAAGCCATGTTGGAGTATAGATACAATGTCAGACGAAAGTAAAATGTGTTTCATGACAGTAGCAAACAGACCATATCAGGAATACATCCCGTGGTTTTTATACTTCCTCAACAGAGCATATCCTGAAGCCCATAAGCTCGTCCTAGTAGATGAAACAATTACGGACAACGTTCGCCAGATGATCTCTTTGTTGTCTGGCAACTTTGAGGTCAGGGAGCGTGCATTTCCAGAGTACGACAAAACAGATGCTCTTACAATCAAATGTCTTAGGTGGTTGGTGTTCGAGCCAGAGTTCGAGAAGTATGATTGCATGTCAATCGGAGATGTTGATATGGCCGTCTATGTAGAATCCCCATCTTATATGGATCAGCATTTGATTCATTGCAATATTCTTGGTATACCGTACAGTAATTTTATTAGGCCAACTATGCCAAGACGTGTGTGTGGTGTTCATGTAATTAAGCCGAGAGAGTGGTTCGAAGCCATCTTTCCTATGATTGAAAAATACAGGCCAATGCTCAAAGACGGTATGATACGCTTGCCGGAACAAGGATTCAACGAACAGTTATTGTTACGAATGATTTTAGAATCTGACCTTGGAGAACCACCGCAACACCTATCCGAAACGTATTGGCCGTCTCTGGTAACATCTAACCATCACGGGACACATATTCGTCTTGCGGAACACGGAGGTATCGTTGGACTTAGAGGGGCTAGGGGCTACAAAAAACATAAGGGAGAAATTCTAGAAGCAGTTGAAACTCTTCTTTTCAAACAATTGGCAAATATGTCTCCGGGAATAGGGAATACCCTGGAGAAAATTGCAAAAGCATACAAAAATTTCTGATTTTATGCAACAAGAGACCGTCTCGGAGGTATAATACAGTATGATTAAATTTACCAACTGTAAGTGCAAGGTTGAGAAAGGAAAATTCAGTATAGGAGATATCGACCTAGACTGTCCAGCCGTTTGGCAACTCATCTCTAGCGGTAGAACCGTAGGGGTATTCCAACTCGAAAAAAATCTTGGACAAGATTGGTCCAAGAGGGTACGACCGAACAGCTTAGAAGAACTCGCAGTTTTAACAGCACTCTTACGCCCTGGTCCGTTAGAGGCCGGTATGACACAAGATTATGTAGATATCAAATTCGGGCGCAAGAAACACTCATATCTACACCAAGCATTAAAGCCGATACTCGAAAGTACCTACGGATGTCTCGTCTATCAAGAACAGGCGATCCGAATAGCAACAGATATAGCCGGATTTAGTCCAGAAAGCGCAGACGAACTAAGAAAGGCCATCGGTAAGAAAAAGCCAGAATTAATGGCAAAGGTCAAGAGTAAGTTCGTCAAGAGCGCTCAAGAGTATGGCAAAATCACG
>SDBT01017173.1_pt1 | contig 11439 bp, 11 predicted proteins | sample 2277101 | NCBI WGS metagenome assembly SDBT01 (sample SAMN10404973, study PRJNA504765) | marine sediment metagenome | isolation source: marine sediment core GS10_PC15, 103 cmbsf | place: Arctic Ocean: Southern Knipovich Ridge | collected 2010
TATAAAATGACTTTTAAAAAGTCTTTGTTTAGTCCCGATAAAACAAAAAAATGGCCGGATTACCCTATCTTTAATTCAAGATTCGGTAACCCGGCCATCATTCTAAATCGATCCGAAAATGACCCGTGGTTTTGCGCCCCCGCCTCTCAACGAGTATGCCTTTTCGGTCCTCTCTCTATAAAACCCCTATGCATTTTTGCAACGTAAGTATAGCACATGAAACCCTGTTTGTCAAGTGAAATTACCGACTTTTTTGCCCCTTTAAAAATCTTTAAGAAAGGCCGGCTGAAGCTGAAAATAAGCCTCTACCAAGCGGGCTATATCAGGCTCTTTTTCTCTGTCTATATTGGTAACTATCGGCACTATTTCGCCCTTCTTAGTAAACACAAGCGCTGCCCTTAGTCTAAGGGGAACTTCTGTAAGTGGTGGTTTTATAACGAGTTGCGCTTCAGCGATTTTTAAGCTTATCTTCAATTGATTAAGCTTATATTGTTTAAAATGTTTGATAATCTTCATGTCCCCTAACTCTAACCTCATATATTGCTTAAGGTTAAGCACAGCACAGCAGGGCTCGTTAAAGATTTTAGCATCAATCTTATCTTCCCCTGGGCAAACAGCAAAAGTCCTAAATGATTTCTGCTTGGTTAAAGTCCTCCGGCCTCTCCGGCTACTAATCCCCTCCTTCTTGAGCCTGTGGCTTATAAGGGAATTAGACACCTTCACCCCAAACTTTTCCTTTACCAATGACGCCAATTCAGCACAACTCAACCGTTGATCGGCTTGTTTCCTGTCAATTATGAACTTTCTGATTTCCGGCCGCATCTTATAGCAACGGCCCTTACGCTTGTCTATTAAGGCCTCGATCCCTGTCTCCTGATATCTCTTCTTCAGCCTATACCAGGTAGCGCTGGTTAGGGGTATATCCGGGTAATCAGGTACAATACTGGCCAGGGATTCTCCCTTGATTAGTCTTAGCATAACTTCTTCTTTGTGTTTTGCCTTGTCTAATTGATGGCTATGGGGGTCAGGGGATTGTTTCACAACAAACATTTATGACGTTTCAGATTATATTTTTATACATTTCAGATTATAAATTCTTATTTCAGTTTATAAATTTTAACCTCTTAATGTTTAAGCCATTATATCTATATGAGATTTCAGTTTGCTCTTTACTTTAATGAGCTACCATCCCAGAACTACCACCCTAGGGGTGGCAGTAGGCTAAGATAGCTCGAGCCGGTCTCCTACCCTGGTGTTGGTCTTCCGGATAGTACCCACCGGAAGCTCTATTACCAGATGGGCAGATAAAAAGGGGTTGCTCATCCGGAACGGCTGCATATCTTCTATTGTCTTGGCCACCTGGTTTGCCTTGTCAACAAAGATTACGTCAATGGCAAAACGCATAAAAAAGGTATGGACAGATGAGCAGGGCTTAATAACCAGCCCTTCCCCTTTATCCAGGCCATGACGTCCGAGAAGGCCTTTTAATCTTTGGCCTAACCCGATAGCCAATTCTGCCTTATCCGCCAACAAGCTATTTCTGGTAAGATTTGATATCTTCACCTTATTCCCCTTTTATATGGCCTTCCCAGTAGGGCACCCTTAAGGGTGCCCTACTCTATAGACATTTCAGTTTGGACATTTATTCTATTATAGGGGTTCTACAGCGGGAAGTCAATGATTATTTCTTCGGTTGGAATATCTCTTCGGAAAGCTCTATACCCTTGGCCTTAAGTTCATTAACAAAGGAGGGTATGTACCCGGTGGGAGTAAAATATCCTATTACCTTGCCTGTTTTATCTACATCGGTTTGACGGAAAACAAAAATGTCTTCCAGCCCTATGTGAATATCATCAATCATGTTAGTAACCTCGGTGACACAGAGTACTTTTCTGGAGCCATCGCTAAGCCGGGCACTATGGATTATCAGATTGATTGCAAAAGCAATCTGTTCGCGGATAGACCGTATAGGTAAGTCCACTCCGCTCATCAAGATCAGCGAGTCAAGCCTGGCTATAACGTCATGGGGTGTGTTGGCGTGAATGGTGGTCAAGGAACCGTCATGGCCGGTATTCACTGCCTGCAGCATATCCACAGTCTCGTTTCCCCGGCATTCGCCCACTATAATCCGGTCCGGCCGCATACGCAGGCTGTTGCGGAATAGGTCACGGACAGTCACGCCGCCCTTTCCTTCAATATTGGGAAGCCGGGCCTCCATACTTACCCAGTCTTTCTGCTGAAGTCTTAATTCAGCTGCGTCCTCAATAGTGATAATCCGCTCCTGTTCGGGGATATACCCGGATAAGATATTTAAAAGAGTGGTCTTGCCTGAACCCGCGCCTCCGGAGATAATCATATTTTTCCGGGCGACGACGCAGGCGCGTAAAAATTCGGCAATCTCCGGAGTAATGGTGCCGAATTTAATCAAGTCATCAGTGGTAAAGCGCTCTTTCAGAAACTTGCGAATACTTAACGCCGGCCCTTTGATTGAAAGCGGCGGGATAATGGCGTGGACCCTCGAGCCATCGGGCAGCCGTGCATCGACCATCGGCACAGACTCGTCTATTCTTCTGCCCAGCGGCGTAAGAATCCTTTCCATAATTACTCTGACCTGGTCGTTTGAAATAAATTTTTTGGCAGTAAGTTCCAGTTTGCCGTGACGTTCGACATAGACCTGGTCTTTGTTATTAACCAATATATCGGTTACCTCGGGGTCTTTGAGCAAATCCTCTAATGGCCCCAGGCCAAGCGCCTCATCGGTTATCTCTTTGACCAGAGCCTTTCGGACCTCATAAGAAGATATCACCCCTCCGGTTTCCTTCAGCAAAAGCTCTGAAATAATACTCTCGGTCCTTTCTCTTAACGCCCTAGCCTTCAGGGGATCAGTGGCGGCCAAGGTTACGTCCAGTTTTTTTAAATCCAGTTCCTCTAACAGGCGTTCGTGAACTTTCTGTTTCAGGAGAATGACTTCATCTTCCTCTTCCGGCTGCCCCTTGCCCCCTAAATCAACTACTTCCTCTGCCTGGCCATATTTTTCCCAAAACTGTTCCTTTTTAAGAAGTTTTTCTTCAATCTTGGGCCGGACAGCGTCCTGACGCTCAACAAATATTTTTTCTCCTTCCTCAGAACTCAATAATGAAGCCAGTGCTTTAAGGGCATCGCTGGCCCCGCTTCGCGGGCTGTCTATTACTATCGGAATTCCTTTGTTAATGGCCAAGCCCATAGCTTTGCCGTCGCTGGGAATCCTGGCAATAACATCACAGGGCATTACCGCCTCAACCTCTTTATGTGGAACCCCTCCCTTGCTCTGAAAACGGTTGAGGACCACCTTGACCATACTCAACGGAAAATGCAAAGATTCAATCATTTCTAAATTCCACTGAGTCTGATAGACGGCTAATATATCAGGGGTTAAAACCAGGAGTATCAGATTGGCGTTGTCAAACGTGGAAATCAATACATCTGTAAACGATTTGCCGGCATCGACCACTATATATTCGTAGGTGGCCCTCAGCAAATCAAAGACCTTTTTTATCAGGGGGGGAGTAACCAGGGGGGCATGTTTCGGTTTTAATATTGCCGTTAACAGGTCAACACCCGAGGAGTGCTTAACCGCGTAATCTTCTATTGAAATGTCTTTGTTCTTGCCGGGCTGCTTTAAGAAGGCTGATATCTCAGCCACACTCTTTTTGGGGCTAAGACCCAGCATCTTAGCCAGTTCACCGCCAAACCGCAGATTAAGATCTAAGAGGGCGACTCGTTTTTCTGTCCCGGAAGCCAGGCTAGCCGCTAAGTTGACGGCGAGAGTCGACTTGCCTATGCCACCTTTGGTGCCAAAGATAGCTATTATTTTTGGGCCTTTAAGCATTCTTCTTCCGCATCTACGTCTTGACGGCCGAGAAAGTGCAGGTCAACAACATCATCAGCGGTCTTTTCTAGATCTCTTTCGATAATCAAAGGGGTTATGAATACTACTAAATCAAGGTCGTCGGTAGTTGTTTCGGTTGACCTGAATAGTTTGTTGATCAGAGGGATATCGCCCAAAATCGGGAGCTTATGCACGATCTCGGTTTTGTTGCTTTTAATCAGGCCGCCGATAACCATGGTCTCGCCGTGCTTCAGGATCACCTCGGTTTCGGCAGAGCGGGTACCCACACCAAAGGCACTTGAACCGGTAGAAATGTCATACTCTACGTCGGTAAGATCGCTGACCTCTACTGCCATCGCAATATTAACATTTCCGCCTTTAAGAACCGTGGGTCTTATGTTTAAACTAATACCGTAGGATTTCCATTGTATGCTTGGCAATGTGCCTTCTTGTGTGCTGGAAAGAACAGGCATTTCTCCGCCAACCAGTATCTTGCCTTCTTTGCCGCTGCTAACAACTAAGCTGGGTTTTGCCAGAATGCGGATATCGGTTTCTGTCATTAAAAAGTTTAGTGTGGCGAGAAGGCTGCTATCCGCAAAACCGAGAGTATAGGTCATATCAATCAACCTTCTGCCTTCCTGCGCCCAACTTATATCGCCCAACTCATAAGAGACCGGGAAAGTGCTAAACCAGTCAATCCCTAAATTATTTCTATCGCCGACGCTCATCTCTACCACTTCCACGTCTAATTGGACTAATGGCTTGATGGACGTCTCTCTCACTAAATTAATTACCCCGGGGAATGACTGAACTATCTGGTCAACCTGCTCTATGTCCGCAGAGTACTCTATTTCCCCGATCAGAAAGATGTTTTCTCCTTTTTGAATTACGGTAACTCCCTCAATATTGCTGGCCTTTAACAGCTCTTTTATCCTGTCTATGGTTTCATCTAATAATGCGGTGCGGGCAATTACTTCAACAATAAATTCTCTCTGGCCTGATGCATCCCAGATAATCAAGTTGGTCCGGCCTTTGGCTTTGGCCATCAGCATTAGCTTTTTGTTGCTGATAAGTTTAACATCGGCGATAGTGGGATCGCCTATTGCTATCCTTTGAGCCGACGAAATAGGAAGGGTGGTTATCTCACCCTCTCGCAGTTCCAGCTTTTTTACCTCCTGAGTCCAACCGGCGTTGGAAACAAACAAAAACCCTCCCCCTAACAACAGGCAGCAGATAACTATAAAGCCAATAGCTCTGGCGTCTGGACTTTTATTACTCATTATTCTTCCTTCTTTTCCTTCGGTATGACAAATAAAGGGACTGTCTCTCGTTGTAAGCCACGAAAGATTTCGATGACTTCTCCTTCTTCCTCCGGCTCTACTATCGCAGAAGACGGGGCGTATTTTTTTGTCAGGGTTTCCATGTTTAGTAACGGCAAAGTGTGTTCCCCTGTCTCTGCCTGCGGCCGGAGTACTAAAAGAATCTTTCCTTCGTTTTGAGCAATACTAATAATTCCCGCCTCTTCCGGGCTCAACGCCAGCGTAATTGAAGAGCCGGCGCTGGCCAAAACCAAAACGTCCTGGAACAAAGTCACGATTGTAGTTTTTGCCTCTGGCTGAAGTTTAAGTTTGGCCGCAATGAACATACCTAAAACATCTACGTGGTCTCCCTGTTTAATAAAGCCGCCTACGGCCTGAGTGGGGCCAACCGGGATAGTAATCGCCCTTTTGCCAATAGGCACACTCATAGACAACCTGCCCGGCATTCTTCTCCCTTCCTCTGCCTTCTTTTCTGCCTGTTTTTCTTTTCCTAACTTCGTCATCAAAATCTGCTCCCCTCGCATAATCGGGGCAAGCGCAAATTTACCAACAACCCTTTCCTTGTGATAAGCAACCTTTGGCTGGGTATATCTTTCGGGGATGTCTACAAACATTAGCATATCTTCTTTTATCTGACTGTCAAAAGAAATATCTCTGGCAGCTACCAGGACAGTTGCTTCCTTTCCTTTGCTGCGAAGCTCGTATTCTCTCTCCTGCTGCTTCAGGTAATAATTAATCAGCAAAACTGATAACGCCCCCAACAGTAATGCTACTATTATGGCTAATTTTTTTTTCATCCTTTCCTTCCTGCCCTTTTACTTCGCTAACAACTGCTCGTGGACTTCGTAAGGCTTCGCCTCGCTTCTCAGTTTGTTTAAAAGATTAATCAACACCTGCCTCTGTTTTGTCAATTGCAGTGCCTTCTCTATATCATCCCATCGCTCCGAAAGTGCCTGCTGTACGGGCGGCTTTATCTTATCCAGCCTTATTATATAATATCCCTGCGGGCCTTTGAAGATGTTGCTGGTGCCGCCGGTGTCCAGCGAAAACGCCACTTCTTCAAGCTTTGGAAATACCGTCTTCTTGTCGGCGGGGGTAAGCGGCGTCTTTTTGACAATAAAACCCATCTTCCCGCCATTGTTTTTGTTGGGCCCGGTTGATTTTTCTTTGGCTAAGGCGGCAAAATTGCCCCCCTCCAGCAGCTGGATTAAAACAGTCCGGGCTTCTGGTTCGGTAGGCAATAGAATTACGCTTACCTCTCTCTCTTCGGGCTGCACAAACTCCGTTTTAAAACTATTATAGTAGTCTTTTACCTCGTTGGGCATTACTTTAATCTTCTCTACTTCCAGGGTTAAGACCTCATTATATAATACCTGGTCTCTAAAATCTTCCACTAATTTAAGCAGTTTTTCGTCCTTATCTATCTTGCGCGCCAGGGCCTCTTCAATCAAAAGTTCCCTATCAACTAATTCATATAAAAATCCTATTTTACCCTGAGGGCTTTCCAGATAGGCGGTCTTGAGCTCCTCGGGTAAAGTCCCGAAGGTTTCATTGAAATCATCAAGGGTTATTATTCTATCATTAACCCTGGCCAATATGGTGCCGGTTGGAACGGGTAGGGTCTTTTCTCCGACAGGCTTTTCAATTTTTTTCTGTGGGCCAAAGTAGCGGTCAAACCGTAAAAAATCCGGTAATTTCTCGCATCCTACTAAAAGAAACAAGGCCGGTAGCATTATTAACATTATCCACTTTACTCTATTTTCTTTCATTGCTCAATTTCCTCCTTCGTTCGTCGCTCCCCGCCTAATCTATCTCGGACTTGACAATATCATCTACCCTGAGACCTGCTCCTTTCTTGACAACCGTTATATCGGCAGCGGCTATTCCGGGATGAACCTCCAGCACCTCAATTCTTCCTATATCTTCAGTGCCCCGATAGACCTTGAATGCCATCCCCGGCCTTACCCCGTCTTCCTGCCCTAAATTGATAATTACAAATTTATATTTATTATTTATGGTCAAAACGCGGCCCTCGGGAAATGATTTTGTTTTGACTGTTGCCAGGCCGCCTCTTATCGCCGCAGAAGGTGAAGCTGCTTCGACCGTTATCGGAGAGAGTTCAATGCCCTCTTTGTCTAAAGAAAAAGATTCTGTTTCATTAAGCGCCCTGGTCAATTGTTGTTGAAGAGCGGCGTTTGATTTTCTTATCTTTTTTAAACCTTCGGCCAGGCGCAGGCTGTTTTGGCTCTCTCTGGCCAGCCTTTTGCTTAACAGGTCCGAAGCCTCTCTGACCTCCCTAAGCACTTGTTTATTCATCTGCCTTGCGCCTTTTAATTTTCTTAAGGTCTGTTCCAGGCCCGCCTTTTCCGAGGCTAACTTTTTTATCCGAGTCTCCTGGTTAACCAGTTTATCCCTGAGGCCTTTTACCTGACCGACCAGTGTATCTTTCAGGGTTTTTAGTTCTACCTCTAAAGCTGTTTTTTCTTCCAACGTCTCCGCGAGAAACCCTTCTGATCTTATCTCTTTTATCTTTTCTTTGAGTCCCGCCTTTTCCACGGCCAGGACGTTCATCCCCTTGTCCATCTTGACCCTGCTGGCCTGGTATTCCCGGTTAAGGGTGGCCTGCATCTGTATTGCCTGTTCAAGCTTTTCGGCCAGGATCCGCAGCTGTTTTTCAAGGTCGGCATTCGATATTTCAATTGCCTCTAATCTATCTTTCAGAATAAAATTCTTCTCGGTCAGCCTTTGTTCGGTGTCTATATACTTCCGATACGTCGCTTCTTCCAACAGAAAAAATCTGGTCCCGACACCAATGCTTGCTAGAGTCGTTAAAACTAAAAGGGCCAGGATAAACTTCATCCCACTATCCATTCTACCCCCTTGGTAAAATGTGGCATAAAAACACAATTATAATATCTGTCTGATTATATTTTATTCTTTATAGAAAATAAAGTCAAGCTCAAACTTCCCAATCTTCGAGAAATTTTTTTCAAGAGGTCTTCCAAACCATTTTTTTGGTTTTTTCTACGGTGACGGTTTTGGCGGGATAAAGTTCGGCAATGATTTCATCGGGCTGAAACCACAATTTTATTTCTCTCTCCGCCTCTTTAGAATTACTCGAGGCGTGAATGGCGTTTTCATATACACCCTTGGTGGTTATCCGGCCATAGGCGCCGCGGATAGACACACTATCCGCTTCTTCCGGGTTGGTCATACCAGCCAACTCTCTTACCTTTTCAATGGCATCTTTACCATAATAGACCAGGGCCATCACTTTTCTTTTGTGGTATAACCCCTGAATATACTTGAGCAACTCTTCATAGAACGGTTTGTCTTTGAGAGAGACATAATGCTTTTCTGCCAGGGCCCGGTTTACCTTAACCATCTTGGCGGCAACAATATCCAGTTTGGTCTCAGAGAGCCGGGTCAATATATTCCCGGTGAGCGACTTCTTGAGCCCGTCTGGTTTTATCAAAACAAGCGTCTGCTGCATCATTTTGTTTCCTTTAATGTTAAAATGCCGACTATTCTATTTAAATCCTCTGTTGAATAATATTCTATCTCTATTTTGCCTTTTTTCCGTCCGGCCTTGATCTTCACCTGCGTGGCCAGGGCCCGCTGCAAATCTTCTTCCATCCCGACAATTTCAGGGAGTCTTTTTTTCTTACTAATTTTCTTTTTGGCCGGGGACTGTTCTTTTACCGAGGCCTCTATCTCTCTTACTGAAAGGTGCTGGTTAATTATCTTTTTACAGGCCTCTATTTGTAATTCCGGACCATCCAGAGAAAGAATCGCCATGGCGTGGCCCATAGTAATTTTATCCTCTAAGATGTAATCCTGGATTGAGGAAGGCAGCTTCAAAAGACGCAGGGTGTTGGCTACCGAAGACCTGTCCTTCCCCAGCGTCTTTGCCAGCTCTTCCTGAGAAAGGTCAAACTGGTCAATTAATTTTTTGCAGGCCCGGGCCCGCTCAATAGGATTTAAATCTTCTCTTTGAACATTTTCAATCATGGCAAGGCCCAGGCTTTCGGCATCAGAGACATCTTTAACTATGACCGGGATCTTCTCCAGCCCAACCACCTTCGCGGCCCTTAGCCGTCTTTCTCCGCAGATTAATTCATAACCCTGGCCGCTCCTCCTGACCAATATTGGCTGGATAAGGCCGTTCTCTCTGATTGACGAAATCAGCCCTTCCATCTTTGCTGGATTAAAATCTTCGCGGGGTTGATTTTTGTTCCTGGAAATTAAGTTAGTCTCCAGCCAAAAAGTTGGCCGGGCTTGTTCCTGGCCTGACGGATCCGGTAAGCCTTCCCCGGCTGGTATCAAGGCGTTTAAACCTTTGCCTAATCCTTTTTGTTTCATAATGTAACCTCCCTGGCCTGCCCTGCCTTTCCCTCATCCCCCGCTTCTCGTCTGTCTTTCTCTGCCTCTTGACTATTTGGCTCTTTACCTCTTGATTCTTTGACACTTTGATTCTTTGACTCTTCTTGGCTCTCTGGCTCTCTGACTCTGTCTTTATCCTCTTGACTCTCTGATTCTCTGATTCCCTGACTCTGCCCTCCCCTTTGCCGCTGTAAAAACTCCCGGGTCAACTCCTGGTATGCTATGGCGCCCTTGGAGGTTCTGTCGTGCAGCATTATTGGTTTGCCAAACCCCGGGGCTTCGGAAAGCCGCACACTCCGTGGGATTACCGTCTGATAAGCCTTATCCTTGAAAAAATCCCTTGCTTCCTTGATTACCTGATGGCACAAACTGGTCCTGAAGTCAGCCATAGTCAGGACCGCACCTTCTATTTCAAGGTTGCAATTCAGATTGGATTTTATAAGTTTAATGATATTAAGGAGTTGGGTCAATCCTTCGAGGGCGTAATACTCGCATTGAATTGGGACCAGAACGCTGTCAGCGGCAGTCATTGCGTTCACGGTAAGAAGCCCCAAAGAAGGAGGGGAATCAATAATGATATATTTATAGGCATCCTTAATCAGCTCTATTGCTACCTTTAGGACATATTCTCTCTTACTAATCCCTACTAATTCTATCTCTGCCCCGCTTAAATCAAACCTTGATGGCACCAAATCAAGGTTTTTTATCTGGGTCTTAAGGATTGTGTCCCGGACAGAATGGTGCGAGCTCAGAAGGGCCTCGTAAATACTTATTTTTACAGAGGTTTTATCTATGCCTATGCCGCTGGTAGCGTTGCTCTGGGGGTCTATATCAAGTAAAAGGGTCGGCTCCCCGGCATCAGCCAGGTAGGCAGCCAAATTTATAGCTGTCGTGGTCTTCCCAGTGCCCCCCTTCTGGTTGCAAATAGTTATAACTTTAGACATTTTAAGGTGTTAGAAAATTGTTTTACGTGGAACGTTTATTTTTATTCTTTGAGCGTCGCTCTAATCCGGGCCTGTTTGACGCCTTTCATATCAAATAGACCTTTGTTTTCCTCGCTCAATATCTCTATTTTTACTTTATCCCGGGCCGCGCCTAATTTACGAAGCGCTATTTGGATGGCCTCTTCGGTGGTTCTCCCTTCTGCTTCTACACGTTTTGGCATAGCTCTACCTTCCTCCTCCAGTTTTTGCCTTGGTAATTAACAACTGTTGAAGTGTGGTAAATATGTTAAAGGCAAACCAATATAACACTACGCCCGATGGAAAGCGGGCAAATATCCAGATTAGAAATAGGGGCATCATCCACATCATCATTCTGGTCTGGTCTGTCTGGGCACCTCCCCCACCACCCATACCAGTTACCTTCTGCTGAACAATGGTGCTCAGGCCCATTAATATTGGCAAGATATAGTAAGGATCTTTGGCTGATAAATCTGAAATCCATCCGAAAAAAGGAGCCCCTCTTAATTCAATAGAATTATGTAACACGACATAGAGCGCAATAAACACCGGCATTTGCAATAATAAAGGCAAACAACCTCCTTTACACCCACCCAATGGATTAACCCCTCTTTTCCGGTAAAGCTCCATTGTCTCCTTGTTCAGTTTTTTGGGATTGTCCTTATATCTTTCCCGCAACTCATTCAATTCAGGCTGAACAGACTTCATAGACTCCTGCATCTTCTTCATTGCCTCAAAGCTACGGTGAGTCAAAGGATAAAAAACAATCTTTATGCTAAGGGCCAATAATATTATTGCCCAACCATAATTATGTGTCCACTTATAAAAAAAATCCAAAATAACGGCTGTCAACTTGGCTATCGGGCCAAACAGGCCGTAATCAATTACCTCGTCTAGTTTTGCTCCT
>SDBT01017174.1_pt1 | contig 11438 bp, 10 predicted proteins | sample 2277101 | NCBI WGS metagenome assembly SDBT01 (sample SAMN10404973, study PRJNA504765) | marine sediment metagenome | isolation source: marine sediment core GS10_PC15, 103 cmbsf | place: Arctic Ocean: Southern Knipovich Ridge | collected 2010
GTAATACATCCTAAATCGTTACTCATAGCAAAAAATAGCTTTTTTTTTCACGAAAATAGCCCTTTTGTTCCGATAACACATTATGGTATAAGTAAAAAATGACGGTTAAATTAATATTATAATGCGATTAAACTATTATTATAAAAAGGTTGACGGCGTAATTGGAGACCCGTATAATAATATCGTAAAAAGATCTTTGGAAAAATTAGTAGCTCAGTGAGTATCGCTGTGCTATCCATTGATGTATGAGATGGTCCTATTCTGCAACTTATTGTAGATGGGAACAAGAGCCTCATATATTGAACGTGGATACAATACCAGCAATGGACTGCAGGAAATACATTAGAGTTTCCCGGAGTTCAATAACCGGAGTTCAATAAAAGGGTTAAGAAAATTCAACCCAGCTGGTTATCCCAATAGATGGATAGCAAGCTGGGTTTTTTATTTACAGGAGATAAACTGAAAATGGAAATTGGATTAGCATTATTGGGTATTGCTCTCGGAGCGGCGGGAACCGAGTTTCTCCGCGCAAAGAGGCCTGACATTATCGAGAAAATCGAAAATGCCGCTAAACGCTTTGTGGATTCAGTATGTCCATCAGAATCTGATGACGAAAAAACACAGGAAAAGTGAAGAACGAGTTGTTTTGCCAAAAAGAAAAAAGGAAGGAAATATTATGATTAAGAGCCTGGGAATTCTGGTGGGCGGAATATTTATTGGTGCTGTTGGTGCGGAAATCCTCCGCAAAAAGTGTCCCGAGACTTTAGGTAAGCTGTATACCAAGGCTTGTGAGATAACGTCAGGGGTAAACGAAGCCTTCAAGAAGGGATATGAAAATGCCACGCAGCCTCAGCAGGCTGCGAAGCCAAGCGTTTGACATTATTAAATACTGTGCAACATTCCCTGAACCGCAAGAGAAGGGAAGGCATAGAATATGGATAAAACCTGAATAAAGAGGACTGTAATGTGGCTACTGCACAAAATAGCGAGTCTTTGAGCATTATTGGGTCTATATCCAAATTTGCAGGTGCTTTGGTTGGAACCGCAGTGATTACCGGCAAACGAATCATTGGCGAAGCAAAGCCGCCAAGCAAGGGTTCATCGGATAAGCCCAAGAAAAAAAAGATACCGGCTCAGACCAAAAGAAAAAAGAAAGTAATTCGCAAGACAAAGGCAAAAGCACCAAAAACAAAAAATAAAAAAGCGGTAAAACGAAAATCAGCGGGCTCCTCCGGCAAGGGCGGGACATCCAAAAAGAAACCGGCAGGATCTCCAGCTAAAAAGAAGAAAATCGCAACACCAAAGAAAAAAACGACGCGTCGCAAAACAAAGAAGACCGCAAAGAATGAAGTGTCAGGCCATTCTCAGAATGGCCTGACATCTGAAACAAGTGTAGTGATGAACACGCCGACTGAAAAACAAAAACCTCAGGTGCAGCACCCAATTGCTAAGGCTGAAATAGCTGATAAGAAATCCAACAATGTAAATGGCTCACCGGAAGAAGGTATCGAAAAAAAGAGCACAACGGAATCGCAAAAACCTTCAATACCTATTATTGAATATAATGACAAGGCTAACAAAGCAGTTGCTCCAACTGCTTCTGTGCTCTGAGTTCCTGAGTATACCTGTGCTTTGTGGATATGTAGAATTACAAGTATAAAGTTAATGGCGCAGAACAATAAGATCGAGTTTGGCAATATGGTTGATAGAGATGTCGAGTTACAAATTGCCACAACAGTTTAAAAAGGAGTGCGAGATAATAATGGGCGACAGTCATAATAAAGAGTCTTCAGGAATAGTTTGTGTTGTATCCAGGCAAATAGGTACTGTTGCTGGAACATCAATGGTCATCAGCAAGAAAATTGCCGGCTGTGGTGTTAAAGCTGTGACAGGGGCGAAGGATTGGCTACAGTGTCTTATGCCAGCCAGAGATAAAGAGAGCAGCCCCACATTTCAGGAATCTGCCATCAAATCAAGAAACGAACAGGAAACAGGACGTAAAAAGGCAGCCAAGGCGTTAATTGCAGCGCTGGAATCGGATCTTGCCGCAGCCCAGTGTGATTTGAAAAAAGCCCAGAGTAATGCAGAAAATACACATTCTAAGCTCGCCTCGCAACTTGTTGAGCTAAAAGAGGAAAAGGAAATATTGATCTCTGATCAGGAGCGGGCAAAAGGTAACGCCAATGAGGCGTCTTTTCGGGAAGGTGAGATGAAGATGCGTGTAACTGCATTGGAGGCCGATCTTACTACAGCCCAACGTCAGTTAGCAGAATCTCGCAACGAGAAGGAAGATGCGAAGCCTCAGCCGTCATCCAACATTAGCCGCGTTCAACCAGAAGAGGAAACTGTATTATCCGACCAAGGCGCCGAAGGGGAAGTCGAGGTAGTATCGACTGAGGGAGAAGTCCAATCTGAGATAGAACCAACTGCAGCCCAATCAGTTGAGCAACTAAATACAAAAGTCGAAGAACCATCATTTCAAAAAGCAGTTGAGGCTGAGATACCGGCCCCTGCTGCGGTGACGGATGAAGAAGTACAAGCAGCTGTTTTTGCTAACGCATCCGACAAGATAATTTTTGTCGGGGCTTTTTCTAGTATTGCCAGCAGAGATGCTACTGTGCGAGTAGATGCTGCAAAAATGATGGCTGGCGTTCGCCATGAGTTGTCAGTCAAAGTCCTTGTTGCTCAGATGGCTCGTGAATCATCGGCACAGGTACGACAAGAATGTATCAAAGCCTTGGCGGCGCTGGAGATGACAGAGGCACTATCTGCTGTTGAGCATGCTTTGACAGACGAGGCTGGTTCAGTTCGGTTGGCTGCTGTGTGGTGCTTATACCGTTTGGCAGGTGCGCAAAGCGGTACGGCATTGGTACGCATGTTTTCCGATAAAGACGAAGGAGTGCGGCGAAGAGCCGCTACCTGTATTGGGTGGCTTGGCAAAGAGGAACTCGCGGTAGAATTGTTGCCGCTATTGGATGATAACAGTATTTCGGTTCGTCGGGCAGCCGTTGAGGCAATGAGCAATTTGCGTAATCGACAGGTGGTTTCGTCTCTAATTGAACAACTAAGCGATTCTGACAAATCGTTCAGAAAGACAGTTCTTAGTGCTATAGAAACAATCACAGATAAAAAGATGAGTAAGTCTTTTCCAAGAAACCAGAAAGATTTTGAACGTTTGGTTTCGCGATGGCAGCAATGGCGCAAGGAACAGCTGTAAGGCTAAACATCCTGTTGGATGGTCTGAGTTTAGCTTGCGGTCCGTAATAGAAGGAACTAATAATTTGGACCTTATTGACAATAAATTAAGGAGGTCAATCTGATGCCGAAAAGTCGGAAAAAAAAGAAAAGCGTAAAGAAAAAATCAGCCCCGAAAAAAAAGAAGTCGGTCAAAAAGAAAAAAACGAAAATCAAACCCGTTTTAGATACTACTGAAGAAATAACTCCCGGCATCGAGGAAATCGAAGTCTTTGCAGATGTCTCTGAAGAAAGGGCCAGTATCATTTCCATTGTCAAGGGTCTTGAAGGGCAAGTCGAGACCGCATTCAAGCTAAAAGAGGTTCTGGAAGCTGAACTTGATACAACTCAGCAGAAACTTGCAAAAGTATTGGAGACTCGTTCTCAGTTAAAGGCACAGGTCGAAACACTGAAAGGGCCTGCTGCTTTAGCCGACCAATTACGTGAAGACATGTCTTTTGCCGAACAAGAGCGGAACAAGTTTGCCGATTTGCTCAGCCAGGCTCAGGCACAGCTTGAGGAAACCACTGCCGAGCGAGACTCTCTTGTCGAGCAACTATCCTCTGCCGAGGCGAACATTAAGGAACTCGAAGGCGAGAAAATAACTTTTGAGGCTCAGGTAATGAACCTTAAAGACAATATCACTGATGTTAACCGCTTACGTAAGGAACTGGCGGAAACAACACAGGCTAATCAACAATCTCGTGAGCAGGCCCACGATTTGGCACGACGTCTGGAAACAGCGGAGACGTCAAAGAATGCCATTGAAAGTGAGCTGGATGGATCTCATCAAATCTCGCAAAGCCTGCAAAAGGATTTAGAGACCCTTCAAAAGAAATTTGCTACATGTAACAGTCAGTTGACAGATATGCGTATTGGGCTTGAGGATCAGCAGGCCACCAATCGAGAATTGATAGAGAGTAACACGCGCCTTGAAAATGAAACTAAGATGGCCAATATTAACTGTGAGGCCGCCAGGAATGAACTCGACGCCTTCAAGAATGCTCTGCGCGACATACGCAGCGAAGTGACCCAAACCAGTGGACGTGTCCGCCAGAAGTATTTTAAACCAAAAAAATCCAGGTAATTCAAGGCAAAAGACGAAGACTAATTCCTCAAAAAAGCGATCGCAGCCTTTGTCCTCTAAGGCTTAATTGGTAGCTAATACAGTTTAGAATATAGGACACCCACAAAGGTATTTGCAGCATGAGAAGAAACGTTGCGTTTCAGATTAGAAGTTGTGACTCTTTACTACCGTATCCTATTCATTAATTTCTGCTACAAAAAAACCCGGCTTGCCACCCATTAGGACAACCAGCGGGGTTGAATTTTCATACCCATTTTGTAAACTGGAAAAGCTTTTGCAGTTTCTGCTGGTATTCTATCTACGTCTGATGTACAAGGCTTGGCCGCCCCTCTCTGGAGCGAACCCTCTCAGACATCAATGGATAGCGCAGCGTTATTTGCAAACCATTAGTTTTTCTAAAGACTTTTTATATCATCTACAGTATCTCCGATTTCTCCGTCAATATATCTATCTTGTCACGGGAATTTTGGCCATATTTGGGTAAGCTGTCGACGAAGTTAAGATGCGAAAGAGAAATATCCATAGAACAGCTACTCCATATGGTGGGTTGTTGTGGAGCGAGAAAAAGGCGAGACAATACCGGATAAACAAGACCTAAAAACAGGGGGGCGGCAGAATAGGCAGGATAGGTAAGCTCAGGCTAACATCCCCAATTCCCACGTTATTACAAAACGATAATCCACTCATCTTTTTATCCGGTCAATAATCAATCTGTTAAGTGTTTAGCTTGCACTATTATCGGTCAAATTATGGAAAACTTAAAAAAAAACCTGCTCTTCTGCCAATACGTCAGTTATCAAAGTGACAAGCTGTTTTCTAAGTTAAGCAGCAGTGAAATACTGCCGAACACAAAGGAAACAGGTGTATTCGATTATTTTATTGAGTACGATCAAGTGATACAAGAAAATTAATAAGGAATATAAAGATGTTTACACGACGAAAAGATAAGCGGGAACCCACCCAAATCATTAGTTCTGCATCCAGAATGGCGGGCATCTTGGTTGGAACAACAGTTGGAATTGGTAAGAAGGCTCCCGGAATCAGGGTTTTTGTTAAGGCTAAAGCCCTGGAATCCGAACTTGATACAACCACCCATGAGTTGGTGGTGTTGAAAGAAAAGGCCGAGAAAACGCAATCTCAACTTTCATTTAAAGTTGACGCCTTACAGGAAAAAAAAGAATCTCTGAATTCCGTATTGAGGCAGTCTCGGAATAACACCAGAAGTGCAAAAAACAAGGAAAGCAAGATGAGCGGGCGTGCTGCTGCTCTTGAAACCGAGCTTGCTGCGGTTAACAATAAGCTGACTAAATTGCAGGAAAAGACAAAGATAGCGCAATCTCAGCTTTCGTCACAACTTGACAGTTTACAGGCAAAAAATAGATCTCTGAAATCCACACTGAAGCAGACTCAGAATAAAGTCAGGGGGATAAAAGCCAAGCAAACCAGGACGAGCGGGCGTGCTGCTGCTCTTAAAACCGAGCTTGCTGCGGCGAACGATACGCTGGCTAAATTGCAGGAAAAGACAAAGAAAGTGCAATCTCAGCTTTCGTTGCAAATTGACAGTTTACAGGAAAAAAATAAATCTCTGAATTTTTTACTGAGGCAGGCTCGTAATGAGGTCAAATCGGCAAAAATCAATGAAAGCAATATGAGCAGGCGGGCAGCTACTCTGCAAACCAAGCTTACCACAGCCAATAGTAGGTTGGCTGAAACAAAAAGAAAGGTCGAAAAAACCCCTGCTCCGCTTTCAGCACAACTTAAGATTTTGCAGAAAAAAAACAAATCTGCTCTTATGGTTAAAGAGATCAAAGCGGTTAAAACCGAGGTAGACCAACTCATCCAACAAATCTACGATAGCTGTTCGAAAACCCAGCCCGGTGCTATTAAAGCAACGAAGCAACAAAACAAAAAACAAGCAAAAACGTCACGACGTGGAGCAAAAGCAAAATCGAAAAAATAATTAATACCTGCTATGCATGGAAGACAATTCCGGCAGAGGGATCAAATCCAAGCTTGCCGCAGTTAACAGTGAATTGGCTGAATCGCAGGCAACTGCCAATCCTCCAATGACCGAGCGTGATCCAGAGATCCCGGTTTGCGTTCTAACAGCTCTAAATAGTGCATAGGCTCAAATATCTGGCATTCCCTGTCCCAGCAGCGACAGTGCATGGCAATGAGCTTGTCCTGCTGATAAACTTCTATAAAGCTGACAGAAGCCTTGATAGTTACCTGATGATGAGCCGAACTTACAGGAACCGAATAGTCATTGGTATCATAACGAATAAGCGATTCGCTGCTTGCAAATGTCGATGTTGACTTGCGGTAATCAAACTTGTCATCCGGCAAAGTAATAGCTGCGATACGGTCCTCAGCAAGTAATTGTTTTTTGGTTAATGAACGCTTGCCGCGTAAGATACGATCAAGATCAGACCGGCAACAATCACGCAAAAGATTGTTAAGTTCATCATAATCTTTGACCTGCGGAACAGGAACCATAAAGTTGAGCCGGGAATATTTTACACTACCTTCTACGACACCCTTTTCGTTGGGCCTTCTGACATTGCAAAAGTGAGGTTCAAACAGATAGTTACTGACCAGACGTTTAAACTCAGCGGTGTGCTTACGCTTATGACCGGTCAGTATCTTAGTTATCGCAACTCGCGTATTGTCATAACTGATACGTTTGGGCACGCATCCAAAAAAAATCAAAAGCCCTTACATGTGATTCAAGAAACGACTCTGTGCATTCGCGTGGAAAAGCCATTACGAACATCGCATCCGAATGAACCATGCTCATCACGAAAAATACGATCTTTTTCAATGTGCCGTTGAAGTTTGCAAGTGCATGATGTTGTAGAAGTTTTAAGGTACCTGTTTGCCGTTCGCGGTGAGCCTGAATATATTCGCAGCGATAACGGCCCTGAGTTCGTATCCAGGGTTGTTCAGGGCTGGCTTGAATATGCTAATGTGAAGACGTTGCATATCGCACCTGGCAGCCCTTGGGAGAACGGTTACGTTGAGTCGTTTAATGGCAAGTTCAGAGATGAGTTATTAAACAGAGAATTGTTTTTAAGTATTGATGAATTAAGATATGTTGTAAACCGCTGGCGTATGGATTATAATCACTATCGGCCGCATAGTTCGTTGGATTATATGGCCCCAGCGGCGTTCGCGAAATTTTGTCTCGACCAAGGATGCGCTATGCTCCACCTTGGTCAAGACAAAGGGTATAGTCGTAAAATACTCTCATAACAACTGGACCAAAAACAGGGGCAGGTCAATTACGACCAAAGTATACTAAAAAATTAAAGATAAGGAATACAAGATGTCTGCACAACGAAAACATAAACAGAAGTCAAAATCTGTAGTATCTCTGCCGGGATAATTGTCGTCAATATTGACTTCAACTGTTATTCTGGTAGTTCCTTCCTCTGTCCGCTAAGCTAACACGTTGCAAACGAGGCCAAACTTCGGTTCATCCCAAGCCAGAACAATCCCATACATTTAATCATCTCTCTATACGGAACATAACTGCTCAGCTTGACTATGTATGCATTGGCATGATTAGCGTAGGCTCTGGCGACGTCATCTTTGGAGGCGGAGGTTGATAGCATCACGACCGGAATATGACGCAGGTCCTCGGAGTTTTTGATCTGTCTCAGCACTTCGATACCATCAATTCCTGGAAGATAGATATCCAACAATATCAGCCGAGGCTGGGAATTGGGTGGGTCATCGGCATAGTCGCCGCGGGCAAAAAGATAATGCAAAGCTGCTTCACCATTGTCAATGTGGCAAATTTCATGGGGGATTCCAATGTCTTCGAAAAGACGTCTTAGCAATGTAGCTTCAGTGACATCGTCCTCCACAAGTAGTACGATTGGACCTGAATTTGGAAAATTTAACTGTTCCACTATTATCACTCACACAAGATTTTTTTTACTCTGTTGTTCTCTGATTAGTTAGCTATTCTATTTGCTGTTTTCGGTCAAAAGCAGAAATTGCGCAAGCACCAAACAGGCAAAAGCTCTTCCAAAGTGGCAAAGAAGCCTACCTTACAAGATTAGGTAAAGTCGAGGACGAATCAAAGAGAAATGTTCATTTTCGAGACCTGAGCCGCAAGTTCGACCACACTTGAAACTTCCATTTTTCGCAAAATATCCACGCGGTGAAAGGCTACGGCACGTCTGCTGACCCCCAGTTCAGTTGAAATTTGCTTGTCGATCTTTCCGGTTATGAGCAGTTTCATCACCTTAAGTTCTTTTGGGCTTAGCAAGGTTAGCGTTTTCTTTAGCTCCGCTTTCCTGGCCTTGATATTTGCAGATTCGGCAGCGACCGTAAGCGCCTTTTTGATGCTTTTCCATAACGCCTGCTCTCTGAACGGTTTTTCGATGAAATCAACAGCTCCTCTATCCATAGCCTCAACGGCCATGGTTATATCGCCGTGGCCGGTAACAATAATGACGGGAATGTCAATCTGGCGTTCGGCCAACGTTTGCTGCAGCTCTAATCCGCTCATCCCGGTCATACGAACATCGAGAATAAGACAGGCTGGACCACTCGCACCGTAAACCTGCAAAAACTCCTCTGCTGAGGTAAAGGCTTGGGGCTTCAAGCCCATTGACTCGACCAAATCCGAAATGCCATCTCTTATGGCTTCATCATCGTCAACAACATAGATGGTTGCCTGTTCAGCCATGTCATCTTGCTCCCGAAAGTCCTTCCAACACTAACATATAGTAACACAAATTAACCGCCCTGGCTACGCTTTCCTGGCTACCCTTTTTCTGGTATCGCCGGCAGCGCAAGGCAAAATGCAGCACCCTTGTCGGAATTTTCCTTCACATACAGCCTGCCGCTATGAGACTCAGCAATTGATTGACTGATAGATAGTCCGAGCCCCAGGCCCTCCGGCTTAGTGGTAAAGAAGGACTGGAAAATCTTATCGGTATTTTCCTTGTCTATACCTTTGCCCCTGTCCCGGATGGCGATTTCAACTGTATTGCCAGGCGTCATCGAGGTAGTGATCGTCAGCTTACGGTTAGCCGGATGGGTATCCTGCATCGCGTCAATGCCGTTTTGGACCAGATTGAGGATGACCTGTTCGATCTGCACATGGCTGGCCAGTACTAAGTGAACACCTTCATCCAGATCAAGCTCTATCAAAACCTTAGCATGCTCGGCTTGAGCATGTATTAAAGTCATAACCTCGTAAACGACCTCGTTGAGGTCAGTGGTGCTCTTTTGGGCTTTTCCCTTCCGTGCAAAGCCTCTAATACGGGAGGTAATCGCCCCGGCCCGCTCAGCCTGCCTTGCTACTGTTGACAGCTTACTTCTGAGCTTTTCTGTGTCCAGGTTCTCGTTACGGGACATCGCCAGACATCCTTCGGCATGTGTCAGTATTGCACATAAAGGCTGGTTCAGTTCGTGGGACAAGGCCGAAGCCATTATGCCGATAGTGCTGAGTCGTGCCGCATGAGCCGTTTCCGCCTGATGCTGACGCTCGCGTTTTTCGATCTGCTTGCGCTCCGTGATATCTCGACCGTAAAGGTTCACATAATTTGCCTCGGCAACAGGGACGACCATAAACGCAAATACTCTGTCATCATTTTGGTGTTCGACTCTTTTTTGTGTATTACTGCCGAGGACCTTCGTCACTTTCTTGCGCCAATAGTCTGGAACTAATTGACCGGCCTGGCAGCCCCATTTTTTGATTATTGATTCAGCCGCGTGATTGGCGTACAGCAGCTTGCCGTCAACTGATATGCGAAGGACAGGACTACGATCTTCAGATGGGAACTTTGCAAGGCTTTCTATTTCCCTTTCTGCTTCCTTGCGCTTGGTGATGTCGGTTAGTATTGCAAGGCTGCCCTCATATTTGCCGTCTTTATCGAAAAAAGGTTTCGGTGAGACCAAAGTTGAAACTCTCTGCTTGTCCTTTTGAATGAACGTAAGTTCATACTGAGCCATATCATCCCTGGCCCGAGCAGCCATCCGGTCGATGAATGCCTGCTGTTCCTCCGGTGCCACACACTCTAATATTTTGTGTCCAAGAACCTCTTGAGTTGTTCTTCCCATCATTTCACAGTATCGGGTGTTTGCATATATAACCACCGCCTCTGTATCTATCACGCAGAGCCCTTCGTTCATAGTTTCAATCAGTGTGCGGTATTTCCCTTCACTTGCCCCTAACTGCTCCTCGGCCCGCTTGCGCTTGGTGATGTCGTTCATTGACACCACCGCCCCGAGCGGATTCCCTTTGGAATCGGTCAGCATGCGGCCGTTCGCGATCAATGTGTAGGCCGGAAGCCCTTTCGGCGCGATGACCATCTCCTGGCTGGACACGTCTTCGCCCTTGAACGCCCGGAACAGCGGGATACGCTCTCGCGTCATCGGCGTCTTGCCGTCCGCCTCGTACAGGTCGTAATGGCTCGCCCACTCTTCCGGCGGAATTGGCTTTACAGGCAAGCCGTGGAACTCGCGCGTGGCCCGGTTGAAATACGCCAGCGTACCCTCCTGATCGCACGCCACGATACCATCGGCGATACATTCCAGGACCGCCTCCTGGAACACCCGGCGTTTCTCCAGCTCCTCCTCGGCCTGCTTGCGCTCCGTGATGTCGGCATGGACTGAAACCAAAACTTTGCCATATTCAGCATGCTCGAACACGGAAACGTTGGCGTAACACCAAAGACGCGTTCCGTCTTTCTTGATGTTGTTTATCTCTCCACGCCATTCGCCCGTTTTATTCAAACATTCCATAATTTCCCTTGCTGTCTCTTCTGGGCTCTTGTCGGTGGGAGCGTTGACGATAGAGACATGCTTGCCGATCATTTCGCCAGGATCATAACCGAACATCTTCTCGAATTCCGGATTGGTATATTTAATTATTCCGTCATCAAGCCCTACGAGGTAAATACCCTCGGCCATGTTGGCTATGATTTTACTGTGAAGGCATAACTCCTCTTCCGCCCGCTTGCGCTTGGTGATGTCAGAGACTACATGCACCGCCCCTGTTAGGTTGCCGTCGTCATCTGTAATTGGGTCAACGGTAACTCGAAACCACTTCTCGCCAACGGATAGCTCCATCTCCTCGCGCTTCAGTGAACTGCGCATC
>SDBT01017175.1_pt1 | contig 11438 bp, 16 predicted proteins | sample 2277101 | NCBI WGS metagenome assembly SDBT01 (sample SAMN10404973, study PRJNA504765) | marine sediment metagenome | isolation source: marine sediment core GS10_PC15, 103 cmbsf | place: Arctic Ocean: Southern Knipovich Ridge | collected 2010
CTCCTAAAAAGTAGGGCGGACGGTTAAATCCGCCCTGGGTTCGTTATGACGGCTCTTCTTGGATGTTGAGTCGCTCGTTGATCGGGCTCAGACCCGCCCATGCATCTATGACAGCGGTTCCCGATGGTGTGTCCACGTCGTAGTAGACCTGCACATAACGCTGTACCACTGTCAGCGGGATAGCCGCCGACATCAACACCAGCCCGTCGCCAGCCGTTGTAGCCAGACTTCTGTCTGAACTTAGGGTCAACGTAGACAAATGCGAGATGATCCCGGCATTTATCTCACCACCGCTTATCCCAGTGCCAGACCGAAGAATTACGTCAATAGAAGTACATGACGTAAATGCAGTTACCAGTACCACATTCAGGTAAAGTTGACCTATCTGGCGGTAAGTTACGCCAAGACTGCCCAGGTCAACCAGGTTTTCGCTGTAGGCATCAGCACTGATGGACTCTCCATCTGAAAATTCCCATTTGACGTCGATATTAGCCATGATTTGGCTCCTTACAATTAGAGTAGTTTAGGCACCTACAGTGGTTTCGACATTAGTGATAATGTTCGTATCGAGACCAATTACAGGTATTTCATCGAAGTGCAGTATTTCAGCACCGCTAAGACCTTGGCGCAAGTTCCAGAAATGGTTCTGCTTATCTTTCATCCGTATTCTCATCTGGGTTTTGATCGTCTTGTTCATCAAGATAATCGTACCAGCTCCGAAGTGGCCGAGGTCGATCAGCTCGATCAGGTTGTCTTCGTCAAAGGGAGCGGCCAGGGCAGTAGTGATGTCGATATTGGCCAGACGACCAATAGCCAACTCGTCCTCTACCGCAAGTCCGGCGTTCCAGATAAACTGGGTGACGTACTTATAGAGACCCTTGCCGGTTGTGGTGTTGGTAACACGGAACTCTTTGCCTTTGTCCCGGACAGCCAGACCCATGAAGGTCTCGTCATCAATGGGGGCCGGGTGGATCATATACGCACCGCGTATGCCCAGCTTGACCACATAGATGCTGGTCATTGTGCCGCTGTTGCTTCCGCCGTTACTGATTACGGTAGTCAAACCAGTGGACGCTAACCGTTGCTGTAGACCATTGAAGCCCTCTGACGCGCTTGCGCCAGCGTTGTTGGTAGTCCCAAAGATAAAGAGCTTAGCAAGTTTCTGACCCATACCCTCAATGTGAGCCATATCTTCGTTGCGTCGATATTGCTTGCGTTTACTTGGCTGTATGCGGTCTACGTGGCGCTCATCAATCTCACTTCGGTCTTCAAGGGTAGCCATTGGCTCCTTGACTCTCTGCGTAGTAGAGGCAGTTGGCACAACACCCTCATTATCCTTACGCAGTGTTGGGGTGGGTATGGAAGTTCGCCGTGTAATATTGTGGGCGTCCTTCTCGTCAGCCTCAAACCAGGGCAAAAACTTCAGCATATCGTCCTGGTTGGAGTTGACAGCCTCGAAAATCCTAACCAATTCCTTATTATTCGTGCGATTAGCCTGCTCGTTGAAACTGAGCTGGGCATTCGCTGTTTGGGTAGCCATAACAGTTCTCCGTTAGAGTTTGCAAAACAAAACCTAGTTGTCGCGGAGAGTTATCCTTGCGGGCTACACCTGCATTTTATGGCTGCTAGCCATCGGACGTTTTACCGTCGCCCATTCGTCAGGCCCCAGCATTGCACCGGGGTTATCTGGTTATAAACTCTTGCCCATTGTCCTCGAAGGTAGGCAAGTTGTTATCTAAAATACGCCGCCACCGACCATTCCTCGTGGGAATCGAATGTTTATACTATTACCACCACCGTCCAGTACGCCACTTGCATCTACAGGACTACCAGCGGTTACATTTATCAACTTAGGAGCCACGCTGTTGTCGCCCACGGCTATGCGAGCTGCCGTGCCTGCCGTTACCGTTATCCCTGACCCGTTGAATGTCCCGCCAAGTGCCGTAGAGAATGCTCCTAGATCTAATGTGCCCGATGTCCCAGTAATATCATCCCACACCTGATTCGTGATGAATGTATGAGTCCCGGCGGTGTTGATAGTCAAGTCGGCCCGATTGAGCGACACATTAGCAGACACGTCGCCTGTACCATTGAGAACAACCGAAACCCCGTCTGGAAGAGCACTATCAATTACAAAGTCGCCAGCACACTCGATAATCCCTCCCGTAGCCGTATCGGTAATCGTAATGCCCGTTAGGTCAACATTCCCAGCAGCGTCTATCGTGCCACCGTTGAAGTCAACACTTAGAGTGCCTGTTGCGGCCGTCTTTATACTAAATGTAGAACCAACGGCTAATTCAAAACCACCGAGGTCAAGGGCCATAGAAGAAGCCCCACTACCAATTGAACACAAGCTAGTCCCAGTTATGTTTGCACCTAAAACTATATTGCCTCGCTGTAACAATAACTGGCTACCCGTGATTGCTTCAGTGCCTGAATTACGGGATGTTTCTGTGCTATCTGAATAAGCAAGGATACATGTACTTGTGCCACCCAAAGAAAAGAAGTTATCTGCTGCCATCCAAAAATAAAGCCACTCGACAGCAGTAGGAGCAATATCCCCAAGTCCACTGACTTTCTGTATATATGAGTTTGATGTCAGTGTGCATGTTTTAGTGTTATCAACAATCAACTCTTCCAGTTTATTTCCGCTACTATCCCAATCCAGGTTCCCATCGCCTGTGAATTGTATGATGAGGCTAGTAACCGTTCCTGCTGTATAAAGTGCCGTACCAGCAGACATGGGAATTGTATTGCTACCGCCTGTGAGTGTCCCCGAAGTCATCGTAAAGCCTATCAGGGCATTAGAGTTGGCATCTAGCACAACGGCATGACCGTCGATAATAGCAGAATCACCGGCTTGCGGTACACCCGTATCCCATGTTCCCGCATTAGTCCAATCACCATTAGCGTTAGAGGTTCTTACAACCGCCCATACAGGCGAACAGAACAACAATACCGCCAATAGAATTACAGCAAACTTCTTCATTACTCAATCTCCATAGCAGAAGCCGTGGGTATATTAGTCGTCGGTTTTTCCAGTCGTACTCTAACGTAAACGGGTTGCCGTTCGGTGATCTTGCAATTGCCGCGTACAGTCACAAGAGGATTGACTGTGTCCACCACGCCGTTCACCTCTGCCAGTATCCGCAGGACGTTGCCGTTCTTCAGCCACACCCTGCTTCTGGCGTTACGATGAACGTGATACAGACTGTTGAACTCTTCAACATCTCTGCCGGTTAGCTCGCCTTCCTCATCACGCTCAGCAACCATGATGGTCTTTGGCTGGTCGTCATCTAGTTCCTTACCAGCATGGGTCAATATGGTATCGCCGACCTCGACGTAGTCAGTGGGCGGAGTATAGGCCAAAGCCGCTAGGCCAGCCAAAACAACGACGATAGCTAAACCAGTTATGGTGCTTTTCATAGGACTACTCCAAGTAATAAACGACAAAACCAGAATAAACAGCGGTGCTGCCCGTCTGATTGACTATGAGAATATCCTCGTTGGAAGCTCCTATAATATACGGTTGCTGGGCCATAACGAGAGATACGCCGCCGAAAGCCGGTAGGTCGAAGTTGGCATGAACTGTTCCGCCATTGCTTGTATCCCGAATCTCGGTATGCCCTTGGATGGTCTGGGTAAAGACTAAGGCTACAATTTTAGGTACGGTAGCAGCGGCGGGATCGGCAACTATCTCCAAACCAACCCCGTCGGCGATAGAGGCCCTGAACGTCTGTCGGATCAGTGTCTGGCTGGATAGAACATTGCCTGATATATCAGCATCTACCAACTGTCTGCGATCCGCAGACATTCGGGCATAGCCGCTATCACCCTCGTTTACTGTGTTAATACTAACATCGTCAAAGACAAATCCGCCTAACAGCACGTCGGTAATGTCAACAGCCGCGTCGTCTGGGCTGGTAACAAAATCGAAGTTTTGCGACATCTTGTCCGCAGAGTTTCCCTTGGTAGACGATCCTGCCTGCGCTGGCCAGAAGGACCATGCTACAAACACCAAACTTAGGGCAACGATAACCCCGGCTTTCCACTGTTTCTTACTCATTGTCATCACTCCTACTGTTACGGTTGCCCCAAATAAGGGTATACTCGATCTTGCCTAATATGTCGTTGGCCATGTTCTTAGCCTCTCTAAAGGTCAAACATCTGCCAAGAACTACAATATGCTTGGCGTCGCGGGTAACTATTGCCTCTGGTTCATCCATCGTCCTTATCCATTGTCGGGTAGTCCATTTGCGGCCCCACCGTCCTTTGCTTTCCACCGGCTGGATCGCCCTTGACTATAGGATCATCTTCGGCCATTTCAACTCTAAACATCTTGTGGAAACCTGCCATAACTTCGGGGTCATTATCGAGTCCGGCGTCTTTCAACTTTTGGATGATCCTGTCACTGAAATAGTGATTGACTACCTTTATCCCGCCGTCCATGATGACCTTGTAGCCAGCCTCGCCATGTTCCATTTTCATAGCATCCACGGCCAATGCCCGCTCTTTCACTAATGCTGCCTGCTCGTCTGCGTCGGCGATAGTACCAGCCTTGCGGGTAGCGGCGCCTCTTTCCAAATCCCATTTCACGCCTGCGTCAAACTGTTCCTGGCTCAAGCCCTGACTATGAGCAAATGTTTTATAAGCTGAAGCTGCCTCATCGGACCATGCCATCCCCTCTGGCATCTCAGCAGGCTTCTCTAGGACATAACCTTCAGCCTTTTCGGGGCATCCCATTTGAGTCCGAATCTTGCCCAGCTTCTCCGCCTTCACCTCGTCAGTATCATCCTCTTTGGGTATGGCTATCATCGTACCTTGTAGCTTCTCCAGGTTATAGCCGCCCTTGACCGCCTCAGCCTCAGAAGTGAACTTGGAGGCATACTTTCGCACATCGTCGTCCATTTCGTGATTGTGCGACCAGTGGTCCGACGCTACATCCTTAGCATCATCTAATAGACTCGTACTCTCTTTTGGTTCTGTTTCCACATCTGGTTCCGGCATTTGTTACTCCTTTGCTAGTTCATCAGTGTCTTTATCAATCGTAAACGCAATCGCACTGTATCCATCAGGGGCATCTTTGGGGTGTATATCGGCCCGCCATTTATCGCCCGTAACTACAAACCCACGTTTCTCAAAAAAGCGGTGGTTTTCGTGGATAAGCTCAATCATTATTTCACAGCCGTCTTTGAACGAAAAGTCATAATCGTCGTCTTCAAATGTAATTTCGGGCAAGGGGGCTTCGCCAGAAAAAGACAAATCGCCCGACGAGTTCACGGCAAGCACTAGCTCTGGCTCTTTGTGGACTGACCGTAACTCCATTACTCTCTGATTTATTACAACCACACCTACGGTGGTAAACAGCAGCAAAAAATACATTATCCATTTCATAACACACTCCTTATTCAGAAATACCCATAAGCGATCTTACGAACTTCTCCATATTCAACTGGCTTACAAAGCCCTCTTTGTCGGGTTTCAATATGCCCAAAAGCCTTAGCAACTCGATAGCCTGGTTGTGCCTGGCTATCTGGTATGCGTCCACCTCAAGTTTATCTAGAAACCCTAGCCCCGTCAGTAGGTTGGCCAGCACCCAAACGCCGGTTTGACCGCTAAACGTGGACTCGAATCTGAGTCTAATATCCTCCGGCACCTCAAACTTGTTTGGAGCCGGTGCCTGTTCTGCTCTTGTCCTGTCGGCTGCGTCTGTCATTTACTGTCCCATCACTGCTGCAAGTGGGCTACCGGGCTCAGGAGCCGTGCCAGACACCTTACCTGCCTCGTTAGCAACCTGTAGTGCTTGCTGTGCTTCAAGAGCTTTCTGCCTATTCTCGCGTATCTGGGCCACTTCCTCCGGTGGTCTAAGCTCATCTTCAGGCCAATCGCCAGCCCTAGCAATCCGTACAACCGTCTTACCAAAATCAAAATGATCTAGCTCTTCAGGGGCAACCTCAATGATAGGGCCAATCTCGGCAAGAGTCTGACTGGTCTGCCTTGACGCAAATAACCGCCGCTGGGCTTGTGCTAGTGGGCCGATATAACGAGTTTCTATACGCTGGTTGTCGCCAAGACTATCTACCAATATAGCCGGGGGCTCTGGTATCCATCCTTCAGTCATCGCTATCTCAAAAGCCCTGTCGTGGATAGGTTCAAGTAAGTCATCCTCAAGTTGACCTATCATTGGACCTAATAGCGTGGCTCTTTCGCCTGTTCGCTCTATAACCTCTGTGGCTGTAAGCGGCTTCTCAGCACGGTTGACCATTAGGAAGAAATCGACATTGAGGTACCTAGCAATCGCCAACTCAAGTCGATCTTCCCTCTCTAGGCCCACAGGATAGTTGATGTTCTGAATCAAAGGCTTCACGTTCTGAATGTGTCTGGAGTCAACCCATGATCTACCACCTGCGTTTGTGCGTATTAGCCCCTTTGCTCCAGTAGGCCCTATCATTGGCGGATCGACAGCTATCTGACCAGCCTTCATGTTCGTGCGGGTAACTGAGTTCAGGGCAAAAATGTCCACTAGGGACGATGCTCCAATCCCCCAGCCGTACACGCTATCGCTAGACTTTGAAAACCGCCAGTACATGAACGGCTTAGACCAGTATCCTGCTATCCGGGCAGGTTTATTGTCCTTATCGCTACTGGTAGCCTCCTGCTCGACGTAAATGGATATCCACGGCCTGCCTGGTATGCCCTTCTCGCGGTCTAATATCTGGTCATCCCGTTTGTAAACAGCGTGAATAAACTTTATCCGCGTCTGTGGGTTGTCTATCACGGTCTTTTGTAGCGACGTGCTCAACATCTCCTTACCGAACTTCTCAGCCGCATTTACGGCAGTAAGATAAAACTCTCTGTGGAATACATTAGGTGAGCCTTCAGCATCCTCAGAAATGAACACTTCGCGAGGATGAAAGGTAGAGCATACAAACTTTTCTTCAAACTGGCTCTTCTCCATGAACATCGGGCCATTGCTTAGTGTGATTCCGTCCATGAACACCCTATTTAGGCGTGAATAAAAGTTACTGTGCCTGAATCTGACGTACATCTCCCGCGTAGCCGTCTGTAGCCATTGACGTATCTCTGGTATTTTTTCCAGTTCAAGATCACCCAATCCATATCTAAACCAATCCAATGCAGAACTGGCAAGCATACCCTGCATACCGTTAGCAGAGTCCTTCGCAGAGTCTTGAGGATTAGCATTATAGACGGTTATATTGCGTTTCTTGCCCTTAGCCTGGGCGGTTATATCATCCCAGCGAGTAAGGTCCGGGCGCAATACGTCGATTATGTCCCTAGTAACCTCTTCATAGGGCAGACGTACCGTGGCAAGCCTGCCCTGCCGCTCTATGACTTTCTTGAATAGAGATTTGTCTTTTTCATCCTCTGGCATTGAGTTTCTCTTTAGTAATGACCACAAAACCCGGTATCATCTTCGGCGGACTTGTCGCTACGTTACCTCCTATCATCGTTGACTTACCCGGTGCTATCAGCGTATACGGAGCTATGCAAACAACATCGGGGTCTTCCTCTAATATCATGTTCAGTTGAGTTTCCGCATCCATACAGCGGCCACCCTTGACATTACCAAAGCCGATGAAGTTGACGGTATGATCTGGCATTATTGCTCCGTATCTAATTTCTTTATCGCTTGTTCTATTTCATAATTATGCCCGTAAGCATGTACATAGTGGCCAAATCGGTCTACTATGTATAACTGACGCTCCTTTCGTGGCTTCCTAACAGCACCAGTCATAGCCTCCAGATCAGCCTTCCCCCTCGCCTGCCAGCCTACCTCAAAAGAATCCTTGGCCCTGCCTACAACTGAATCATCGTTGGCCCCAGGGCCCCAAAAAACCTTACCAACAACATGCTCTTCCCACGCCTTATCGAACGCTGTGGGGGTGGGGCTGGGCCAAGTAATCACCCTTATCACGCCCTTGGGCTCTGGAAACTGTCCACCCCAATAGTTTTTGGTGCAGGGGGTTTTATAACTACCACAATGTTGCCCCTCATGGCCCACTGCTTCTTCACAAACTACCTTATGCCCATCGTGTTCCGTAACAGCCCCGCACAGCTCCACACGCTCGGAGTCAGGAGGTGAACCCAGAGGCTCGGCTGGACCTGGCTCCCACGACCACCGGTGCTCCCCTATATGGCCCGCTGGTTTAGTGCATATAATGCGAGTTATCTTGCCGTTTATGTTTGCACTCCCTGGCTCTCCGCACCATTTCGCTCGCTCACTTATTCGCCTAACTTTAGCTTCTTTCATCATTTCTCCTTTTGCTTGGGGAGCTTGGGCGTAGCCTTCTCTACCTTGCCCCATTCGACCGTTATGTAATGATCGCTATTGTAAAGCTCGGTACGGTGTCGATGTGGGCCCTTGTGCCCCTTCTCTCTATTACAAGCCTGGTTACTGCTTGCCGGGCATCTAGCACCACAAACCTTGTCTTCCTCGAAGTGGCTACATATAGCAGCGTTAGTCTCAAACGTGCTGCGATCCCTATCTCCTGGTAGATACTGGCAGCTTGCATGGTCCACCATCTCAGTCTTATTCTCTATGCATCTTTCACAACTTGGCTTAGCCATTACGTCTCCCCCCTAACTCTTCTAGTGGCTTATCTTCAAAGCCAATGTCGATACCTGTGCCACTACTGGTTATCCTGCAACCCGTAATATGCACAATTGGCACTTGGCATAGAGCATCAGCCAGTTTTGATACTGTCTGGGCCAGAGCATTGATAGCAATAAGCCTATCTGTCCTTGGCACCAATACCCTAATGGATTGAAGCTCCGGTGTGGGCTTGGCCGCTTGTTTCTTTCTCGCCGTTTTTTTACATTTCGCTCTTTTAACCATTACGTCTCCTTTAGAATCCACCTAACGTCTGTCGTCTGACCTCGGGCTCTGGGACTAACAGCCCAGCACCGCCGAATACTCGCTGCCGACCACGCCCACTTTTCGCACGTCGCCGCCTAGCCCTCTCCTGTCCCGTCCCTAGCTGCACAGACACCTCTCCTGGCCCTGGCAGGGGTGTAGGTTGGACGATGTCCGGCAATGCGGGGGTAACGCTGCCGGGTGCAGGTGCAAAGCCCGGATCACCACGAGCCCTAGCTCCAGCCGCCTCAGATTCAGATATCGACTGGTTTATAGTAGCTTTAGCCTGAGACTTACCCTTGCGTTGATCCTCAAGTACTTTAGCCGTTCCAGCAACAGCAGCAGCAGTGGCAGCAGCAGCCGCAGTAGTAGCTATTACAGTTGTGGCTGTGCCGCCGATTGTCAAAGCAAGCGATCCGAGAGCTGCTGTTATAAACGGCATAACTACTTCCTCTTACTGGCCTTAGACCGCCTGGCCCTAGTCCGTCCAGACTTCCTAGCCCTTGCATTCTTACGTCGTTCTGCTGGGGTGTGTACTGGCATAATGTCTCCTATCTGGTTAGACTGCTTTCAACCATTTGGACAACTCTGTATCTGTGGGGTGCTCAATCCTTCCCTTGCCCTTGAAGAATATCCATATACACTCCGGGTAGTCTTTCCCAAGCTCTGTAAACATTCGCCGCATAGCTTCCTGCACCCTTCCAAATAGTGTTATGTCTTCTATTGATACCTTGAAAGGTGAAAAATACCCGTGGTCTTTGGGGCTATAGGAAATCCAATTGTTCCACAATTCTCTATCGATTTCATCATCAGTCATATCAGGCAAGCAAATGCCATCAAAAACGTCTTTGTCTTTGTGGTTTGCGTTTGCCGTTACAAGCAATCTTTGACTCACATTATCTCCTGTAATGAACCGCATTGCGGTAAGTCCAAGCCTTATATTTGCCTTGCTCAAAATCACTTTGATCTTTGACTCCAACTTCCCAACCCTCACTGTATCCTCGCCTAAGACCTAAGCTGAACGCCAGTAGCAGTAACGTTGCGGCTAAAACCACCAACCAAAACGAAATTTCTACCCAAAACATAAACCACTCCTTTTTATCCAGTTAGACCGTACTTCAATACGTTCTCTTCCTCTGGCTTGTATTCCTGGTGATGCTCATGCTCGTAGGCCAATGCGGGGTTTTCAGACCCGATACGCACACCATCGACGATGATATGGTACTTGAAGGCCATTGCTATCCCACACCATGCAGAGCCGATATGCTCTGTCCAGTCTTTTACAGGGTCTCGGCTATAAATAGGGTGCTCTGCTGTAGATAGCCTGGGGTCTAGTTGTTTGCGGAAACGACATAGACCCTGCCAGCCCTCTGAGACCAGTGGCTTATGGAATTGGCATCGGTGGATGATCCCAGCACCACCGGCATACTGATTATCCCTGCCATACCTATCAAGCGGGGTAAAGTCGTACCCCAACTCCGCTGCCTGATCTATCAAGTATTTGCCCGTGTGGTCCTTGCCAGCCGTGGAAGGCCGATTGTCGCTACCTCCAACGTCCCAGGGCACAAAATGCTGTGCGTACTGATATTTACGTTGGTCTAGCACCCTAAGATGCTCAGGAAGGCCCAGGCCCTTAGAGTCATAATAGAAGTCTATCGCTCGTATCTTGTCCTTTGGGAACTGTAGAAACCAGATAACCGTATGTTTTGTGCCCACATCCCATACGGTGAACACTCTTTGCTCTTTGAGATGCGGGAAGTACCCATACTGCTCGTTCTTGAGTGCAGCGGCCAGTTCTACACCAAAGAATGTACCCTCTTCGTATGTAGGCTTTTGGCCCAATACCCTTATCTTGTACTCGTTAGAGTTCTCGCCGTATTCATCTCGAACCATAGCCTCGTACTTCCTGCCAGCCACACCAGGTATGATATTGCGCCCCTGTTTATAGTTCGGAGTATCCTTGACACTGATATTGATTGCGTGCCATCCGTGCTTACCATCAACAGCGTCTGCAAAATCACCCTGCACACTCGTTGGGTTGCCTTGGACCAGTTGCCTCATTACCCCACCCTCAGACGTGGGTAAGTGTTTGGCTGCCTTCCATATCTGGGGCATAATCCCAGCAGCCTCATCGAAGATAATCAGCATATTGTCATTATGATAGCCCTGAAAGGCTGTGGCCTCACTCGTTACAGTGTCCGGTTTGGTGCTAAAACCTAGAGCGAACCACTTGAGCCCGGTTTTCTCCTGGAAATCGAGCTTAACAGTGGTCAGCTTGCCGCCCAGTGGTATCTTAGCGTTACGGTGGGCCTGACGTAGCTCTCGCCAAAACTGCTGCTCTATCTGCTTACTTGTGGGGGCTGTGGTTATCACCGTGGCTGGTGCATGGCATATCAAGAACCATAACGCATAGCGTGGAGCACCGTAGGTCTTAGACACACTGTGGCCGGCCGATACTGCTGTTTTCTCATTATCCCGCACAGATTCAGCCACTTCCCGCATCTTGTCCCAGATGTGTTCGGGCTTTACGTCCAGGGCTTCGACCATGAATAACATGGGGTCT
>SDBT01017176.1_pt1 | contig 11437 bp, 8 predicted proteins | sample 2277101 | NCBI WGS metagenome assembly SDBT01 (sample SAMN10404973, study PRJNA504765) | marine sediment metagenome | isolation source: marine sediment core GS10_PC15, 103 cmbsf | place: Arctic Ocean: Southern Knipovich Ridge | collected 2010
CCGGGACATGGAAACATCCACTGGGCACCGATAATAAGGGTAGAGATTTGCTGGCAATGATAATTTCCGGTGCCAGGGTCTCTTTGCTGGTTGGCTTACTGGCTACTGGCATTGCCATAGTCCTGGGGACGCTTATTGGTGTTATATCTGCCTATTTAGGCGGCAAGACGGACAACGTCCTGATGAGATTCACTGATATTATGATGACCTTCCCCTTCTTTCTCCTGTTGGTGCTCATTGTTTTCATCTTCGGTCCCAACCTGGTCTTCATCGTCCTCGTCATCGGTCTCACTGGCTGGACGGGCACGGCTCGGTTAATCAGGAGTGAGACCCTCTCGCTAAGGACCCGGGAATTTATTATGGCTTCCAAAGCCCTGGGGGCAAGCGATAGTAGAATTATCCTGACTCACCTCATCCCCAATGTCATCAGCCTGATTATAGTAATAGCTACCCTGTCTATTCCGGGGGTGATTCTGGCTGAAGCCGCCTTGAGTTTTATTGGCTTAGGTGACCCGGCAGTAACCAGCTGGGGAATGGTTTTAAGAGCCGGGCAACAAACTCTGGACACCGCCTGGTGGGTAGCCGTAGCCCCCGGGATTATGCTTTTCCTCACCGTTCTCGCCTTTAACTTCGTAGGTGATGGGCTCAGGGATGCTTTTGACCCCAGAAGTAGCGTTTGATATGGAAAAGGTAATTTTAAGAATTAGAAATCTAAAGACCTACTTTTTCACCCGGCGTGGTGTTGTCAGGGCAGTGGATGGCATCGATTTTGACCTGGCGAAAGGCGAATGCCTGTGTCTGGTGGGTGAGTCTGGCTGCGGGAAAACGGTAACTGCGCTCTCCATTTTGGGTTTAATTGATAGCCCACCGGGCAGGATAGTTGACGGCGAAATACATTACGATAATATAGATTTGATGAGATGTCCCCCTGACCAGATGCGACATATTAGAGGCAAAGAAATTGCCATGATATTTCAGGATGCCCAATCAGCCCTGAATCCAGTCTTTACCATAGGTAACCAAATAGTGGAGCAGATAAAGCTCCACTCGGAGGCGAACAACCGGGAGGCAAAGGAAAAGACGATAAGCTTGCTGGAAGAGGTAGGCATACCGTCACCGGAAAAAGTGATTAACTACTATCCTCACCAGTTATCCGGTGGGATGAAGCAGAGAGCCATGATAGCTATGAGCCTGTCCTGTGACCCGCAAATCCTTATTGCGGATGAACCGACCACCGCGGTTGATGTGACCATAAAAGCTCAAATCCTGGATATTTTTCAGCGGTTGAAGGACACCCGGCAAATATCTCTCCTTTTCATAACTCACGAACTGGGGGTAGTTTCTGAAATTGGAGATAGGGTGGTGGTCATGTATGCCGGTAAACGGGCTGAAACCGCTACAGTATCAGAATTACTGACCAATCCCATATTCCAGCATCCTTACACCGCCAGTTTGATTAAGTGTTTGCCTGACATAACGCAAGAAAGGGACAGGTTAGTGTCGATTCCGGGAACGGTACCTAGCCTCATTGACCCCCCTGGTGGCTGCCTTTTTCATCCTCGATGTCCTAAAGCAATGGCTATTTGCCGGGAGGAAGAGCCACCGCCGGTTACCGTTACCAGGGGGCATACCGTTTTCTGCCACCTGTATTCTCGTTAAGGGATAAAGAAGCGATGTTGAACCATAAATTATTGGATGTAAAGAATTTGAAGAAGTACTACCCGGTTACCGGGGGACTACTTCCCCGGCATCTTGGTGATGTAAAGGCGGTAGACGGCGTATCTTTCTATATTAAAGAAGGAGAAACCTTGGGGTTGGTAGGTGAATCGGGGTGTGGGAAATCCACCCTGGGCAGGACAATACTGAGGCTGGAGGAGCCAACCGAAGGGGAAATTATTTACCGGGGGACCGATATCACCAAGCTGGACAAAAAGGGGTTAAGAGGTTTACGGAAGGAAATCCAGATAATATTTCAGGACCCCCAGGCCTCCCTCGACCCGAGAATGACGGTAGGCCGCTCCATAGGCGAGGCGCTGCTTATCCACGGTATGAGAGATGACCGGGAACGGGAACAAAGAGTGGCGGAGATGCTGGAACGGGTTGGCTTGGAAGGACGACACGCTTTACACTACCCCCATGAGTTTAGTAGTGGACAGCGGCAGCGCATTGGCATTGCTCGGGCGCTCACCGTAAATCCCAGACTTATTATCGCTGATGAGCCAGTGAGTGCGCTGGATGTCTCTATCCAGGCTCAAATCTTAAACCTGATGCTGGACCTGCGGGAAGAATTTGGTCTGACATACTTATTCATTGCCCATGACCTGGCCGTGATAAGACAGGTCTCCCACCAGGTTGCCGTAATGTATCTGGGCAAGATTGCTGAGTTAGCCGAGAGGGATGAGATTTTTGAAAATGCCCTTCATCCCTATACTGAGGCTTTATTATCTGCCATCCCTCACATTGGGCGAAAGAAGACCCGCATCCTCCTCCCGGGCAGCGTTCCCTCTCCCCTGAACCCACCACCGGGCTGTCGCTTTCATACTAGATGCCACCGGGTAATGCCAATTTGCTCTCAGGAAGAACCGATTCTTAAAGATGTTGGCAACGAGCATCTGGTGGCATGCCATTTGTATTGAATCTAATTATCCAGCGCTGCTCCCCTGTTGGAGGAAAATCTGAACTTTTCTCGTTCTAACCTTTGTTACAGCTCGTAAATCAAATAGAACAAACAGACCTAAGCAAATATTTTATCAAGCTCTGCTTGAATCTCCGATGTAATCCTTCCTTTGAAAGGGATAGCTACCAACGGGATATTACCTTCAAGTTGCACACTAAAATCGTTAACCATTATTTTCCCCGACACATCAAAACCATAAGTTGAAAAACTAAACTGCAGTTCATCGCGAGATGAATTCCAACTTTGTTGAAAATTCGATATTTTGTCGTTGTATTTCTTTCTATATTGTTCAAAAGCAATCTCCCCTCTCTTTGAGGCCTCGTTCTTTCCTAAACTATGACTTTTTACAATCTTCAAACTAGGCATACTTCCTCCTTTCCAGCCGCGAGGCTTGGGCAAATTCCTCATATGATCCCCCTGCCATTCTAATAAGGCAGGAGTTCGGGCAATTTCATATCTGGTCGGGTTTGGAAATTGAAAGTTTGCTCCCCGAGCAGGATTCAAACTGTATGTTCCTAGCTCCATTCGGCGCCCTGTTGCCAGACGCGGGCTACTTCCTTAGCTAGCGGCTGATGCTCGGGCTTGCCTAAACTTGAGTCTACTTGGAACAGTCTTATTGCCTCGCGGCGAGCCAGTTCCAGTAGAGCCACATCGGAAAGCTTGGCCATGCGAAGGTCAGGCAAGCCGCTCTGCCGCGTGCCGAAGAATTCCCCGGGACCGCGCAGTCTCAAGTCCTCCTCAGCCAGAGCAAAGCCGTCCTGAATGTTCTCTATTGAGTTCAAGCGCTGTCTGCCTATCTCTGAAGGATTCTGTGCCAATAACATGCAGTAGCTTTGCTCCTGTCCCCGCCCCACTCTGCCCCGGAACTGGTGCAACTGCGACAGACCAAAACGGTCAGCGCTCTCTATTAACATTACCGTAGCATTAGGCACATCTATACCAACCTCCACCACCGGAGTTGAAACCAGGATGTTCAGCTCACCAGAGCGGAAGTGGCGCATCACCTCGTCCTTCTCGGCAGCTGACATGCGTCCGTGGAGTAAGCCCAACTTCAACTCAGGGAAGACTTCCTCAGATAGGCGCTGGTGTTCGGCAATAGCCGCCTTAGCCTGAATAGCCTCTGATTCCTCAACAAGGGGGCAGACAATAAAGGCCTGACTACCGCCAGCCACCTGACGGCGCAAAAAGGCATAGGCGCTATCCCTTTGCCTGGGTTGAAGCCACTTTGTCTTCACTACCTGTCTTCCGGGAGGAAGCTGGTCTATAACCGATAAATCAAGGTCGCCGTACAGTGTCAGGGCTAGAGTTCGCGGGATGGGGGTTGCCGTCATTACCAGCACGTGAGGGCTAAATCCCTTTTGCCTGAGCGCTGAGCGCTGGGCAACCCCAAATCGGTGCTGCTCGTCCACCACAGCCAAGCCTAAATGATGGAATTCCACCCCTTTTTGAATAAGAGCGTGGGTTCCGATAGCGATATCTATACTTCCGTCCTGGATGCGCTGCTGGAGTCCCTGCTTCCTGGCCTGGTTAATGTCACCAATAAGTAGCGCCACCGTAAGCGGCTGGGGTAAAATTCCGGAGAAGCTACGCAGGTAGCTCTCTCCCTCTTCCTCACGCCCGATTCGGGACAGGAGCTGGCTGATATTGGTAAAGTGCTGCTCTGCTAGAATTTCAGTCGGTGCCATAAATGCCCCCTGATAGCCGTTAGCCGCCGCCATAAGCAAGGCTGCGGTAGCTACCACTGTCTTGCCACTGCCTACCTCGCCCTGGAGTAGTCGGGACATCGGTTGCGGTTTCTGTAAATCAGCCAGTATCTCCTTGAGTACGCTGTGTTGAGCCGCAGTTAGCTCAAAGGGTAGAGACTTTAGAAAAGTATCCAGCACCGGTGTCTGGATATTAAAGGGACTGCCGGGCTGACCCTCCTGCCAATCGCGTTTCTTGCCCAGCACACCCAGCTGGAGGAGAAAGAGCTCGTCAAAAGCCAGACGGACTCTGGCTTTATCGCTGGCTATTTCATCGTCGGGGTAATGAGCTTGACTTATTGCCTGAGGTAGCTCCAGCAGGTCACACCGCTCTTTTAACTCCGCGGGCAGGAAATCTTCCACCTGCCATGCCCACTGGTCAACGACCTCTTTCATCAATTTTCTTACCTGGCGAGGGCGTAATCCCTGAGTGAGCGGATAGAGGGGAATCAGGCGCCCGGTGTGAACCAGCTCCTTATCCTCGGCCAGTTCCCATTCCGGGGATTCAAACACATGCCGCCCGCCAAACAAGCTCACCCGGCCACTGAGAACTACTCGGGTATTAGTAGTCAGCTTCTTGGCCAGGTAAGGGTTGTTAAACCATACCACCCTGACATTGCCCGTTTCATCACCGACGATAGCTTCGGTGCTCAATCTACCGCCCAGCCTGGTCTTATTAGCCTGCCACACATTAGCAATAATGGTCTGCTCTTCACCCTCAGTAAGTTGCGAGATAAATTTCCTCTGGCTGTAGTCAAGGTGGCGGTGGGGGAAGAAATAAAGCAGGTCTCGAACCGTCTTCACCCCCAGCTTATTAAATTTAGCCGCCAGGGTGGAGCTAATGCCCCTGATAACGGTGATGGGGGAATCAATGGACTGGCTAACCACTGTCGCCTGCGCTCTTGTTCTTGGGGGCAGTCGGCTGGTTGTTGGAGTCGGCTTGGCTTCACCTTTTCCTGTTTCCATGCGCTCCGCTTCAGCCAAAAAGTCAAGCACACTCTTTACCCACTCTTTACGCTGTTGTTTGGTCAAAGAGGCATAGTCGGGGTTAACCAGGTGAAGTTGGGAAAAGCGGTTTAACAGTTGCGGATTGCTTATCGACTCTACAGCCTGACCAGCCCAGTTGCGAAGAAACCTGTCCAGACCACCGATTACCGCTGAATCTATGTAGCCCTTTTTATGCTCAAGCTCAAGAATCTTGCGCAGAGGCTCAGTATTTATTGCCAAGGTCTTGCCTCCGTTCGTCCCGGCGGATGGCTATTACTTATCACCTAACACAGATACAATAAGGATATGAGGACCGGTATGGGTGCCGATTACCGGGCTTGTCTTCGACCGGAAGATACGCTCCTTGGGGAATCTAGGGCTAAGTCGCTCCGCCAGCATCTCGGCTTCGTCAGGAGTGGTGGCATCCTCTATAGCTATTTCCTCAATGTGGGAATAGCTGGCAGCGAAGTTATATAAGGAGTCTATCGCTTTAGCCCGAGAACGCTCCTTGCCCGCCGGCTGAACCACACCATCTCTCATAGTAATAATGGGATTTATCTTAAGCACTGACCCCAGAAAAGCCCGGGCAGCCCCAATACGCCCACCCCTTCTTAAATACTCAAGGGTATCAAAAGCGGCACGCATATCTACGCGTTTTATATTGCGATGGGTTATATCCATTACCTCGTCAAAGCTAGCTCCAGCCTGAGCGGCTCTAGCCGCAGTAATAACTATAAACCCCTCTGCCATAATAGCCCATTGGGAATCGACCACCTCTATCCGCCGACATTTCTTCTTCATTAACCCTATACTTTGTACTGCTACATCATAGGTAGCACTGAGCTTGGAAGTGACAATGATGGCCAGGATTTCATCCGTCTCTTCAGCCACCTTATCATACGCCTCGGCGAAGGTTGCCGGCGCCGGCACTGAAGTAACCGGTAGGGTTTCGTCATACTCGAGCCGATGGTAGAACTGCTCAGAAGTCAGGTCGATACCATCGCGGTAAACCTCGGTACCAAAGCGAACGTTTAGTGGAACTACGGTAATCCCCAGCTCTTTAACCACCTGAGGCGGGAGGTCAGAGACGCTATCAGTAACAATCTTGACCGTCATTAAAGCTACTCTATAGAAATAATGTAGTTGTAATGAGGTTGGCCACCGTTGACCACCTCAACCTGAAGTTGAGGGTGTTGTTCACGGATGGTTGAATTAACCTGTTCCGCCTCAGCTGGCTTGGTGTCTGCCCCGTGGTAGATGGTAATCACTTCGACTTCATCTAGGTTCAGTTTAGCCAGCACCTGATTAAGAACGTCAGTGGTTTTATTACCGGCGACTACCAGCTCCCCATCGAGAAGACCGATAGCCTGTTTCTTCTTGATTTTCAATCCTTTTATCTGGGTGGAGCGTATTGCCCGGGTAATTTCAATAGACTTTACTGCTGATTTTGCCCTGGTCATGAGCTGGGCGTTGGTTTCAAAGTCTGCCTCATAGTCAAAAGCTAAAAGAGCCGCTACTCCCTGCGGAATTGTCACTGTAGGCACCACGCTAATGCTTTTCTCGGTCAAGGATTGAACTTGCTCAGCGGTAAGCACTATATTTTTATTATTGGGTAAGATAATTACCTTATCTGAGGCTACTGACTCTACTGCCTGGAGTAAATCTTTGGTGCTTGGATTCATTGTCTGTCCACCGGGAACGATGGCGGCCACCCCCAGGCTTTTGAAAACCTCGGTAAGCCCATCGCCGGCGGCTACAGCCACAATAGCCATTTCAACTTCCGGCATCCTCTCCTTCTGCATCTCCAGGTAGTCCTGGTGCTGCTCATCCATATTCCGGATTGATATCTGATGCGTAGTGCCCAGGGAGGTGGCATACTGAATAACATTACCCGGGTTAAAGGTATGAATATGAATCCTGACCGCAGATTCATCACCAACTACAATTAGCGACTGCCCTTTCTTCTCCAGCTTGGCTCTAATCTTATCCGTATCAAGCTTCTGTCCTTTAATCAAGAACTCAGTGCAGTATCCATAGGGTACCTCTTCGGCGACTATCATCTCGGGCAACTTGGCAGCGTATATATCGCTGACGATTATCTGTGGCTTGCGCAGCTGTATCTGCTCTACCTCGCCTTTAAGGTAGTGGAGGGCACCCTCCAGGATGGTATACAGACCTTGGCCACCAGCATCCACCACTCCAGCCTCTCTCAACACCGAGAGAAGGCTGGGAGTGTTAGCTACTGACTCCTTGGCAGCATTAACGGTAGCCTCCATAACTGATATCAGGTCATTGCTGTCGCTAGCCGCCTGGGCTTGGGCAGCGGCGGCGGCGTCTTTAATTACGGTAAGAATAGTTCCCTCCACGGGATTGCTTAACCCTTTATAAGCCATAATTGACCCCTGGAGTAGGCTGTCAGCCAGGTCGCGGCTGGTAAATGTTTCCTTATCTGCCAGCCCCGCCGCCAGGCCACGCCAAATCTGCGACAGGATTACCCCGCTATTACCTCTAGCCCCCATCAATGCCCCTTTAGCCATAGCCTGAGTTACCGCTGAGGCACTGCGGTCGGGGGCCCGATAGGCTTCATCTATAACCGAGCGCATGGTAAGCAACATGTTAGTCCCGGTATCACCGTCAGGCACTGGAAAGACATTTAGGGCATCAATATCCGGGGCACTCTTTTCTAACCAAGTAGTCGCTGCAGCAAACATTTCCCTTAAATCCTGCCCGCTAGCTGCATCAACCTGTTTCATTTTACTCTGTCCCCCCTTTCTCTTTGATAGGACAAAGAGAAAAATATTTTTAGAACCTCTCTAAGACCTTATCTTATCACTATCCTTGTTAGGTTTACCTGGTTATGGTAGTATTATAAACGCATTTTGCAATAATGCAATGTTTGAGGAGAAGAAAATTGAAATGCGATTTGTGTGAGAAATCACCCCAATTCGGTCATAATGTAAGCCACTCCAAGAACCGAACTAATCGTCAATGGGTGCCTAATATTCACCCGGTTACTCTCATTATAGATGGTCAGCCCAAACGGCTTAACCTGTGCACTAGATGCCTGCGTACTCAGCATAAAGTAGCTAAAGAGTTGCCCTCTAGCCTGAGCTAGCCTGTATCCAGCCCACCACTGTAAGCCAGCACTACTTTATCTGGCATTCTGAACTTCCGCTGGTCTAGAGACTTTGTCAATACTTAGTGCCAAAGTTTGTGAATAAGAAGGTGGTAATCTCTGAATAAACTTCAGGGTATTCCCACCAGTATTCATGCCCTGGGGCCAGGATATAGCGAAGTATGGTACCGGATTTATCATTTGGCTTATCTAAGCCAAATAAAGCTCTAAGGTTGGCACGAATCATAGTAGCGAAATCCCCCTGGCTATAGGCATCAGGGGATAACCCGTTGTCAGTCATAACCAGGGTCCTGTCCAATATAATATTTTCATGCCAGAAAGGGGGGCCGGTCTGAATACTATAGACATCTGGATTATCGGCAAGAATATTCATCGTCTGGTCAGAAATAATGGCACCAGTACTTTCACCAGCCAGGATAACCCTGAGGTCTGGGATATGGGTGGTGAGAAACTCCACCCTGCAGGCTAAATCCTCGGACTTTGATGAGTAGCCGCTAAATATTTCCACAATCTCATCAAGACGGCCTTGCAAACTGTCAACTGTTCGCTGGTGGGTTAGGAGCAGTGATGTATAGCCTGAGCTATTTAGTTCAGTTTCGATACCAGCAAAAATAGTCCACCAACCGGGGGACGCCTCGACTAAATTCCACCCCCAACCCCCAGAGTTAAAGAGGATAACAAAATCCTTGTCTTTAGCCTCCAAATATGTTCCAAGTAGCTGGTTCACAAAGTCGTCATATTCCTCTAGGCCATCTCCGAATAGCTCGGTAGCTAACTTGGTGGCATCCTCAGTCACTGATTGTGGGACAGCGGAAAGGTCACTGGCTGATAGGGGAAGCCCTCCACTCCCAATTTTAGAGGTTACCCCAACCTGTGAAGCTGTCAGGACTAGCACCACCACAAGAAGTGGGAGAACTATGGCTAATACTACTCCTATCCGGCGTTTGCTAATCTTGCGCACTATTCTGAACCCTCTAATTTAATACTACTCAGTGCTTTATCTAGAATGCCTATTGCTTCATCAACCTCCTCATTGCCAATAATGAGAGGAGGTATAAAACGCAAGGCGTTAGGCTTAAGCCGGTTAACCAGTAAGCCTCTTTCAACACAGGCCATTACTACTGACTGGGCAATATCGCGACTAAACTCCATAGCTACTAGCAGTCCGCGCCCCCGTATGTCAGTGATAAACTGGAATTTCTGTCTCAAATTTTCCAGCCCGGCAATAAGATATTGCCCCACTTTCCTGGCATTGCCGGGAATATCACTGTCAATAATAAATTTTACGGTGGCATAGCCAGCGGCACAGGTTAAAGGATTACCACCAAAGGTCGAGCCATGCTCTCCAGGAGTAAAGACAGACGCTCTATCTTTGGCTAGGATAGCCCCGATAGGTATGCCACTACCTAAACCCTTAGCCAAGGTCATTATATCAGGTTCAATGCCATATTGCTCGTAAGCAAAGAGTGTTCCGATTCGACCTAGGCCGGTTTGAATTTCATCTAAAATAAGTAGAATACCAGTTTGGTCGCACCAAGCCCGCACTGCTGATAAATAATCATCGCTAGGCAGGTTGACCCCTCCTTCTCCCTGCACCGGTTCCAGCATCACGGCGCAGGTCTGATTAGTAGTCGCTGCCTTTATCGCCCCAATGTCATTATACTCTTTATTGATAAAACCAGCAGGCAGGGGAATATATGGCTGTTGAAATTTAGGCTGGGCGGTAGCTGCCACCATAGCTAGAGTGCGACCATGAAAGGAACTCATTGTGGTAATAACCTCATAGGCTCCTTTTAGATGGAGCTTTCCGTATCGTCGGGCTAGCTTCACCGCCCCCTCATTAGCCTCTGCCCCGCTATTACAGAAAAATACCTTGTCTAAACAGCTATTCCGGACTAAAAGCTCGGCAAAGCGAATCTGGGGGATAGTATAGAACTGGTTTGATGTCTGAATAAGGGTCTGTACCTGCTCCACTACTGCCTCAGCAACCACCGGGTGACAGTGCCCCAGGCTGTTGGCTGCCCAGCCACCAACAAAGTCTAAATACTCCCGGCCATCTTCATCCCACACCCGTGCCCCCTTCCCTCTAACCAGGGTTAGCGGGGTACGCTCTGTAGTGTGCATCAAATATTTGTGCTCAAGCTCCTGCCAGTAACTCATTTTCTTACTCTTATTGTTGTGCCACCGCCCTGTCCTTCAATCTCCTTCAGTAAGGCGTGTGGCTGTCTACCATCTATGATACAGGTAGTTGAAGTGTTAGATAAAGCTCTCCGGCAGGCTTTAATCTTGGGAATCATCCCGCCTGAAGCTACACCCTCGGCTATTAAAGCTTCTGCCTCAGCTGGTGAGAGCTGAGGTAGCAACTTGCCTGAATGGTCACATATGCCAGCTACATCGGTTAGGAAGATAAGTTTTTCGGCACCAATAGCCGCCGCAATTTCACCGGCTACCACATCGGCGTTAATATTAAGCACCTGTGGGGCCTCGCCTGGTTTATCGGACAAACTGAGACCAACTGGAGCCACCACCGGGATGTAACCTGAATCGAGAAGTACCTTTAATGGGGTTATGTTTACCTTCACTACCGTGCCAACATAGCCTAGCTCTGTATCTTTAATATCACTCTGGATAAGAGCTCCATCTACGCCGCTGATACCTATCGCCTGACCGCCCAAGCTATTGATGGCAGCTACAATCTCCTTATTGACCAGCCCGGCTAGCACTGAAACTACCACTTCAAGGGTTGCCTTATCAGTTACCCGCTCGCCCTGGACAAAGGCGGTGGAAATACTCTGCTTGGTAAGCCACTCAGTTATTAATTTACCGCCACCATGAACAATAACCGGTGATTTGCCCTGGTGCTGAAGATAAACTATGTCCTCAATAGTGGTGTCA
>SDBT01017178.1_pt1 | contig 11436 bp, 10 predicted proteins | sample 2277101 | NCBI WGS metagenome assembly SDBT01 (sample SAMN10404973, study PRJNA504765) | marine sediment metagenome | isolation source: marine sediment core GS10_PC15, 103 cmbsf | place: Arctic Ocean: Southern Knipovich Ridge | collected 2010
AATAGAGACCATGATCCCAGCAGTAAACTATTGGGCTAATTTCATATGCCCTGACGGACACAAGAGAGCATATTCTTGGCTGATATTGTATGATATTTCCTTAAGTTGATGCGTATGGGGCACGCTGCGCGTGCCCAGGGCACAAGCATTGTGCCCCTACAACAACACAGATTTGTCGATTGAACCAGTTAGTGGCAGTTGGTGAGGAGAGTATGATATGAAATGGTTAGAATTGGCTGCAACAGATTTTGATGATGCTCTGCAAAAGAGCGAAGGAGTTGCTATAATACCCATTGGAAGCATAGAGATTCATGGTCCGCATTTGCCTGTGGGCTGTGATTCTCTCATTGCAGAGAAAATGGTGTCAATGGTAGCGGAGCGAGAGCCGGTGGTTGTGGTTCCCGTTATGGCATACACCATGGCGCCGGTAGCCAGACTTCATCCCGGTGGTATTTCGCTCCCACTTGAAATGCTTGTGGAGCACTTGTTAAGCGTATGTGATGAGGTAGCCCGGAACGGGTTCAGGAAGATCGTGTTGGTGCATTTTCACGGCGGCAACGTGGCAATGCATCAGATGACACTTCAAACTGCACTTGATCGTGCCAAGCCATATTCTCTTTATAGTGTGCCGCCGTTGGCGGGCGCGGGCAAAGTCATATCTGAACTGATGGAATCGAAGGAATATGGACATGCGTGCGAGGTGGAGACCAGTATGGCGCTATATTTGTTTCCTGAACTGTGCCACATGGATCGCGTGATCGGGAAGGTATATCCCCTGCAAAGGGATCTGGATGTGGGACCAGCCTCTACCCCGGTGGATTGGGCTGCGCATTATCCTCACTATTCAGTGGGAGATGCCTCAAAAGCATCAGCGGAGAAAGGTGAGAAGATTATAAACGCAAGTGTAGACACAATAATTGATGTAGTGCGTAAAGTGAAAGCAGATAAGGTTGTGGAGCAAATCATGTCGAGATTCCGGGAGCTCTGATAAGGTTTTACTTCCTGGAAGTGTTCCCTCAATTTCTCTGGAAAATGAACCACCCCTCTTTAAATCCACCAAAAGCGATTTCCACATGAAACTGAAAGAGAATAGCAGGCTCTTTCTGAAGATTGCGCTTTTTGCCATTGCTGTAATCTTAGTGACGCTGACTGCCGGGCAATCGGCCCTTTTCAGGGCTGTAGAGCGCGTGACAGTGGAGCTTAGATTCAGAACGCGCCGCTCCTCTGCCATTGATCCCAGAATATCGCTCATCCTGATAGACCCCGTAGCAATGGATAAGTATGGCTACCCGGTTCCGCGCAGATATTATTCCGTAGTAGTAAATAAGCTCTGTGAAAACGGTGCCAGTGTGGTCGCAGTAGATCGTACCTTTGAGGCCCGTGATTCGGAGGATCGTGCGGGCAGCGCGATGCTGACCGAGACGCTCAAACGGCATAATAACATTATCTTCGCGTGGTATAGCCCCATACAAAATTCCATCCTCTCAACAGATCGGCCTGTGGTTCCGTTGCGATTTGCACTGCCATACAAGGCGGACGAAATCGGCATATCTCCCCACAACACATCCCTGTACAAAGAGAAAATCTCGCTGCCATACTACGAAGCGCTCCAGAACATAGGCTGGCTTGGAAGCATAATGGTAGGGCCGGAGCAAGTTGCCGGGCACATTGTAAAGGTACCACTGGTGGTCAAACACGGGGATTACATCTACCCGGCCATCAGCCTCGTGGCAGTGTGCATCGCGCTGAAAGTAGATATGGCTGATGTCGTCATTAAGCGCGAGGGGATATTCATACCAACACAGGATGGCGTCATAGCCATTCCTATCGACGAAAAAGGGCAAATCAGAGTCAATTATATGGAGTATGGGTCGGCGTTTTTGAAAAGCAAACACTCATTGTCCATTGTATATGAATCCATATTGTCTGACCATCCAGTCATACCATTGGAGTCCTTCAAAGACGGGATAGTGCTTATAGGCAATGAAGATATAATGGGTGCGGATATGTATTACACACCTTTTGGCAACCGCATCCCCGGTGTGGCGATCCATGCAATGGTGGTCAACAGCATACTTCAGCAGCGATTTATATATACAGCATCATGGTATTGGAATTTACTCATAATGGCCGCTGCTGTGTTGTGTGTGTTATATACACAAAAGCTTTTTTCGCCGCGAATAGGATTTGCCCTCGCGGTAGTTCCATTGCTCTGTGTCTGGGCAGGAGCTATTGCACTTTTCCAGTTTAGGAACATCCTGATAAATGTATCCCAGCCCACATCAGGTGTAATACTTGCGTTTGTCTGCGCTACATCATACAACTACATAGCAGAACGTAGACGAGTTATGCACGTCAGGCAGGTATTTGGAAAGCACGTATCTCAGGAAGTCATGGCACAACTCGTTCTGGGAGCAGATGGACAAATTCCTATGGTTGAGCGAGAGGTGAGCGCCTTATTCGCTGACATCAGCGATCATAGTCGTTGGGCAAGTCGTTTGCAGCCCTCACAATTTGCAGAAGAGCTGAATGAGTCTCTAAAGGCGATGGCTGAGGCTGCATTTGAGAATGGAGGAATTATCAATCTCTTTCTGGGAGATGGATTGCTGGTGCTGTATAATGCTCCCGTTGATCAGGATGACCATGCTCTGAGAGCTATAAAAACCGGAATAGCTATACAGGAAAATATCTCAAAGCTAAATGAAAAACGCGTTCAGCGAGGGGATCAACCAATAGGTGTCCGCGTGGGCATAAACACCGGTCGGGCTATGGCGGGTACGCTGGGAAGTGAATACCGACTTGAGTATACCGTAATAGGTGATACTATAAACATGGCAAAACGGGCAGAGGGAGAGTGTGAAATTGGGCGGGTTGCCATTACTGATAGTGTCGTCAGCAAAGTAGGTGAAGCAATTCAAGTGGAACCCATCGGATTGCGCCCCGTAAAAGGAAGGGAAACCGGGCTGATGCTGTATCACGTCGTCAAGGTTGAGGAGGAAGGGGATCAATAAATGGGACAGACCCCATAATAACCTACATTGAGCAGATGCTATAGACATTTACTTTGACTCTGATGCTGTTTGCATTTACTCATGATCATTCGCGGCTGGAAACCCATGACTTTAGTCGTGGGTAGTTGACAAAGCTCTTCCTATTTCTATCCTCTTCTGATACAATGTTATATCAGAAGGGGATAATACACTTTTTCACTTAATGCAACTGCTCAATGTAGGACATATTGCCTACGAGAAGTAATATATTTGACCAGGGAAGTTTTCCCCGTCACAAAGGAGGATGTGAAAATGAAATATGTTCACTCAACAATGATTCTCTTCACAGCGGTAATAATTGCTCTTGCTTTTACATCAGTTGTGGATGCAAGAGACAAGCAGTATGATGCCATGCAGGTCAGCAACTTCGTGGTTGACGGCAACATAGACGAGTGGGGAACCGAAGATCCCACTATTATTCTCAATGAACTCAAGGATACGGGAGCGGCATTGCCAGATCCCGCGGACTTCAGCGGTGAGGTTATGGTCGGCTGGAGCAACAGCGACCCGGAGCGTGTCTATCTTGTGTATGTCGTCACAGACGATGAACTCCAGGACATCAATCCGCCTAATAGTAACTGGTGGGATGATGATTCTGCAGAGATAATCTTTGACTTTATGAACAACGGCACCAATACTAAATTTGTGGTAGGCGCTACAGGTGAGCTTGGCGCGAACTCTAACGATGGGAATACAGAATTTGTTCTTATCGTTAACGAAGCCACAAATCAGTATATCTATGAGATTGCGGTCACTGGCATTGCAGGCTTCAAAGCTGATGCGGGTGTCACCGTTGGCTTAAGTCCCATATACAACGACTGCGAAAATGGCGTCAGGGAACACCAGTTGGGCTGGATAGCTGGCGGGGCCAATGATAACGCAAATCAGGGCGACATCAACTTCGTAATCCAGGCAAGAAGGCCAACATCCGTTGAGCCATCAGGCAAACTGGCTGCCACATGGGGAAACCTGAAATTGCGGTAGATTTTTCATGAATGGGTACTATACATTGGTCATTTCATGTGAGGAGGTGATGCAAGAATCTATTCGATGGGCTTTTTGATACTTAAACACCTTCTAAAGAGAGGACATGAAAATGAAGTATATCCACTCGACGATGATTCTTTTCTTGACGATAATGGTCGCAATTGCTTTCACATCGGTAGTGGAAGCGAGGAGCAAGCAGTATGATGCTATGCAGGTCAGTAACATTGTGATTGACGGCAACCTGAGCGAATGGGGTGCCGGATATCCTACCATCGCTCTTGATGAAATGAAGGATGGTACAACAGTGCTGCCAGATACTGCGGACTTCAGTGGCGTAGTCATGGTGGGCTGGAGTAGTAGCGATTCAACTCGCGTCTACCTCGCGTATGTAGTCACAGACGATATAATCCAGGACATCAATCCACCCAATGAGACATGGTGGGAAGATGATACTGCAGAGATAATCTTTGACTTTAATAACGATGGCACCAATACTAAATGGGCTGTTGGCGCTACAGGTGAACTTGGCGCAACCGCCACCACTGATAACACAGAATTTGCTATTGTAGCGGGAGCTAATAACCAGTATACCTATGAAATTGCGATTACTGGTATTGCAGGCTTCCAGGCTGTTGAGGGCGGCATTGTTGGCTTGAGTCCCATATACGACGACGGCGAAAACGGTGTCAGGGAAAGTCAGCTTGGCTGGATAGCCGGCTCAGCTAATGATAACGCAAATCAGGGCGACATTATCTTCTCAGCGGCATCGGCCGTTAAGCCATCTGCCAAACTGGCGACGACCTGGGGAGCACTGAAATTCTAAGTCTGAGCTTTACTGGATGGGCTTTGCCAGTTGCAGGTGCTTCCGGTGAACTGACAGCGACGCGCGAAAACCTTAAATTAGGTTAGATTACTATGAGAAACAGCGCATACTGATATGCGCTGTTTCTATTTCCGAAGGTATCCCGTTACCGGTTGACTGGTAACGGGTCGGGATTTGAGTAGGGGCCATTATTAGTCGTGGTATGCCCAGGTACCGGCGCGCCATCTTTATAGTGAGTCGAAGTGTGCTGCTTGGTTAATACCTTCCGTAGTGCTTGACCAGCGCAATGACGCGGCAGTAGTCGGCAAAGCTCACGCTGTCGGGAACTGAATGGTCAGAGTGGTAGATATATCCGCCGCCAACCTTTGCTGTGGTGATCTTGGTGCGAATCTCCTCCTCGATGTGTTCTGGCTGCGTCATTTCGCGGACGTCGATGCCACCTTCGAGAACCAGTTCTGAGCCATACTTCTCATTAAGCTCTATGAGATCCATTCCCGCCTTTGTCTCCAGCGGATTCAATCCATCGAAGCCAGCGTCGATCAGGTCAGGGATTAGCTCCATCACATTTCCGCAGGTGTGCAGCATCACTTTTACGCCGCGCTGGTGCGCCCAGTCACAGGATCGCTTGTGCGCGGGCTTCAGGACTTCCCGGTAGGTATCCAGATCAAAGAACAGGCCGTTCCGGTAGCCCAAATCGTCCGGATACGACAGACAATCGAACGTATATCCCGCATCCCAGACCATCTCCAGAAGAGCGAGGTTCACAGACAGCGCGTGATTGAACATATCCATGCACCATTCCGGGTCAGCCACCATCGCCATAAGTATCCGCTCTGTACCTACGTGCCAACTGGCGAACACATCGTAGCCAAACCATGCGCCTGCTGTGATCCAGACTCCATGCTCCCGCCAGCCCGGGTAATGCTGTTTCAGGTGTTTCCAGTTGACACGGTCTTTAGTAGGTGTCATCCGCGCCTTAGCCTCAGCCCACGTCTTTCGATCTTTGATGGTGAAGTCTATGAATTCTGGTACTGAAGCGGCGTGCTTCCAATCCTTTTTAGTCGCGCCCCAATTGGTGGTACTGATGATATACTCGTCCGTTTCCTCGATCACACGCGAGGGGTACCGCGGGCTGTTGTCATTACCTATACTTGCCACGTGATCGAAGCCGAAGAAAGCTCCAACGCCCACATCCTTCGGCAGACCTTCCCTGCGCCACCTGGCCACAGTTGACCCCCAGGGACTATCAAGCATTGGTATACGGTCTGGCTCTTTATGGGCATAAACACACTGGAAACGTTCATAAGAAGTCATGGTATCAGGCATTTCTCGTAACCTCCGAAGACAATATCCGCTTACCCATTTCCACGCAACCACCAAAAAACTAAGCCAAAGACTAACTCCACACTTCTATAGAGTTACGAGTTTTTCAGTTAGAGAAGTAGAACGTGCAGCTTGCTCGTTCAGAAATGCTAATCGAATTTCGGAACAAGCTGGCAGCATGTTCTACTCAGCAAATCTCAACCGCAACTGAAAAACTCGTATAGAATTAGTCTTTGGCTCATCATTTATTAGTTCATGCAGTCCAGTCTTACTGGTCCAGATATCGGGGAACTTCAGCAAAAACTACCTCAGTCCCAGTTCGGTTATCTTGTTTCTGATATAGTCTGGAAGCATGCCACATTCATCCGCAAGTTCATCTACGCTCAATCGCTTATAGTTCTCTCGCAGAAATTCTTCCTTTTTCTTACTCCATTTGCGTTTCCTCGTCCTGATCAGGCCTAGCCGACTCAGTTTTTTGGCTACGGCTAGTTCTGTTATCCCCAGTTTTTTGGAGAGGTAAGCATTGGACATTATCTCATAATTATCATGCAGGAACTGATCCCTATCCTGAGTCCATTTTTTAAGCCGGCGGAGTTTGAGCGTTCCGAGCCTCTTCTCAATAGCGCAAACAGTTGTCCCGAGTTCCCGCGCCAGTTCTTTGTTGATCTTTTCCATGTAGTTTTTACTGAGATAATCGTCCTTCTCTTCAGTCCATTTTCTATCGCGTTTCAGCTTGAGTTGCTTGAGTTGGTATCCAACCCCACCGGGGGTGAGATTGAAGTGAGCAGCTAGCTCCTTGTTAGTCATCTTCTGATAATTATCTTTGAGGTATTGTCTATCTTTATCAGTCCATTTCCTTCTTGCCATTTTTTTCTCCTGTGACTCCTATAGTATACCGAGAAAGTTGAGATATTGCTTTTAGTTAAGTTATGAGGAATTGTTAAACATTCCAGAATCGGTATCTGCCCAAAGGTAGAGATTTATAGCTCAATTTGCTTGAATCGAGAGCAAGTTCCTCATACCAGCGCCAAAAACTCTTCAGACATAGACTAAAATTCACACCAAACTTCAGTTTAACACAGTATTAGGCATTTTGTCAAGAAAAAATTCGCCAGAAGAACAACTCTTTACAAACGCCTGCCCAAAGTGCTATTATATTAAAGCACTGATGTTTGAGGGAAACTGCGAAATATAATAATGCTTAATGCGCTGCTGAGTTCTCTTTCCGTATTGAAATTTGCTGTATAAGGAATGGAAGGCGGTGATTAAACTAATTCGACAGAGTAGATTTTGCGTTTGTTAGTCTCAATGATTTTCTAATATCTCGTCAATGCTCCTGCATGATTAATGTAGAGAGGCACAAGGGAGGAAAAAATCAATGTTACGCTCAATGTTGCTTATAGTATTGCTGGTATTCTGTTTGTCTGTTATCCCGGTGGCAACTCATGCACAAGAGGTCGTGAATCTGGTGCTAAATCCCAGCTTCGAGGACGAAACCGACATTATAGATAGCAATTGGATAGAAAACGGGTGGGTTACCTGGGGCGAGGGCGATGGGCTGGATAGCGTTGTGGAATTCGATGAGGATGAGTTCATTGATGGTGAGAGAAGCGCCCGTGTCGAACCCACTGGAACCGTCGACTGGCATTTCATGATAATCTATTACCCGGTGGCGTTGGACGCGGGAGAGTCGTATACCACTAGCTTTTGGGCCAAAGCGGAGGAGGATCGAACCATTAGCGTCCACATGAAGGAAGTAGATAACGCCGGCTCCTTCGGACTGAATACCTTTACGATTACAACAGAGTGGGATGAATATACATACACTGCTGACGCCGGGTGGCCCAGCATAAAGCTGGAGATATTCGTCTCTGGCTCTGATATACCACTCTGGTTCGATTTCGTGTATATCTACGAAGGAGATTATGTGGCGGGGATTCTCCCTTCGGAGCTAAGTGTGCCGGGAGCGGTAGAGCCTGCTGACAAACTGTCCGTCAGATGGGCGGAGATTAAAACAAGCCGTTAAGCGCTGACTTTATTCAACGGCACGTAAATAATTACGGGTCTTCACAGATTCTTTCGGATCAAACTGTGAAGACCCTTCTCATATTTGTCTCTTAAGTACCCACCCCTACAACAACATGAAAATAATTCTGGTCAGGCACTTATCTCAAGGAAGAACATGCAAAGAAGAAAAGACGCGGACACTTTCCGAGTAGTGAAAGAAGACTCGCGGACAAAGGCGCGGATAGGACTACTGAAAACGCCTCATGGCATAATCCAAACACCCGTTTTCATGCCCGTCGGCACTAAAGCTACTGTCAAAACATGCACACCTTACGAATTGGAAGAACTGGGCGCTAACATTATCCTGGGCAACGCCTATCATCTGTACCTCAGGCCGGGCCACAATATCATAAAAAAGGCGGGCGGCCTCCACAAGTTTATGTCGTGGCGAAAACCGATCTTGACAGACAGCGGCGGATTTCAGGTCTTCAGCCTGAAAGAGAACCGTCGATTGAGCGAAGATGGAGCTACTTTTAAGTCCGCCATTGACGGCTCAAAACACTTTTTCAGTCCGGAAAGATCCATAGAAATTCAGAACGCCATCGGCGCGGATATAATCATGAATTTCGACGAATGCACCCCTTACCCCTGCGACTATGACTACGCCAGAGATTCAATGGAACTGACTACCCGCTGGGCGAGACGCTGCAAAAATGCGCACAATGGGAGACAGCTCCTCTTCGGGATCGTGCAGGGGAGCGTATATCTCGATCTGAGGCGACGAAGCGCTGAAGATATGATGGAGATAGGCTTTGATGGCTATGCCATTGGCGGGCTGAGTGTGGGTGAGGAAACAGAGATCATGTATAACGTGCTGGGACATACCGCGCCTATGCTGCCCAGAAATAAACCCCGCTATCTCATGGGAGTAGGGACGCCTGAGAATATCGTGGAGGCCGTGTCGCTGGGAGTGGATATGTTTGACTGTGTTATGCCCACCAGAAACGCTCGCAACGGCTCCATGTTCACCAGCGAGGGGAGGGTAAAGATTAAGAACGCGAAACACAAGCGCGATTTCACGCCGCTGGATCCCAACTGCAATTGCTATACCTGCAAAAACTTCACCCGCGCTTACCTGAGACACCTCTACATGGTGAATGAGATACTGGCGCACAGGCTGCACACGCTTCACAACCTGCATTTCTACCTGAGCCTGATGAGAGGCATAGGTAGTGCCATCGCTGATAACACATTTTTCGATCTAAAGAGCGATATAGCCGCGCTGGCCTCCAGAGGACAGTATCATGAAGGAACAGCTACAACTGCCGGTGATAAGGGAAACAGAGTGTAAGTCCGTCCTGAGTAAATCCAAGATCACGGACTACACCGTCAACTGTTATACCGGCTGCCTTCACGCCTGCGTATACTGCTACGCCCGATACATGAAGCGTTTCACCGGACATAGCGAACCCTGGGGTAAGTTCGTTGATGTGAAGGTAAATTCGCCCTATGTCCTTGAAAGAGAACTCAAGCGCGCTGCGCCGGGACGCGTCATTATGAGTTCTGTGTGCGATGGGTGGCAGTCATTGGAGCGGGAATATGAAGTCAGCCGCAGATGCCTGACTCTGTTGCTGCACTATGGCTTTCACGTCACCATTCTCACCAAAAGCAGCCTCATTCGCGACGATCTGGATATTCTGGAGGGCACTGATGCGGAACTTGGCGTGACCCTCACGACTATGGATAATGCTCTTTGCAGTAAAATCGAGCCGGGAGCTTCTCCCACCAGTGAACGAATTGATACGCTCAGGGAAGCTGCCGATAGACGAATCAAGGTATGGGTGTTTCTGGGTCCTTTCATGCCATTTTTGTCCGACAGTGTTGAGAATATTGAGGCTCTTTTCAAGGCACTGTCCGGTCTTAAACTGGAACATATATATGCTGACAAGCTCAACCCGCGTCCCGGAGTCTGGCGTAGTATAAAGAGCTTCCTGGGGGAGAATTATCCCTACCTCATTGGCGGCTGCGGGAGGATATTGTATGATAAAGCCGAGCGTGAAGCCTACACGCAGGGATTGGGACAGCTTCTAACGCTGTGTGCTGAGAAATATGGTCGCGAGGAGGATCTAAAAATCACATTCTGAGAATTGGGGTGTTACTATGAAACATAAAACTATAATTCGCTTTGCTCTTTGCTCTCTTGCGCTGGCAGTCATTATCGGATGCGGCGAGGATCTCTCGATTTTCTCAGAGACGCTGGAAATCGACGAAATCAAACTCGGACAATCATCTATAGGTACCGGGGAAACGACAACAATGGAAGCAACTGTATATTATTCCGGCGATGAAACGGCTTTGGAATACGACTGGACAGTGGACGGTGGCGAAATTAGCGGCTCCGGTAGCAGTGCTGTTTATAGGGCACCGAATACCCCGGGAACTTACGAAATCAAAATCACAGTCACTGATGGGGATGTCTCATCGGAAGAAAAAATTACGATCTCAGTAGGTCAACAGTCCGTTGAATCGGTGATACTCGGCGTTAGTACACACTGGTCGGCGGACGAACTGGAGGGAAAGCTGGTCTACAGTGTCTACATCGAAAGAGTGGTGAGCGGAAGAGTTACACTCCATTACAAAATTACTCAGGATCGGGATGCGTCCGATGCCTATCTTCGTATCCAGATCGATCAGCAGACCGTTCTACCGTCAACGGCGATAGGCGGTCAACTACCTTCGACCGCGAAGGTAACCACCAGAGATCTCGATGTCTCTGGCATTATCAGCAGCCCCGGTCGATATATAATAACCTTCTATATCAAGCCCGCCAACAGAACAAATAATGGGTGGTTGCTGAATGAAGCGAAACTAACGGGAGTTCAGGGAACATCAGATCCACAGCAGTAGTAGTCAACTGGAAGAGCTAACCACAAATTGGGGAAGCCTCAAAAGTGAACATTGACGGAGATTTTGCACATAAGGCTAGCTTGACAATGTTAAATTAGACCTGCGGAGAATCCAAATCTGGACTGGAAGGATATCCTGTGAATTCCTTGTCCCGTAGGGACATCTGACGTTAGCCCAGTGATTTATCGCTGGGAAATTGATCTCCCAAGAACCCTGAGTCCTGTAAGGACGACTGAATGATTGAACCGCAATGCCTTCATTTCACGAGATCCTTACGGACAGAAGCTGATTGCCTGTATCCGCGAAAATCCGTGTGAATCCGTGGCTAATAAATCTGGC
>SDBT01017179.1_pt1 | contig 11436 bp, 15 predicted proteins | sample 2277101 | NCBI WGS metagenome assembly SDBT01 (sample SAMN10404973, study PRJNA504765) | marine sediment metagenome | isolation source: marine sediment core GS10_PC15, 103 cmbsf | place: Arctic Ocean: Southern Knipovich Ridge | collected 2010
ACCTGGTAAAGAGTGAGCCATACTATGTCTGCACAGACGCTGATCTCATCCCCTGTATCCCAGTTGACGGAAGGGATTGGTTGGAGAGACTGATTGACCTCGCTGACGCTAATTCAGAGTATGGCGCCATCGCGTGCCGTCCGCACATATTGATAGGCGAGCCCTCTGACAGGTTCGACGGCTGTGGTGAGATACGAGAGATGTCTCACATCGGTGCCCACTTGAGAATCATGAGAGTAGATGCGGTCCGAGAGTGTGGCGGCTGGAAGAAGGAGAAGTCCCCCTCCCGCAATAACGAGGACTGGTACATTGCAGCGCAGTTGAAAAAGTTAGGGCTAAAGGTAGGATACTCGAGAGACATCAGGGCAATTCACGAGTTTGGAGACCCCGACCTCGGCGAGGATCCCTGGGGATATCCTATCGGTGTAGAGCACGGCCACGTAGAGCGCTGGCCCCCCGTGCATCATTTCGCGTGGGATCGGCAGGGGGTAGACTGGAGCACCTGTGAGCCAAAAACCTAACCTTGACCAGCTTAAACCCTTCCAGCCTCTCATCTCTCCAAACGCTGTGGAGTACTTTGAGAACATCCTCACCTCAGACTCTGTCGTATTCGAGTCCGGCAGCGGCACGTCCACGCTATGGCTCGCGAAGAGAGTTAGCAAAGTCCTCACTACAGAGGATAAGCCTGACTGGGCCGAGGCTGTCGAGAGCGCTCTGGCACAGGACAGCCTGAGTAACGTAGAGTTGTCTCTAATCTCTCACGAGGAGCATGGGAACGATTACTACGACATCTATGCCGATCACATCTTGCAATTCCCCAACGAGAGCTTCGACATTGTCTTCGTGGACGGCGCAGACCGGGCGCGGGTCCCTGTAATGACCTACGCTAAGAAGAAGATCAAGCCCGGTGGCTGGCTCATCGTAGACGATTCTAACTGGGACAGCCTCGCCTTAGGTCTCAGGCGGCTCGACTCGTGGCCTCGTGCAACCTTCTGCGGATGGAAGGAAGGGGCAATCGACGGTCAGGCACGGTACGGATGTACTACTTTCTTCCAGAAGCCCACGCGCTCTCGTACCAGGGTAGGAATCGTGAGCGATTGGGCAATACCAGAGCAAGTCAATATCACTCTGCAAGCGTACGATAAGTTCAAGGGCTCCTTTGATCCATTCTTCTTGCTCCTCCGAGGGAATCCATTAGATGTCTCCCTCATCAATCACTGCACGATGCCACAGGTGACATGGACTGACTTCAAGAAGGGATTCAAGCTACTCTACTCCCCTGTCTCCTGGGCCAGAGAGCTAGAGCTGGACCTGGTGCTCTACACTGGCCCACGAGAGGAGCCTTGGCTGGAAGACTTGAGGAGAGCAAGATTCCAGGCGAGCTTACTGGTTGATTTCGAGAGAGTATGATCCCACTCACTGAGGTTCAGAAGATAGTCAAACCAATCGCTAAGTTAATCGACGTAGAGACAGAGGTGCCAGTCCTATACCGCTATACCTCTCGCCTCGAGCCCGGCCAGGTCTACCTCGAGATCGGCACTTGGATGGGCTGCTCTGCGATCATTGCTGCACTCTCCAGTCACTCAGGGGTAACCATCTGGACTGTTGACAGTGGTGAGTTTCATCAAGGGCATTGGCAGAAGACACCAGCGGAATACAGAAGATTGCTGCATGAGAACTTCTCACGATATGGTGTAGAGAAGAGAATAAGCGTTTCCCTCGACGGCTCGCTGGGCATGGCATGGTCAGGCCCCATTCACCTTCTCTTCATAGATGGAGATCACGGTTACAAAGGTGTCAAGGCCGATGTAGAGAAATGGCAAGGGTTCATACCCGTGGGAGGGGTAATACTATTCCACGACTATACGAGGTACGATGGAATAGAACGAGCTGCAGATGAATTAGAGGAGACTGGCTGGGAGCTAGTCCCCGGTGGCGGCAGCATTAGAGCATTGAGGAGGAAAGTATAATGCCAGGATGGATAGAGCCAATTAAGTATGGAAAGGACTCCAGGTCTTACCTGGGTCACACCTTCAGGTACTACCTGGCAGGCGGCTTCCTGAGAAAATCAGATATTGTGATCGATATAGCATGTGGCTGCGGGTACGGGAGCCAGATCCTAGCTCGCACATGCGGCAACGTCTATGGCTACGACGTGGACGAGGAGGCAATCGCACGTGCTAGGGTGAGGTACAATGTTCCTGGCCAGACTCACTTCGACATTATGGACCTGGAGACTGTCACGGAGCTGCCAGAGTGCGATGTCATCGTCTCCTTTGAGACAATAGAGCACATCGATAATGCTGAACGACTAGCGCCACTCATGAGGGCAAGCGCTCGGAGGCTGATTATTATGTCCACTCCCTGGAGGGACACGAAGAGCTCTCACCACAAGAGGGCCTTTTTCACAGAAGAGCAGCTCTATAAGATGTTTCAAGACGATGAATGGGCGCTCTGGGAGATCGTGAAGCAAGGGCCGTATCAAATCTGTGTCTTCTACCGGAAGGAATAGACTCTGTGATCTTCAGACACGATGACTTCAGCCCCAGGACGAGGTTAAAAGAAGTGAAGCAAGCCCATAACGAATTCCTCAAACGGGACCTCACCGAGACAATTTGCATCCAGGCTTGCTACCCTCCTACGATTGGGCTGAAGGCGGGAGTCGTCGAGTACATCAAGTCCTCCACTAACTACGATATCCAGTTACATTGCTGGCAGCACGATAGCTATGACAAGATGAACTCACTAGAGCTCATCCGGGACCTATCTGCCGCAATGTTCTATATCAGAAAGGTCTTCGGTGCCTACCCCGCCGTGCTCTATCCCGCCTTCAACGCAAGGAGCGAGAACGTACTGGCTGCGTGCGATTACTTAGGGTTAGAGCTGAGAAGCAACGGTGCTTATGTCAAGCACTACATTGGCGACCCTGAGGCCTATCCTAACGCAACGGCTATATTCTTCCACTCCTGGAGCAGAGATAACTTAGATGCTTTACCAACTCTCTTAGATATGTTCGTCAATAAGGAGGTAATATAATGGGAGTCATCACGTTCTACCCTCACCAGAGACTGCGAATGATCGCACCCTACGACAGGACTAAGAACTCCAAAGGTCGCGAGTTCATCAACAGAGAACTCATGCCTCACTTCGCCTCCTTCTTCCGCGATGGCGACCGAGTCCTCTACGTAGGAAAGCAGCCGTTCTGGGACTATTCCGTGTTCTTCAACGGTCCCCATAAGCAGGTGGAATTTATCACCTCAGATATTGAGGAATCCGCTAAGCCAGACGTCGTCGATAACATCTGTGACTCGCAGTTCGAGACAGATAGCTTCGATGGAGTGATCTTAATAGGGATGTTCGATAGTCTCAAAGGAGAGGGTCGCTCTAGTAAGAAGGTGATAAGCGAGACGCATAGGATACTGAAGCCTGGCGGCAGACTCTTCGCGGCAGTAGATGGGAGGCCAGGAGGTAAGTATGACCCTGTAAACGCCTGGCCAGACTTCTACGTCGATGAGGTCTACTACGTCTGGGGGGAGACTCACCTCGTGGAGGAGGATAAGGGATGGTATGGGGAGGGTCCGAATCAGGCGATACTGTTGATTATGAGGAATAGGGTTTAGTAGTACTATGGCAAAGCGTTGGTCTAAAGCCGAAATCAAGTTGCTTCGAGAAGAATACTCAGACACTTCAAAAGAAGAGCTTCTCGCTATGCTTCCTCGGTGGACTTGGAAGTCTATAAAGAAGAAGGCGTCAAAGATAGGTATACAGAAGTGGAAATCGGTGCCTTGGGCCGACGAGGAAGTAGAGTTGTTACAGAACATTTACTCTATAGCCTCAAAACAGAAGCTACTAAAATTGTTCCCAGGAAGAACTATGCGTGCCATCGTATCTAAGGCCCGCAAGGTTGAGGCTGGGGACCGGTCTCTTTTTAAGGAATTTTGGACTGGCAAGGAAATCGTATTGCTTTGTAACGAATACCCAGCCGCATCTAGGGAATTACTACTTGTGCTGTTTCCCACTCGTAGCCTATGTGCTATCGAGGGAAAGGCTAGAAAGGTTGGGGTGAAAAGGTTTCTTGAAAATAAACTTTGGACAGAGAGCGAAATAGAATTGCTAAGAAAGCACTATTCAACAGCTTCTAAAGACAAGCTTCTTGCACTTTTCCCCGAGCGTACCTTTGTAGCTATCAAGGTAAAGGCAATTAAGTTAAAGGCTGGGGACCGTAGAGGGCTTTTGTCCAGAAAAGGCATACCTCTTTCGGTGGCTCACAAAAGAAGTATCTCAGATAGTCATAAAAAGATTGACCATCCCTGGCTACGAGGCCCACGCAAGAGTAGGATAAGCAAAGAGTGTCCGCACTGCGGCAAGTTAAATGAATATCTTCCCTGGGAAGCAAAGCAGTCTCGCGGATTTTGTTCTACAGACCATTGGTATACTTTTATAAAAGAAAATCCATCTCTGTCTCCTAATTGGCACAGGGGAATTTCAAGCTTACCGTATTCGAACGAATTTAATGTGGCACTGAAGTTGCATATTAGACAGCGTGATGACTTTCAATGCCAGCTCTGTGGCATCCCTGAATTAGAAGGCTCGAAAGACAGACGTGCCCTATCAATCCATCATATTGATTATGACAAGTATAATTCTAGCGAGGACAATTTAATAGCATTATGTGTTAGATGTCACTCTACAGCTAATGGTTGCAGGGAATACTTTACACAGTTTTTTCAAAACCGAGTGATGCGCCGCAAGTATCCGTTATACTAATATGGAGGGTTGCAATGAAGAGAATTGTAATGATAGATTCATGGAATGGCAAGTTTACGGCACCGGTTGTTGAGCACTGGAGATCTCTTGGGCATGAAGTAACTACTAGTATTTACTGGGGGCCTGAACTGGTCGACTCTGGTGCCGATCTTGTGTTTTTCTATCCCGTTCAGAATAATTTGATCCAGGCATCTAGGAAGCAGGAGAAGCCTCCAGGCGTCCGCATCATTGCTGAAGCTGTAGATATAGATATATACTCAGGGCACCCAGGCGCGATAAACTACGAATATCTTGACGCTCTAATCTTCATGGCTCGACACATGTCTGAGTTGTCTGACCGCAAGTTCAATATCCCTAAGACTCTTCCTCAGTACATAGTACCTGGCGGAGTAGATACAGATAAGTGGACTATGAGGAGGGATACTACCAGGGGATACAACGTGGCGTGGATAGGTCGCTTCTGGATCGCTAAGGGGGTCTTCAACGCCCTTCAGATATTCAATCAGCTCATAAGGACCGACCCTGGCAATCCCTGGAAGCTGTTCCTGAGAGGAGAGAAGTACGACCCTCTGTGGTGGCAGAGGCACGTGGAGGCGTACATAGAAGCTAATCCTGAGCTGAAAGAGAGGATTGAGTTCGTGCCCTTCCAGGAGGACATGAACGAGTGGCTGGAGGGGATGGATTACTATCTAATGACTTCATCAAAAGAGGCGTTTTCGTATTCGACAGCAGAATGCGCAGCCAAGGGAATTCGCCCGGTGATCCAGATGACAACTGGTATCGACCAGATTTGGCCAAGTAGCTGGATATTCCAGACTCACGATGAAGCAGTTCGAATGTTCCTCAGCGACCACTACGAGCCAGAGACCTACAGAGCTTACGTCGCTGACCAGTATCCGCTCTCTCGCAGGCTAGAGATGCTAGACGAGATCTGCGGACTATGAATGAACAAGGAGCACAAAGTTGAAGATCGAAGATAGAGTGACAGCCGTCTCAGTAAACTTCATGACTAAGGACTTCACCCAGGACTGCTTCGAGAGCTTCCGGTTCTTCTATCCCTCATTGCCATTTATCCTCGTAGACAACGGCTCAGAGGATGAATCCACTGAATTCATCAGAAGTGTAGGTGAGGGAGATAATGTGACTGCGATATTCAATGAACGCAATCGCGGGCATGGATTCGGTTTAGATCGAGGGATACGTGCTGCTCAAACTCCCTACGTCTTTACAATAGATTCCGATTGCATCGTCCTCCAGGGCGGTTTCCTGGAACTAATGCTGGTGGAGTTTGAATCCGACTCACTGCTCTGCGCTCTCGGGCAGACCTTCGAGATCCCAGAGTATCCTGAGCTTTATCCCCAGCAGAGCGTTGCTCACCCTGCGGCCATGCTGTTAGATCGAGAGAAGTATCTCCCCTTACGACCCTTTGAAGGCTCCAGTGCTCCGTCCGTGAATACGTTGATAGCTGCTCAATTCGAACATGGCTATCACGTTCAGTCTTTTCCTACAAGGTGGACACCCAATCCTCCAGAACTTCCAATCGGCGATTACATCCTCCACATCTGCCTCGGCACACGACACGTGAGGCGTAGGTCTGGGTCTGATGTAGAACTCCTGGAAGCTCGAGCTTTCAATAAAGCTAAGACTAGAATGCAATTGACAAAGTTGGAGCTCAGGTATGAGGATCTCCCCTTTTTAAGCAACCGCGGGAGTAAGCCATGACTCGGTCCCTGAATGTCCCAAACGAGCTACTTACTGTAGTAGCGGGATCAAACCAATGTTTCATCTACTACAGCGACGAGCTAGAGGAACTGCTGCATCAGACCTTTGGTCGCAAGGGCGCCTGCCTCAAAGCCTTCCGACACCCCGCTACACCCCTGGACGAGTTCCCCTGGGACCCTCACAAGGATGGGCTCTTGGTAGAATGCACGAAGGCACAGAATCTGTTTGCCCTGCGCGGCCTCGCACCCTTCGTCTATGACATTGTTCTCCTGAACGATACCTCTTGGGCACAAGTGACAGACTACGTAGGGGGCGCCAAGCCGCCGACGACTTCCGTCAGTAGCAAAGACGTCATGTGCGAGTTCCGTATCTCCACCTCCTGGGACATGAATCAGAGGAACTGGGTCCAAGGCTACCTCGTGGACTTCGGAGGGTTTCATTGGAAAGCGCCGTCCAGATATGAAGAGGACATGAAGGGTCGGATACAGAAATATGCTACCTGGGGATCCAATCCCTTACCCTACCAGGGTGACTTTGGCTTACCCTCTCAGAGGGATATGGAGCATAGGGTATGGATGATGAGGCTCGATGAGGTAGAGTTCGAGGGTAAGGTTGTCCTCGACCTCGGTTGCAGTCTCGGACTATTCTGCCAGGATGCATTGCAGAGAGGCGCTAAGAGGGCGGTCGGTATCGAGCGAGGGGCGAAGTTAACCGACCTTTGTTATGAGGTAGCAAACTGGCGTGGGCGTTGGAACGTGGACTTCCTCGACCTCAATCTGCCAGAGGAGAGGAAGAGGATCGAAGAAAGGACTGGTATTGCATCCTTCGACATCGTATATGCACTCTCCGTCGATAGGCAGATAGGTTATGCTTCCTGGATGGCGGAGATGTGCGATGGCGTCTTCTTCCTGGAGGGACACGTACCTGACCAGGAGTACACCTACAGAGATCGACTGGAAGCAGATTTCTCCGAAGTAGAGTTCCTGGGGACGACGAGGGACCACGGACCCAGACCGCTATTCAGGTGCAGGAGGTGATAGAATGGATGATTGCAAGTGCTCCTGGGGAGCAGAAGTCCGTGCTCTCCTGGACGAGGAAATTGCCGAGAGCCAGATCCTCACTGCCAAGATTGAGTTCCTGGACACCCTCCACGAGGTCGTGATCTTGAGAGTCTGGCGATGGGCGCCCCACAAGGATTCGCATGGAGATAGCATCGAGGAATTGCGATCTCTCGTGAGTAAGGATGATGAGGGCAAGTTGCAGTGTCGAGTGATACAGGGGAGCAGGTCAGGTGGAAAAAAGGAGGAGGTGGATGACTAACGATGGCGGCAGCAAAATAAAGACGGTAGATAAAGAAGACATCATCAATTTGCTAAAAGGTATAGGTGTTCCTTACGGTGGTATACCCGGCCTGTCAAGATATACTGGGTGCCAATGGAATGAGGACTGGGAATGGGACTTGGACGTGTTGCGCGGAATGAGCGAGGCGGAACTGCTGGATTTGTATTGCTGCCTGAAGGAGGTAGAAAGTGATAGAAATAGATAGCAAGAGTATAGAATACTCACTAGAGCGTCTAATTGACTTCTTGCAGTGGTTAGGGACGCAGGCAACCAAATTGCACCCCAACCTTGAGTGGCTTATATGTCCATTCAACTCCGAATTTATATCGTGGTCACCAGATAAAGCAACAATTAAGGCTCGCCAAACTCAACCAATTCATAGAGGAGTCATCGCTGACATATTGTGGATAGTAGCTGAAAGGTTTTTGCAACTCCCCGCTTGTGACAAGGAGCGGACTGCAAAGGTACTGCTCGACAAAATAGTATCCAGTGTTGGTACGGTTGAGGACGGATACCCACGATTGTTTATTGACGATTCGTTCTGCGAAGGAGGCTTAATGTGAAAGAGACTGGTAGTAAGGGTAAGGCAATAGAGACATTGGACGCTGGAAAGCTGACATTGAAAGGAGTAGCTGGATGATGCGAAAATGGATTCACCGAGTCGTCAAGTGGTATCTGGTTCGGGTAGGCGGTGCCTTCCATACAGGGCCATACGGTTACATGGGTCGCTACATTGTCCTAATGGATGAATCAGAATACCACTGGTCTAAGGAAAGGGTTCACCTTCAAAGAGATACACCAAGGGTTATCGCAGACCAGCTCTTTGAATGGCTGGAGCAATATTCTCCACTCCAGAAATGGTGGGACGCGCAGAATGGACGGAGTACGGGAGAGGATTATCCCTATACTTACTTCAGGAAGCTCGCTAAGAAGAGGCTGCGAGAACTGATTCGAGCACACATCAGAGCTGGAGAACAAGAAGGAGAAGGGTAATGAAAGAGTGGAAGACGGTAGAGACGGATGGTAAGGGGAAGGCGAGGGTAGGCTACCAAGGAAGTCCAATCTGGCGTGGATCCACAAGCTGTAGGTATGGTTCGATCTTCTCTCGCTTGCGAGGAAGCCAAATAGTCGCATCTTTATACAGATAGCTGAAGATACGGCTTACTTGAAGGCGACCGCCGTATTTGAGAGACCAAGAACGGTCTGGCTTATCCTTGCGTTTGTACAGCTTCGTTTTTTGCAGATTACAGGCTTCTATTAGATGCTGTTGCAAGCCACTTATAAAAGAGAAGTTGCTTGCCACACCGTAAGCGTGGCGTACAGATGGGCGGTTATTTCTCACTCCTATATAAAAACCACCGTCGCCATCAGTATATCCACGTAGGTAATGTCTTAGCAAATTATGAGTTATAAACGTCCCGGGCCACCTAATCGTAGAAGTCTTTCTTGGCCCTACCCCGGGGAGTTTAAGTAATCCCTGAACAAATCTTTTGTCATATATTTGTACTGTAGCATACGATCTACCTGAGCTATTCTGTCGCACGGAGCGGACACGATAATCACTATGTATAGCTGCGATGAATCTCTCGATGTGAGAACCGTCTCTCGTTTGTAGTGTCAGTATCAAACTTTTCTTGTTATCAGTGATGCACCCATCTGCAGTAATAAATCCGGCCCAGTAGGCCTTACTTTCTGTATCGATAGCATCGAAAAAATCAATGTACCCGATATGATACTTGCGATTTGTGCGTGCTTTAATGCCAAGCCGCTGTATAGTTAAACAGATAGTGCTGACTGCGCACCCGTACTTCTTGGCTAGGACTTCCATTGGAGCACCACTTGAGTATAATTCTCCGATTGTTGCCTCATCGTCTGTTGTAAACAAGCGTGGGGCACCACGGTTCGGGTCAATGTTATTTCTGTGTAGCAAGCTGTATATCGATGGTTTTGGAATGTTGAACTTTGCGGAGATAGAATCTAGTAATATACCGCTGAGGTAATCCTTGCAAATCTCTGGAGCAACCTCTACGTATTTTTGTTTCGCCATCTAACCTCCAAACCATTCAAATGTCTCACGACGCTATTACCACCGATTATAGCATCTTCTGGAGGAAAAGTCAAATAGGAGGTTCAATGATACCAACGGATGGTAAGGGTAAAGCAAAGATGGACCCGCGAGCAACAACTATCTGCTTCCCAATCGCGAGGCACGACTTCATCTTGGACGCCCTCAAGAGTTTGCACGAGACCACTCCAAGGGAACTATACAAAACGATAGTGCTCGATCAGTCTCAGCTAAACCCAGAGTTCAAGGACGCACTTTACGACCTGTGTGATATTGTTATCAGGCCACATCTCAACTATGGGTACGGACAAGGATCCAATATTATGGCTCGGATTGCGCCTACCCCGTTCGTCACGATAGCGAATGACGACATCTATTTCCTAGAAGGCTGGTACGAGGGTGTAATGCAGACCTTCGTTAGACATCCCACAGCTATGGTTGTCGCACCCCGTAGCACGAAGGACCCAGGTTGGGGATGGGGAGAGCCTGGATTCAGGTATATGATACCCCCAGGTGATGATATTGAGTTCAAGGAAATCCTTGATGCTTACAACAGTGCTAAACAGGAACTTATACCGGTTGAGAAGCAGTGGAAGGCAGTTAAAGACGATCCTGGCTTAGATGCAAAGGAACGTCAGCAATTACATGATGCAGTCATTGCTGGACATAAGAAACTCAAGTCTCTTCAGCCAATGGCAGATGCTGCTACGTTGGAAGCTTCTCAGAACCCCGAGAATATCCAGAGGCTCATTGACTCAGAGAATGGCTCCATGATCGATGGTATAGCGATGTGGAATGTGACATTTAGGAGAGAAGAGTGGGCAGAGATAGGGATGTACGATGAAAAATTCTTCCCGGGAGGAGGTGAAGATTATTGCGCCTCTTGGAGGATATACAACGTAAAGTGCAGAGCACTCTCTAGCTCGCTTAGCTGGAATTTCCACTACTGGGGCGCCACTAAGGATGAACCAGGAGGACTGAGCATGGCGTTGCCTCCTGCTCGCCCGAACTGGAACCGTTTGAGTACCAAGGGGTTCGGCCCCAACGGCCTCTACGATCCCGATGTGTGTTGCTGGGCCACTTTTGGCACCAGAACAGACCCTATCGTGTATCAGGCACCACTATAGAGGCTATCGCCTCCCTTCTTGACATATATCCCCCCTTTGTGGTATAATAGGGTGAGCGAACATAACGAACGCGGGTTAACATAACGGCCCTTCCGGGCCAATCCTGAATCGACCATCGATAGGGACACTTCTTCGCGAGGTGTCCCTTTTTCATTTGGAGGCATCGTGCCTACGACGTCTACCAGTACTACCACTAGCACCACCACGAGCTCAAGTACGAGTACTTCGAGCACGTCTATCAGCACGTCTACTACAACTTCGACATCCACGAGTACATCTACTTCCACAACTACGACTAGCACCTCTACCACGACTACTACTAGTACTTCAACTTCCACCTCGACGTCTACGACGACAACTATCTCTACTTCTACATCCACCTCTACTACCACCACTTCCACCTCTACTACCACG
>SDBT01017180.1_pt1 | contig 11436 bp, 13 predicted proteins | sample 2277101 | NCBI WGS metagenome assembly SDBT01 (sample SAMN10404973, study PRJNA504765) | marine sediment metagenome | isolation source: marine sediment core GS10_PC15, 103 cmbsf | place: Arctic Ocean: Southern Knipovich Ridge | collected 2010
TGTTGTATTGGATTAAAAAAATTTATAAAAAAAAAAAAAGTAAAATTGATTTTATAAATAACTATTAAAAACTAAAACAATTAAAATCAACTTAAGAAAATAAATCTATAGATATTCAGATTATAAAATATAAGAAAATATGTCTTCAATTAAAACAAATTTAGCCATTGAGATTTTTTGTGAAGATTATTTTTATGACGATGTTAAAAATTTAATCAAAAATTATGTCTATCAATTAGAACATTCTAAAAAAACGGAAAAAATATGCCTAATTTTTAATAATAGATATTGCCGTCAGATTAATATTGGGTGGGCTGATACATATATACAATTTTTTGAATTTATTCATAACCAAGTTCATTTTAGAATATGTAATGGATGTGGTGATTATGTAAAAGATAGATACTGTTCTAAACAATATAATAACAACTGTAGATGTATTTGCTACGGAGATGAAAATGATTACGATGAAAATGATAGCAGTAGTTGTGAAGACGAATACTTTGAAGCGGATAGACAATATGCTTAATGAAAAAATTTTAAAAATATAAATTTTTATTTTTAAAATTGATTTAAGAAAATAAAATTAAAGATATTTATATTATAAAATAACCTTACAATTAAAAATGTCTAAAATAACTATTGAAGATTTAGATACTGAAAATGTATTAGATAATGATGTTAAAAGTATTATTAATGAGTATCTATTACAATTATATAAATCAGATACTATGAAAAAAATGAAAAAAACGGTTCAATGGATTAATAACAATAATGTAAGAATATGTAAAGATTGGGAAGATTATTACGAAGTTGAATTTACTTTTGGAAGGTTAGGAAGATTGTTTCATTATTATTTAAATACATCATTAGATAGATATACAACGGTATGTGAAATTTGTAAAGAATGTGGAAATTTTCATTGGAATATGGCACGAAAAGAAGTTACATTATGTAAATGTGATAAAGATTAAATTTTTCAAAATTTATTTTATAAAATTGATTTTAATAGTATATACAAAATACACTATTAAAAAGTGAGTTAAAGAAAAAAAAATATATTAATTCAACTTATATAATGGCTACAGCTGATAAAAAAAAAGCTACCATTCTAGAAACAGCAGAATATAAAATATATATATGTAAGCAGACAAGAGTATTAAAAGATGGAACAATAAAAGTATATGAAAATAAAGTTAAAGTAAAGAAAAGACCAAAAGGGTTCTTAGGTAAAAGAGGCAAAGACAAAAAACCACGAAAATCTGGTAGTGGAAAATTTTCAAAAGGAAGACCTAAACGATATACAAAAGATATTTATGAGTTAGCCTTAAAATTATCTACTGAAAAACAAATATTAGTTATAAATTATTTAAATAGATTAAAAAGTGATAGTGATGATGATTAATATAATGAAAAAATTTTTTATTATATTTTTTTGTAAAACTGATTTTAGAAAAATAAAATTGATTTTTTGTATTAGTATTAAAAAAGACTTAAATACAAAAATAGTTTATAAAGTAGGATAAGATAAAAAGATTATAGAATAATATAATAAATGATATACTATATTATAAAATGGTTAGAGCAAATTTATATTTTCAAGCAGAGCTATTAGTAAGTTTATACCCAACATATAATCTTACTATTGGCTCTTTAAGATATCCACGAGGTGATATTACTCATTGGACTAATCAAGTAAATAGATTAGAACAACAAATTAGAAGAATAAGAAGAAGAAGAAGAAGAAGAGGAAGAAGAATTGAAAGAAGAGCAAGAAGAAGAAGAGGAAGAGTATTTGAAGAATTAAGAACAAGAAACGAAAGGATTAGGTTAGATAATTTTTTTAGAAATCCTCGTCATAACGAAAGAATTAATATAGTTAGATTATCTTTACGAGATGCTCTTAATAGAATTTCATTAGACAGATTGAATAGGTATATATTAATACTAAGAATAGGAGATATTTCAAATTTAATTATAAATGAAAACCAAATAAAAAAAATGTTAAATTTTATGAATTGGAATATCCTTGCTTTACAAAAAATAGACGGAAGCGACCCAGAACAAATTTTAGAAGTATTACAAAATCCTAATGTTAATATTAGATTTGAAATATATGAAAAGGGAAGAGTAAGGGTAGAATCAGCTTTTTTTCCTTATACACATACATTAGATAAAATAAATTTAGAAAAATTTGGTATTTATAATAAGATACCAGAAAAATATGATAATAATTGTTTAGTTCAATCCTTAATAGCACTTGATTTACCTATAGAAAAAATTAATAAAATTAAAACTCTTGTAAAAAAACAAAAAGACGAAACTTATGTACCAATGAAAGATTTACGAATGATAGCAGAAAAATTAGGTATTTATATTTCGTTAAATAAAATAGAAAAAAATGGAACTGTTAGAAAAATACCTAAAAATAAAAAAGCTGGTGGAAAAGTTTATAATATTGCTACTCGTGAAAATCATTATTTTGCTATTTTACCTACAGAATATACGAAGTATTCAATAGAACATTATCACGAAATAAATCATCTTAAAGATTTTAATAGAATTAGAAGAAAAATTAAAGGAAAATATTACGATAAATCAAAGAAACATTTTAAAAATTCGTTAGCGATAATTACAATACTATTAAAAAATAAAGATACTCACCTCGAAAAAATAAGTAAGAATACAAAAGGAATTATAAAAACTAAATTTTATGATGAAGTAGATGATTTTACGGATTTAACTCCTAATCTTCCTCACGATTTTAAAGAAGTAGGAAATTATGATTTGAAAGAGTTAAAAGAAGGAACAAAAATTATATATTTTGATTTTGAAGCGAGAACAGATGAAGATATACATAAAGCTTATCAAATATGGTATAGCACAAGGGAAAATGAAGAAAGAAAAGAAGTTGAAGAATGGAAATATTTTGAAGGAGAAAACTGCGGATTAGATTTTTTAAAATCTATAAGTAAATACGGAAATTGTTTATGTATAGCTCATAACTTAAGATATGATATTCAATTCATAATTAAATATTTAAGTCCTATAAAAAAATTAATAAAAACTGGTAATAAAATTAAATGTCTTGATTGTGAATTTTATTATAAAAGCCATAGAAGAAAAACAAAGATAAAATTTAAAGATAGTTATTCAATAATTTCTATGCCTTTAAGGAAATTTCCAGAATGTTTTGATTTAAAAAGTTATAAAGATGTTATGCCTTATGAACTATTTACAAAAGATACGGTAAAATTAAAAAGTGTTCCTATAAAAGATGCTTTAAAATATATAAGTAATGAAGATAAAAAATTATTTCTTAAAAATATTGAAAAATGGGGATTAAAAGTAGGAGATGATAGATTTAAACATATTGAATATTCTAAAATTTATTGTAAAAAAGATGTTAAGATTCTTCAAGACGGATATGAAATTTTTAGAGGTTGGATGCTAAAAGTAGCTAATATTGATGTAGATTTAGTGATATCTATACCACAACTTTCTAATAAATTTGGTTTAGATAAAAACTGTTTTGATGGTATATATAAAATATCTGGAATAGCAAGAGAATTTATTCAGAGGTGTGTTGAAGGTGGAAGAGTTATGACAAGAAATAACGAAAAAATTTATGCGAAATATAATAAAAATATTAAAGAAAAAACTTATTTTGATAAAGGATTAAAAAAAGAAGTTGAAAATTATAAAATTCAAGATTTTGATGCGGTAAGTTTATATCCAAGTGCGATGAATAGAATGAAAGGGTTTTTAAAAGGAGTTCCAAAAGTTATAAATAAAAGTTGGAATAATAAAAGGATTATGAACCAAGACGGATATTTCGTAGAAATAGAGATTAAAAAAGTAAATAAAAAATTACAATTTCCTTTAATTTCTTTCAAAAATGATAAAGATATAAGAGAATATACGAATAAACCGCGTAAAATGTATGTGGATAAAACTAAATTAGAAGATTTGATAAAATATCAAGAAATAGAATTTGAAATTATTAGAGGTTATTATTTTAATGAAGGTTGGAATACTACAATTAATGAGGTTATGGAAAAATTATTTATAGAAAGATTACGAAAGAAAAAAGAAGGTAATCCTATTCAAGAAGTTTATAAATTAATTATGAATTCGTTTTACGGAAAACTTATAATGAGAGCTATAGATAAAAAATATAGTTTTGTTTATGGTAAAAAGAATTTTAATAAATTTTTAAGTTATCATTATAATACGATAAAAAATTATATTAATATAACTGAAGGAATGGTTATATTTGAAGAATTTAAACCTACAAGCGAACATTTTTCAATGCCTCATTGTGGAGTAGAAGTATTATCTATGTCAAAAAGAATAGTTAATGAGGTTATGTGTTTATCAGAAGAATTAGGAGTTGAAATGTTTTATACCGACACTGACAGTATTCATATAGACGAAAATGGAATAGATTTATTAGATAAAGAATATAAAAAAAGATATGAAAGAGAAATAATAGGAAAAAATATGGGTCAGTTCCATTGTGATTTTGATGATAAAATATATGATAAAGATGGAAAGAAAATTGGTAAATATAAATATGTTGTAGCTATAGAAAGTATATTTTTAGCTAAAAAATGTTATATAGATAAATTAGAAAAAACAAAAAATAACGGTGATATAGATTATGATAATCACACGAGAATGAAATCAATACCTAATAAATGTATAATAAAACATAAAAGCGGTAAAAAATCCTTAGAAATATACGGTGATTTATATGATGGAGAAAAATATACTTTTGATTTATTAAAAGCCGTAAAATTCAAATGTAATAAAAATTTTACGATGTCAAATCAAAGGAAATTTGAAAGAACTATTAAATTTTAACCTTCTATTTGTTGTTTTACGTGTTGTTCTGCCAATAATTTTGAAATTCCCATAGAACCTCCTCTCATATTTTCAAGTCTATAATTATTTTTAGAAAATTTCTTTATTCTATAGCTTTCGTCTCTTATACCATCAACAACACCAGAAGCTTTTATAAATGCGGTTCTGGACCTATCACTCGTACTTATAAAACTATACCAAGATACATTATGTTTTGGTTTTATTAAAAATTCTTTAACGATTCGTTTAAATGTTTTTGGTCCAAATTTTAATAAACGAGATTTTAAATGAGTTTGATACCAACCTCTATCAAAATACTCACCATTTGCTGGTATTTTTATTGGTGTGTTATTAACATCTTTCCACTGATTATCAATACTGAACCCCTTTGCTGTTTTTAATTCAATTGTAGCAGTCTTCTCTTCTTTTGCTTCTTCTTCTAATTCTTGTGCTTCAATTTCTAAAGCATCTATAAGTGTTTGCGCGGATTGAGATAAATCTAATTCAACTTCTTTATATTTATTCCACATTACAACAAATTCATTATAAGGTATTGTTGTTTTTCCTTCCACTGCTTTAAATAAATTTACTACCCTTTGATGTAAAGTATTATTTGTAGAAAAATCACTAAAATTATACAATAACTTAGTTTGTAGCATTTCTTTTGCTTCTTCTTGTGTTAATTGAGGTCCTTTATCTAACATAGCTTGTAATCTTCTTTTAGATTCTGCCTCTCTTGTAGTTCCTAAATCTGCTATTGCCTCCCCTATCACACCTAATAATACTTGTTGATTTGCTACACCTTGAATTATTGAAGGTTGTAAATTTATGGTTTGGTCTCCTTTAATAACAGAAAATAAATTCTGTAATCTTGCTACTCTTCTTAAAGGTTCTAAATCTCCCATTATCTCTGGTAAAGTTAATTCTTCTGTTTCTTTCATATCCACTCCATCAAAAGAATATTTCTTAATAGCAAATTTAAATTTATCAAGATTCTTTATGCTTGATGGTAATCCTATATCAGTTTTAACTCCCAATCTTTCTAATCTCGCAGCTTCTATCTCTTCTGTATCTTCAATCATAACCCCTCTTGGTCTCGGTGGGTGAATCATAAAAGTTTTCCATCTCACTTGGTCGCTCCAATTATTTATACCTATTTTTGGTGGAAATTGAAGATTTAAATCCTCTCTTATTGTTATTCTATCATATTTATTATAAGTCCCAGGTATCGTTTGGTAAAGTAAATCAAAATTAACACTATCTGAAATATCTGTACTTGCCATTTATTATTATATACTATACAATAATAAATTTCTTTTTTTTCTTTTTAAGCAGAATTTGAAGAATCACCACTATCACTAAAATTAGGATTAATATTTTTTTGTTTTATAATATATTTTTTATAAGTATGTTCTGGTAATTCAACAATTTCATAGGAGCTAACATAATCTCTACCCATATAATTACTCATTTGGCTTACAAGAAATCTGTAATATTTACCTTCTTCAATATTTACTTCGTCTAAATGCCGTTCCTTAATATAAGCATACCTCCTACCTCTATACTCACTTATTTTAGAAGGATAATTTTTTTCTTTTATTACTTTAATCATTAAATTATTATTACCAAATTTATCAACTTTCATCTGTAATGCTTTTCCATAAATGTATTTATCATTTTGTTCGTTTTCTTTTGTTTCTAAAGTCATTATATATATTAAAATATACATAATAAAACTGCCGTTTATTTAAATTACTTTTTTTGTCGGCTCGCGAACAAAGTTCGTCAGATAATGGAAGCCTTTGGCTTCCATTCTCTTTAGGTTGAAAAACACTCCGTGTTTTGAAACCATTCGCCTCAGGTTGAAAATCGCTTCGCGATTTGAAACCGTAAAGTCTTCAATAATTAGCTTGAATAATTTGATATCCATTTAATCGGAGAGGTGCTGGACTATTTTTTGTATTATCAATCCATAAACTATCATAAGGTTTTTTAAGAAAATTATTTAATATATAATTCCAATCCTCACGAGTCATATCTACTCTTCTTCGTATCGTTTCCATTGAATCCAGGTCGGCAGACCGCCAAAGCACCAGAACATTACTCATCAACCTAACCATATGAGGAATAGCAAAGAATCCTTGGGAGGTCGTCATTATTGATAAATTTTGATGGGTGGAAGTATATCCAAAAATTCTGTCAATTTTTTTATTTTGAATCCTATTCATAGATTTAAAATTTAAATCTTCTAATATTAATAAAGTTTTTTTCATAGGGTCAAATATTTCTTCATCATAAGGCTCTGGAATTTCGTCTAACAGTTCTACATTAAAATCTTCATATTCTTTAGTGATTTTTCCTCCACAGTGTATTAAATATATTTTTTCAAATTGGGGGGATTGTCTCACCACAATATTTTTTAATGTGTTCGTCTTCCGTAGATTCGGTCTGCCACCTGATGCTAATAAAATTCTCACTGGATGTGGAAAGTCTAATAAATCATCACCAGCCTCCCATTTCTCGTGAAAATTTTTATCGGCATTAGGAATATAAATTAATTCTTTTGGTAGCTTTGATTTTGATTTTAATTTTTTCTTTTTAGACATAATTTAATATATATTATAATAATATAATAATTAAATACACTATGGACGATGTTTGGATAACTAATCCTTTGACACATAGAAAAATTAAAGTGGGAGGAAGAATTTATAGATTGTTGATGCGAACAAATATATTACCAAAAGAAAATAAAAAAGAAGATGAAAAAGTAAAAGAAGAAAATCCAGAAAAAGATAAAGAGGTAAAACCAAGATATATTTTAATAAACCCAACGGAAGAGAGTGATGATACTGACGAAGAAGAAAATAATACATAATAATATAATATATAATAATGTCAATAGAAATACAAATTCCTTTAATAGCAAGTAGCAACCCAGCAAATGGAGCGAGCCAGATATCCCAGAATGGCAGTAGGTTCAGTGTAGTTTTTACGAGACCAATTATCGTTCCAAAAAAAGCAAAATATTGTTGGCTAACTGTAGAACAAAGTAATATAGTATTCAATACACCAAATATAAGTGAAGCATTAGGAAATAATAAAATTTTAGTGGAATTTGATGATACCGTAACACCAACCAGTAATCTTATCACGATTCCAGATGGGTTGTGGGATTTAGACCACCTTAATCAAAATCTACAGCAACAACTAAGTAATTTAGGTGAGCTTACAGATGCTATAACTTTACTTCCTGATACTGCGACCCAAACCGTAATAATTAAGTATAGGCAATTTTATCAAGTTGATTTTGACATACCAAACAGTGTTAGAGAGGTTTTAGGTTTTGACGCAAGAATCAGTCCTGTTGGTGGTTTTTCTCCTACAGATAATTTCTACGAGTCTGGGGATACAACCGCAAAATTTAATTCACTTCTTTTTTATTTAGTTCATAGTGATTTAGTATCAGGACACGGACTCAGGATAAATGGAAATTTTTTGGATATATTACAACAAGTTCCTATAAAAGATGTTTCCGCAGGGTCATTGATAGCATATGAACCACAAAATTTACAAAAAATCCCTTGTCCGAACTTGATAAACCAATCCCTTAGAGAATTACACTTTTGGCTCACTGACGACCAAAATCAATTTGTAGATACATTAGGAGAATTTTGGAGTGTTAGATTAAATATTCATTATTTAGAAGATATAGAAAATAAGGAAAATCTTTCACGTAAAATTGATGATAATATGAAAAAAATAAATGAAAAAATAGACTCTACTATGGGAGAGATAAAAATGTTTTTGAGAGAACTTTTGGCAAGAAAATAATTTATAATAGTATAGTAAAATGTTATTACACAATAAACGAATTGAAGGCTCTTTAATGGGTTTAGGATATCAAAATCCTTATGCTCTTGACGACCATTTACACCCTATTTATTTACAACCTCTTAGACACAAAGATTATGTAAGAAATTTAAAATTAGTTAGTGAAGATTACATTGATAGAGTTGATACAAGAATAAAAGAAGAATTAAAAGAACAAGCAGGACAAATGAAAGAACAAGAACAATCAGGTGGAGCTATTGATATCCAAGCAACAGCAGAAACTATACATAAAATATATAAAGGACTTAAAACAGTTGCTAAATTTTATTCAAGTTCAACTGGAACTAAAATAAAAAATTTTTATGGTAAAAGAATTAATCCACACCCTAATTGGAGACCATCTTTCGTGGGAGAAAATCATATGATTTTACAAGGAACAGTAGCATCATTCCTTGGACCAGGTACGCATATCCAAGAAAGAATTCGGAGAGGCGACCCTCCATTAGATGGCAGCAATGGATTAGACGCACAAGCAAGAATACACGATATAGATTATATGAATGCCAAAAATTTAGGAGATGTTAGAGTAGCAGATAAAAAATTAATAAAAAATTTAAAACAATCTACTGGAAATAAAATAGTAAAAAAATTAGCGATTGGTTCAATCAAAGGTAAGATGAAAGCAGAAGATTTAGGATTATTAGATAGAAATTATTTCAGTAAAATAGAAGTAGTTGATACTGAAGATACTGATTTAGTTGGTGAGGGAATAAAAGATAAATCTAAGAAAAAATTAAAAAAGGTTAAACCTATGGGTAAGTACCCTGATAGTTATATTAGACAAAAATTATTAAAACAATATAAGTCATCTAAGAAGAAATTAATAAATAAAATTAAATGAATGTTGATTTGAAAATATTTTTAACCAAGCATAATACTCAAACTCATTAAAATAATCTCCAAATTGAATGTCTATTCTGCGATTAGAAAAATTATTAATAATTTTCATAAAATCACTATGTTTATTATTCAATATCCCAGCTTCACATCTACATATAAAACATATCTCAATACTAAACGATTCCCAAGCAATAGTATTATCTTCATATCTCCCAAAATCCATACCATATGATTGATAATATTTTAAATTAAAAATGGATTCTAAATCCGTTATCATCGTTAGTAATGAATCTATAAATGAAAAACTATTAACACCACATAAAGACCAATTAATTTTTTTTACGACATCACTATAAAATTTATGTGATTCAAATATATCTCTATGATAATCTAAAACAATATTCATAACATCTTTTCCAACTAAATTTCTTAATTCTATTAGATTTTTTTTATTCATATCCATAATATTAATATTAATGTCATTTAATTCTAATATACAAAATTATCTAAACCTATTAAAATATGTTTAGATAATTAATAAAAATTTATAATGGCTGATTTAAAATATAATAATCCAAAATTAAAATATTTAGGATTTAACGAATATAAACAAGAAGGACAAATAAATTACAGTTGGATTTTGAAAGGAATCACTGATGATGTATATGTAATGGGTAGTATAGTTAAAGAAAATGACAAATATATTATTTTAATTTGTGATGATAAAGATGTAATTGCTTCTTGGTGTCTGGTTGATGATGAAAAAGAATATGATACTTTTGAAGAAGCCAAAGCAGATATAATTAAAGGAATAAATGATATTGATTCTTTAGGGTTTAAAATGTTTGGTATTAATTCTGGAAGAAATACAAGATATATTAATCAAGTATTAACCATTTTAAATGAAAATCTTTCAAAAGATAAAAAACATAATTTAATAGACAGTCAATATTGTGTTGGAGGTATTTTTTTATAATTTAGTTATTTTTTATATTATATGTATAGTATATAATACAAAAATGTCATTAAAAAGTATATTTGATTTACCGACTTCCAAAGACCAATTAGAAGCAGTTAATAGCGGATTTGCTTCTTGGAAATGGCAGCAAAAAGCACCATTAAGAAATATCCAAGACAGCGATACAACCTTAAATTTCAATCGTGGGCAAATTACATATCGGTGGGATATGGCAAGTTCAACCTACTTTATGCCATCTAAATGTTTTTTACGAATGAGATGTAAATTAACAAAAGGAGACAATATCACACCATTAGACCAAGCGGACCAGATAGCTCCTTCAATGGGGCTGATGGCGAATTTGTATAGTGAGTGTAATGTCACCATCAACGACCAGCAGATTAGTGTTGCTGATAGGCATATTGGAGAAATTGAAAGTATGTATTCCAGATTAAATAAGAGCGGACAGTGGATGCGAGACTGTGGCAACAGTGTTAATTTCTGGGAGAGTTCATTAGATAAAAGAATTCAAGATGTCAGTGGGGATGGCAGACGAAGTGAATTTGTTGGAGGTTCTGATGATGTATTAATTACACAAAGAGAAGCATTAGGATTTGATGCTACAACCCAAATTGCTTATGTAAGAGCCACTGGTCTTATGACATTTACGGTTGTATTACCAGATATTCAAGAAATTATTAAACCAGGTGATATCATAAGATTTAAATTTGCAGCAGAAGCATTTTCAAGATGTTTTTTCGTAATTTCTTTAGCGAGTGCATCTTCTTGTATAGTTGCTGATTGGGGAACTACTTTACTCGGTGATTTAGCAGCAGCAGTTACAGATTCAATACAAAGACATAGACATAGTGATGCCG
>SDBT01017181.1_pt1 | contig 11435 bp, 11 predicted proteins | sample 2277101 | NCBI WGS metagenome assembly SDBT01 (sample SAMN10404973, study PRJNA504765) | marine sediment metagenome | isolation source: marine sediment core GS10_PC15, 103 cmbsf | place: Arctic Ocean: Southern Knipovich Ridge | collected 2010
ATTTACGAGGATATCAATGCCGTCCGCTGTCTCGGCAAAGGCGGCAATCATTTTGCCTGCCTGGTCTTCATCCCGCAAGTCCGCACACAGCAGACACCCATCGGACAGCTTCTTTACTTCCTGGAGCGTCTTTTCGCCGCCTCCTTTGGTCTTGAAATAATGCACGCCGACGAAACAGCCCTGTTGGGCGAACATCTTCGCCGTAGCAGCGCCAATGCCACTACTCGAGCCGGTTACCAAAACCTTTTTACCTTTCAAATCTTCGTAATTCATGGTTTGCCCCTTAACACACCCAATGCCTGCCCCAATACCGGAAGTTAAATGTTGTCAGTTGTAATTTCACCCTCATCGCCAGCCTGGATTTGGTCTAACTCCATCGTAAACTTATTGAGTTTTGTCTGGGCTTCGTCGTATTGGCCCTGGGCGTTGCGGAGGTGCTTGCCTAAGATTTCCCAGTTTTCCGTAAAGGCTGAGAAGCTGCCGGCGAGCTTGCCTAAGTTCTGGCGAATCTGTGCAGCTTGCTTTTCTATCTGCAGGCCGTGCAGACCCATCACTATCGTCATCAGGTAGGCATACAAAAGATTCGGCGAGATGGGGATCACCTTCCTGTCGAGCGAATATCTCAGGATGTCGGTCTTATCGCTTTCATATTTAATGATGGTCTCGTAATAAACATTCTCGGCGGGGATATACATCAGGGCAAAATCGAGCGTGCCCTCGTCCGGGTTTATGTACTTTGAGGCGATTTCATCGATGCGGTTGACGACATCTCTTTGAAAATCTCTTCGTTTTTTCCCTTTCTCGTCATCGGTTTCGGCGTTTATCATCGCCTCGAAGCTCGGCAGGGGGAATTTGGCATCTATCGGCACCGAGTACTCCGGCATCTGGACAAGGGCATCTACTGTTCTGCCGTTTTTGAATTGATATTGAAGTTCGAAGCTTCCCTTCGGCAGTATCTCTTCAAGCAGATTCTCGAGCGACCATTCACCCAATTGGCCTCGCAGTTTCGGGGCCTTTAGAATGTCCTGCAGACTCCGCACATCGGCGCCGACCTGGAGCATTCTTTCGCTGTCACTTTTAAGCTTGCCGAGTTGGTGCTGGAGCTTTTCGAGGGTGTCTTTGCTCGCAAGCAGATGCTTGTCTACATTCTGCTGACCGGCCTGAAGGTTCTTTTCCACCGTTTCGCCGAACGTCGTCTGGGAGGTTCGTATCGCCTCAAGCTGTTGCTGCAGGAGGGTTATGGAGGCGCTTTGGGTGGAAATTTCCTTGCGGTCAGCCGAGCTGCCCATCAGCAAAAAAGCCAGCAGGACAAGAATGATAATTATCAGAACAATTACTATTGTCAATAGAACAGCCATGTTTTCATCCCTTACAAAAATCCACCTGTGATTATAGGTCTCGGCGCGGTGTTCGTCAAAGGTCAATAAACGCATGAATTATTCTTGATATGCTCGGCCGGCCTTTGTATTGTGGTTGGGTGGAATGAAAGCCGGGAAAATAGAATCCGTCATATTTGACTGGGGGGGAGTGCTGATAGACGATCCTGCACCGGGATTGGTGCACTACTGCGCCAATGCTCTGGGCGTGAGTGAAGAACATTTCGTGGAAGCTTATGGCAAATTCGAAACCGATTTTCGAAAAGGGACGATTTCCGAGGGTACATTCTGGGCTCATCTGGCCGACGAATTGAACGTGCCAAAACCAGCCATACCTTCTTTATGGGGCGAGGCCTTTGCAAAAGTGTATCGGCCGAAGGAGGATATGTTTTCGCTCGTTTCCAGCCTCCATAACAACGGTTACAAGACCGCGCTTTTATCCAATACCGAAATCCCCGCAATGCAGTACTTTTATCTGCAGCAGTATGACATGTTCGACGTTCTTGTCTTTTCCTGCTGGGAGGGGGAAAAAAAGCCCGACAGGAAAATCTACGAACTTGCTCTTGAAAGACTCGGCACCCGACCCGTCGAGGCGGTATTCATAGATGACAAAGTCAGATGCATCAAGGGCGCACGGGAGGCGGGGCTTAAAACAATTCTCTTCGAGAACATCTACCAGGTCAAAGAAGAGTTGGCTTTGCTCTCTGTTCGAATAGATTAAGAGGGTCTATTCGGATGTTTTGTCCGGGCCGGCTGCAATCAGACTCAACATCATATGTTTCATTGCAGCGCCTTTACCCGGCGATATTGGCCCGCGTGTATTCTTCAGGCGGCACAACTCCCTGGCCAAGCGTTTCAGTGCATCAGGGTCAGCACTGTTGTTGATTTCTTCAATCTTTTCCAGAATTTCGGTCAGGCTGTTCATAACCATCTCGACCGTATCGTTGAAGTCCGGATTTAGAGCAAGATTCACGGCTGCGGGACAATCGCCGGTTTTAGCCATTGCGCCGGTACTGTCGCGGGCGATGGCAATAACGCCGCTTATTTTTTTGGCGCCGTTTCTGATGGGATTAAAATCCCAAAGCAAAGAACCACGCCTGCCGTCTGCGTGCATGATGGACGTTTTAGTATTTTTCACTGGTTCACCGGACAATGCTTTTCGCAGGTCTATGTACACGTTGAATCTTTCACCGTGCCCGATGCACGTATTCAGAAAGCTTTTGCCTAAGACGTCCTCGGCCCCTTGTCCCCAGAGGTTTTGCGCACAAGTGTTAAACTCGCCGATTCGCCCCTGAACATTGATGCAGACAACCGCGGCTGGTGCATCCTGGACAATTGACTTGAAATAATCACGACTATGTCTGAGCGCCTCTATGGCCTTTTTGTGTTGAATGACATATCGAATATGCCCGCCCAGGGATTCCCAAAGTGCCTTTCCTTTTATGAGGTAATCGTCAGCTCCGTGCTTTATGGCCTCAACTTGCATCTCTTTATCCGTCGTGGCCGTCAGCACAATGATAGGTACGTCCGGATTAGAGGCATGGATTTTGTCAACAGTAGCAAGGCCAAGCCCCTTGCTGTCGGGCAGGGCCAAATCCAGAAGCACGTTGTCAAAGCGTTTTTTGTGCAATTGGTCGATGGCATTAGAGACGGTGGAAGCGGTTTCGAGCCTGTATCGGAAGTTTTGCCCCGACCTTGACAGAATGCGCCCTATCAATCGGCACACTGCAGGGTCGTCCTCGACCAGAAGTACATTTGTGGCTCCGGCATTCATATCTGATTCTCCTTGCACTTTTACGCCGCATTCGAATATGCCCCCAATTTGACGGCGCCAAGCCCTGAGCCGATGTGCCGCATATCGGCACGTCCTATAATAATATCGGCATATTTTGCTGAAAATGATTACCGGAATCACAGCAAACACAACAAATAACGTGAGAAGCCTTTTGCGATGGGGGTAGTTGTACTTTTTAATGCTCCCGATGGGCGATTTCGGTGCCGAAAAGTCGGCTAAACGGGTGATTCTTGTTGATTTGGGTTGTGTTCGGCGTATCCTTATGCTCTGTGAGTTACCGGTTACCGCCATTCCAATTATAGCGGGTGCCTATGGCAAATTCTCATCTGGTAATACTGAAAAGACCGTTTTTGGATGCGATCTTGGCTGGTCGAAAATCTATTGAGTCTCGCTTCATGCGGACCAGGCGAGCCCCCTTCGAAAAGGTTGCCGCCGGCGATAAATTATTTTTCAAAATCACGTCCGGGCCGGTATGTGCGACCGGTCGCGTGCGAAAGGTTATGAGTTTTGACAATCTTACGCCAAAGCGCCTGGGGCAGATCAGGCGCACCTATAACGACCGCATCGTTGCCGGCGACCAATACTGGGTCGATAAGCGCGATTGCAAACGGGGCGTCTTAATCTGGCTTGATTGCGTAAGACCTGTTGAGCCGGTCTGGATAGATAAAAAGGATTGGCGGGCGTGGGTCGTTCTGACCGCTCAAAGCAATTTCGGCCTGTTAACCGGTTAGATCGGGCCCCGGTTAACGCGGTTGAGTTTCAAATGCCTTGGCTGCCACGCTGAAGGGCCTGTGTCTTCCGATATTGTTCAGCAGTCCGATGGCTATCATGCTGACCATTAGGGAGGAGCCGCCGTAGCTGACCAGCGGCAAAGTCAGGCCCGTAATGGGCATAAGACCTAACGTCATGCTCACATTGACCAGGACCTGCACCGCAAACGTTGCGATAATGCCTACAGATATCAGCCGGGCGAAGGCATCCGTATTGAGGTAGGCGATTTCGACGCCGCACGCTATTATCACCGTGTACAACGAAAGTATCACCAGACAGCCCCAAAAGCCCCACTGGTGGGCGATGATGGCGAAGATGAAGTCGTTATGTCGCTCGGGCAGGTAGTTATATTTGAGGTAGGGGCCTTTGGCGAAACCGTAACCTTTCAGGCCGCCCGAGGCGATGGCTAACTTGGAGTTTCGCAGTTGCCATCCCCTCCCGTGCTGCCACTGCGTTTCGCTGAAGTGTTCCCGGCCGGTCAGAATCTTTGCCAGCTTCGGGCTCTGTTTGAGTTTGTTGCGTACCGCTGCGCTTTGCAGGAGTACGCAGCTTATGCGCTGGCGCTGATACAGATTCATCTTGTGCCACAGCAGTGGGCTGACCGCTACGGCCATAAGCACTATAACCACGAGGTGCTTAACCTTGGCCCCTGCTACAAACAGCATGGAAAAAAGTATCGGCATCATGAGGAGCACCGTCCCGAGGTCAGGCTCGAAAAGTATTAACACTATTGCCAGCAGGGTAAGGGCAAACGGCCCGACAAGGCCGGAGAACTTTCTGTAGTTGCTCCGGAACCGCAGATACCATGCCAGCGCGAGGATGTATGCTATCTTGCAGAATTCGGACGGCTGAACCTGTACGTATCTTTCGGCTGTGCCAAGTCTGAACCATCTGCACGTCCCGTTTATCACCGGCACAAACGGTCGCAGATTTACTACCTTGCCCACCAGCAGCACTGCCAGGGCCGCAAGAATACCGCCGTATATCCAGTAGCCCACAGGCCACAGCCGGCGGTAGTCCATTATGTTCACGCCTATAAGCCCAGCCAGACCTATGACCGCGAACACTGCCTGCTTCTTCCATGATGTGGCAAATGCGTGCGGCTCTGTCGGAGCCGAGTCATGCTGCGGATTGCCCGAAGCGTAGATAGCGATGATGCCGATGGCAATCAGCGCGGCCATGGCTGTCAGCATTATTAGCCTGACGAATATGAGACGTCCTGTGAGAATCTTCAACATGGCAGTTATGATACTATAAAAATGCCCGAAATCGAAAAAATTTATCTTGCCGATAAAACTCTTTTTCCAGCAAAAAAGGGTCCAATAATAGGGTATTTGCCACTTAAAAAACCGCAAAAAGAGAGGCAATAGGTCTGTTATCGGTCCTAAACTTTAATATTTTTAAAAATTTTCTCCAAATTACCATTTTTCTCTTGCCTTGTGCCCCCTGTATATGTTATTATACGCATCATAAGGAACTGGCAGTTTTGGCTACTGGCAGTCTATGTGTGTTTATTTGGCTGAAGGGTGAGAGTAGACTTAGACCAAAATAATGGAGGTTCGAGCGGGAAAGCTTTAATAGATAGCGAGGGTACAACCATCAACGATTTGAAGCTTGCCTGTATAACATAAGGTTAAAAGGCTCCCCTGGGTAAGTGGCCCTGAGGAGGAAAAAATAGAGCGAGGAAAAGAAGAAAGAGAGAAAGGAAGGTGTTGTATGAAAAAGCTATTGTTAATTTTGATGGTGTTGGGAGTGGCCGCGCCGTTGTTCGCAAAGGGACGGATTCAGTTCTCCGTGGTGGACAACCAGAACGGGTCCTGTACGATTACGTACGATTGCAACGATACCCCCGATACCTACAACGTACCTGTAGTCGCAATGGGGCTGACTGTTAAGGTCACCAGCGGCAATCCTATCAAGTCTGTTGTGCTTGAGGATCCGAACGATTTCATGGAGATCTATATGGATGCCGCGTGGACGTTGGAAGACCCCTGTGACCCCTGTGACCCCTGTAATCTCGAGGGTTACAATTATGGTGACGGCACTCCTTATGCCGACCCGTGTGTCCGGGGAGAAGTTAGTTTGACTACTCACGGCAATCACTTCACTCTCAGCTTTGGCGGCTTAGGCGGCGAGTTTGAAAAGACCAAGCCCGCCCCCATGCACGGCACGATTACTCTGTATGCCGACACACAAGAAAATCCAGGTGCAGCTGGCGACTCAATTGCCGGTACGATCAAGCTCAATCTGAAACGAGGCGGTATTATAGGCGCCGATGGCGTGGCCATGGAGACAAACCTTGATGACCCTGCCAAGGCTGGTCCGATGGCGTTTACGATCTCCGAGTGTTACCGACGCGACTGGACGGATTATAATGTGTGGAAATCGGCACCGGTGGCCAAGCCGTATTGTTGGTGCTATAAGTACAACTGTAAAGGTGACACCGACGGTATCGGTACCGGCTTTGGTAATGGCAAGAAGTGGGTGGTTCTTAAGGACCTTAACTTATTAGCTGCCAGCTTGACGAAGCGCCAGGACTACGTAGATATGCCGGCCAATTACCAGTGTGCAAACTTTGACCGCAAAGGCACTGGCTTTGGTAATGGCAAGAAGTGGGTAGTCTTGCCTGACCTTAACATATTAGCTAGTGGCTTGGCGAAGCGCCAGGACAACCCGCATTTTAGCGCGGCAGAGCCATACCCATACTTGTGTCAAGGCTGGTAAATAGGAAGTTAAGTTTAAGTTTAAAGGTTATTTAAAGGTTAATTGTAAATAAGACACACACACCTCTTAAGAGGATTTAGTTCGTACGAATGTTCTTTGAAAGGAGAAGATGATGAGAAAGTTGTTAATTTTGGCATTGGTTCTTGGTATGGCCTCGTTGGCTACTGCTCTGCCGACTATTACGGTGAGCAATCCCAACCCGATACCTGGTGAAGTCATTCAGGTATATGTCTCCGGAACGGCGGCCGAAGCGAGTACTAGTGGCGGTTTTATTGGTGGCTACTCCGGCTTCGTAGCGGTTGATTATGTGGCCTATGGCTACCTTGGTGGAAGTCCGTATCTTGCGATTGCCCCCTACCCGACCGTAGCGACTGCTGCCGGTAGTTATGCTGCTTATGGCACAAGCGGTGGTATGGAGTACTTCTTTGCGGCTCACCTCCCTCCGTGGACCGAGGCAAAAGACGTTGATGTGGGCGTGTGGTTCACTTTTAACGTCACTGCTACTGGTACTGTTGGTGATGTCGAGGTGTTAGACCTTATTAATCCTGCCACCAGTAACATTGGCCAGGTGACGATCACCATCGTCCCTGAGCCGATAACGATGGCCCTTTTGGGTCTCGGTGGTCTGTTCCTGCGTCGCAGGAAATAAGACGGCTAACCAAGAACACGAATTAGTGTGTGAAGAGGCAAGTCTTTTTGACTTGCCTCTTTTTTTCTTTGCTTAGACGCAGATTGTTTTTATACTTATTTAGACGCTGATTACGCAGATTTCGCAGAGGTGTTTTGTTTAGACGCTGATTTCGCTGAAAAAGAGGAAAAGTTTTGTACAAGCATCAGGAACTGACGGGCGAGATTATTAAAGCGGCTCAAAAAATTCACAATGCACTCGGCTATGGCTTTCTGGAAAAGGTCTATTACAATGCTATGGTGCTGGAATTGCGGAAATCAGGATTTGATATTGAACCACAGAAGCCTATCTCTGTATATTATGAGGGCCAAACTGTCGGCGAATACTTCGCAGATATAGTTATAGCCGATAAGGTGATAGTGGAAATTAAAGCTGTACAGGCGATTAATCCCGTTCACGAAGCCCAGTTGGTCAACTACTTAAAGGCAACTAACATTGATGTGGGCTTATTGCTGAATTTCGGTAAATCGTTAAAAGTTAAGCGCAAGATATTCGAAACAGCCCGCCAGCGGTAATTTCGGGCGTTGATTACGCCGATAGAAATAGTATTGAAAATCTGCGTTAATCAGCGTAATCTGCGTCCAAAAATCAATGAAATCAGTGGCTAAAACAGGATACTTATGAAGCGATTATTGATATTAGTTGGATGTGTAGTCCTTTTGTCGGGGCTTGGGGTCTGGTTTTTCCTTACCGGCGGGCGGTTTGGAAGAAGAATCCAGCGGGTTGTGCTTATCAGCCTCGATACCTGCCGGGCCGACCATATTGGTTGCTACGGTTATCGTCGCGCACGCACGCCAAATATAGATGCTGTCGCCGGGGGAGGGATTCTTTTTAAAAATGTTGTCTCACCTGTTCCTTTGACCCTTCCGGCGCACAGCACCATGATGACAGGTACTATCCCGCCGTATCATGGAGTACATGACAACCTTGAGTACCGTTTGGGTGACTCGAATGTTACTTTGGCGGAAATATTGAAAGAAAAGGGCTACGCGACAGGTGCTGTCATAGGGGCATTTATTCTGGATTCACGATTTGGCCTGAACCAGGGCTTCGATTATTATAACGACAAGTTTGACGAAGAAATGAACGAGATGGGGATAGCCGAAAGAAGAGGTGATGAAGTTACCCGCTATGGGATAAAGTGGCTCGACGAACATAAAGATGAGCCGTTTTTCCTTTTCCTCCATTATTACGACCCTCACCTTCCCTATGATGCGCCGGCTTCTTTTAAGCCGCAGCTTTTTAAAGACCGCTATTCACTTTATGCCGCTGAGGTCTCATACGCCGACCATTGTATTGGGCAGGTTATTGACAAACTGAAAAGCCTTGGAATATATGACTCTACCCTTATTATTATCGCCGGCGACCACGGTGAAGCGATTGGGGAACATTCAGAACAGTCTCATTCATATTTTATTTATGATGAGGTTGTGAAAGTTCCACTGATATTTAAGCCGCCGGGCAAACGTCAGGGCCGCAAAATTGATGATTTGGTCGGACTGGTTGATATCGCACCTACTGTCTGCAGCTTGTTGGGTATTGATAGTTTGCCCCAGGTCCAGGGACAGGACCTGTCGCCGTATTTCAAGGGAAAGGATGGCATTGATAAAGAAAGGCACATCTACTGCGAATCAATGATGCCAACGAAGTACAATTGCAGCTCTTTATTAGGAGCCGTAACGAGGCGCTTCAAATATATCCAGGCCCCCCGGCCGGAGCTGTACGACCTTATAGAAGATCCAGACGAAATGAAGAACTTAGCCGAGTCCCAGCCACAGCGGGCTCGGATAATGCAGGACCGGTTAAAGCAAATAGTGGAGGATTCGGTCCGTAAGGGCGTGTCCGGCAGCCAGTTGGAGTTGGACGATGAAGCCAGGCAGAAACTCGAATCACTCGGCTATGTTGCAGGGGATGGTGTTAAGGAGGATTTCGAGTTTGACCAGAGCAAGGATGACCCAAAAGATTTTATCGAATTTCATCAAATTCATTCTGTTCTGGTTGTTCGCATACACAAAGAGGAGTATGACATAGCAAAAGAGCTGTGCCAAAAGCTGCTTGACCAACAGCCTGATTTTGCCAGGGGGCACCTCAACATGTCCCAAATACTTCAAGAGGAAGGAGACCCCAATAAGGCGCGGGGATATTTAGAAGAGTGCCTCAGATTAGAACCCGACAACACTGATGCGCACAATAATCTCGGAATGATATTCTTTGAAAAAGGCCGGTTAGACCAGGCAATAGCGCACTTTTCTGAAGCGCTCAAATACAATCCAGACTACCTCAACGCGATTAATAATTTGGGCAGCGTGTTCTTCCGACAGGGCGAATCCGATAAAGCCGTTGCCTGGTGGGAGAAATCACTATCTATCAAATCCAATCAACATAAGATATACTGTAATTTGGCGCTGGCAATGAAAAAGCAGGACAAACCCGATGAAGCAAGCCAGTACTATCTCAAATCACTCGAGTTAGAACCTGACCAACCCGACTTGCTTAATGATTTAGGTTTCATCTTCGAACAAAAGGACAACGTCGATCAAGCTGTTGTGTATTATACCGAATCCCTAAGGCTGGACCCGAATCAACCTCTGGTGCACAATACTCTGGGACGGTTGCTCACTCGGCATGGACAACCCGATCAGGCCATAATCCACTATACCGAATCGCTCAAGTTAAAGCCCGGTGAGGCAGTCATACAAAACAATATTGCCGAGATATACTTTCAACAGGGCAAAAACAAACAGGCTCTTGTTCATTGGGATGAAGCCCTGAAGATAAGGCCGGACATGGTCACCGCCCTTAATAATGTGGCCTGGCTAAAGGCGGTGCATGAGAAAGAACCATTCTACAATCCGAATGAGGCTGTCCGGCTTGCTCAGCGGGCCGCCGAGCTTACAGAACATAAGAAACCCAGCTTATTGGATACTCTATCGGTTGCCTATGCTGCGGCTGGCAGGTTCGATGAGGCCATTGCGACCGCCCAGGAAGCTATTGAACTGGCCCAATCTTCAGAGCAGGAAGAGTTAGCAAAGGAAATCAAGAAACACCTGGAATTGTACAAGGCTGGCAAACCTTATCGCCAACAGCCGTAACTATTTTTGGAGTATAGCTTGATGAAACGACTTCTATTTTTGCTTGGTGCTGTGTTAGTGTCGGGCTTAGCAGGTTGTCAGGAACCTTCACGTTATTCCATGACACCCGGTTCGCTTGAGGTGGTAGTTGAAGATGGCGGCGAGTTCCCCGAATTCTTTGTGGGCAAATGGGTAGGCGACAAAAGGGGATGGGGAATCATTTTTGAGCCTGACGGCAGGATTTTAGTGGCGAGAATTGCCATGGGCAATGCGGAAATAACACCAGGCAAAGTAACTACTGGGGGAACGGTCACCGGCGGCAAAGCAATATTCGTACCCGGCGATTGGCTGGTTAATTATTCGCCTGCTTTACGTGAATTAACTGTTGACCTCGAGATGAACTATATCCGCATGGATGTTGATGTTAATGATCGGGCAATCCAGGGCAGAACCAGATATATCGTGATAGGTACTGTCTCAGAAGATGGAGATTTGTGGTCGACTACAGTGAGTTCCTTTGCGGAATATGAAGGTTTCCCATTCGATCCCAATGACATGCCTTATACGGAGAAAGTGAATTTCACAAAAGTTGTAGAAGAAAAATAGCCGACCCGTCTGTTTTCTTGCCTGACCTACTCTGTATCAGTAATCAAAGTATGCAACGCCGGTCGAATCAGTACCGGGCCAGTACAATCTAATGGTCTTTGTTGCCGGTTTGTACATCCACCCATACAAGTCGAAAAAAATCGCCTCCGCCGGAAAATCCGCGGCATCATCGAGCACATCCACACCAGCGCTATTATTGAACGGATTCTCAGGAATCGTGTTAAGGTAGCCATTGGACACTAACTGCTGGCGGAACAATATAGGGCTGGCTGGATTGGACGGGTCATCGTTGAAATAACCGGGAGGGATGCCGTTGTGTTGTGCCGCGTAAAATTCGATTGTATTTCGTAATATCCGCAGATTGTCCTTGGCGGCGGCTTCTTTGGCTTTCTGGGTATGACTCT
>SDBT01017182.1_pt1 | contig 11435 bp, 17 predicted proteins | sample 2277101 | NCBI WGS metagenome assembly SDBT01 (sample SAMN10404973, study PRJNA504765) | marine sediment metagenome | isolation source: marine sediment core GS10_PC15, 103 cmbsf | place: Arctic Ocean: Southern Knipovich Ridge | collected 2010
CTCCCATCCTATCAGCATAAACATCAACGATCTGATCAAAATTAAGTTTATCTAATAATGCAACACCTTCAGAAGCTTTAAGTTCTTTTGCTAAATTCATTACAAAAGCTACAAATCTCTCAAGCGACGATATCCCGGCAAGTTTTTGTGCCTGCGCCATAATGCTTATATATTCAATCTTCAAATCAGCATCTTGTAATTCTTTCGGCGGTTCAGGGAAAGCTCCTTGAGCAAAACCAAATAATATAGCATTTTCAACAAGAGGATCAAGCAAATCTTGGTTTACGCTTTCTAAAACGGGGCCTAGACCTAATAATTTTTCTTCATGCTTCTCATCGATCTCTCTTGCTGTAATTTCCCTACGATCACTATTTGTTAGCATTAAAAATAAATCAACAAAATATGCTTTCTCAATTCTTCGCTCAGTCTGCTCCATTTTTAGAGATAGATCACCTATCTGAACCTTAACTTCATGAGCCGGACGGAAACCTTTTTGTCCTTCTCTTACATCATCAAACGTCATGTCCCCTGGAAGAATCGAAACCTTCTGATTCCTCAATGAAGATGGACCTGTCATTGCAGGATTAATGCCTTTCTCAACAGCTTGCGCACAACGCTTTTCCATTGTCTGAAGTGATTTATTGTCTCCAAGAGAAATCATGCCAGGACAAGATGTTGCGTAAGAATCTTCACCTGTTATTTCCCATCGTGGAACAAGAACAGGGAAATGATTATAGCCGCTTTCTCTTAACATTTTATCTTTATCATCAGGAGTAGAATGTGACGGAGTAACTGTACCTGTCCCTGCCGTTCCAATTGTTCCTTTTTCATAATATTCGCTTGAATATCTTTTAAATTTTGCTTCTAATTTATTTGGATCAAATTTATCATTAGGTTTTATAACATGGCAAATATCAACCCATGTTTCTCTCTGACCATTAATCCACATATTCTTTACATGACCGCTTATATTCGTCCAATCCGGCTGACCAAAATCTTCACTATCCTTATCTTCATTGAAATTTTTACCAAATTTCTGAACAACTTGTCTAACTGTATAGCGAAATTCTCGAAAAAAAATACGTACTTTTAATTTATCATCATTAGCAATGGCATAGCTTCCGATAGGTATTGAATAAAACCTAACAACATCATCAAAATCTTCTTCCATAAATATACACCCGGTCCCGAATACTCCAAGATCGCCATATATAGAGGAAAGGTTATTATATAAATTTGATTTGAGAAAGATCGCTCGCAATTTATTTGTTACAGTTTCAAGCCATATCTTAACTGGACCTTGCTCTGCTAATGCTGCATCTTCTATTGTTAATCGAAACCAAGGACGGGCCGGTGAAGTAATCCCTGCCACCATACCAGATTGTAATGTTCTTGAAGATAACGTCCCTATTGAATTAATTATTTTCTGATTTCTGGCCTGCCCTTTATTTGTATCAGTGATAGTGAAACGAGGCCTACGAGGAGCGTTATATTCCCCAAGTTCTCGCCAATGTCCCATAAAAGATGATCTTTCATTCTCCAATTCAACCCGAAGAATGTCATTCATGTAAATGCGGCCTTCTTTAATTGCAACCATAAATTATGTCCCTGTTAATTCTTTCTTAACGGCCCCTGATCCAATATTAGAAACCCCTAATGGTGAAGTTAAAATAGTGCTTCTTCGTCCTTGCGCTGAAGCTATTTTCCTTCGTTGTTTTTCTCTTGCTGTTGTTCGCACTGCTGCTTCTTCCTTGCCACTTGCATCAAGCGCCTGTTGATTCTCAAGATCACTAATTTGTTTATTAGTAGCTTTTTGTGCCTCGGCAGATTGCTCTCTGCCAAGTCTTGCCTGAGATTCCGCGCGTCTCTTTGCATTAGAAATAATTGCGCCTGTTCCCGCTACTGTTGCGGCTGTAACAATTGTTCCAGCAACAACTGCGGCAGTTGAGGCTGTTGCCGCGACTGCTGCTGTTGTAGCCGTTGCTGCTACCGCACCCGTAGTAGTTCCAATCCCGAGCGATGCTCCAATTGCTCCTAATACTGGCGGCATTTTCTCATCCTCAAATTTTTCAATTCATCATCTTTGAAATATGAAATTGTTTTTGGCTTCAGATTTCTTATGACGTTTTTCGTGCCTCTTAATATTAAACTCATTCGATCTGCCCTAATGGTGAAAACGTGCATATTCTCACTTTCCTCTTTTTCAACCATCTTAAATATGTCGGGTTTCCTTAAATCAAATTCACCCGATACTATTTTCTCTAAGGTTGAATTTGTCACCATCATATAAACAGCGACCCCAACAATGCTTTCGCCTTCTCTTATATATACGGTATGATGCAAATTTCGCTTAACCATGCTGGCAACATGTTTAATTGTGCCACGTTGTTGCATTAATTCTGAACCATCGTATATATATTGAGCTAATTCTTTAACAAGGCATGATTGATCTCCTTCTGGCATCTGAATTCTTCAGTTATTTTATTATTAACCAATATATAAAATTATACAACATTAATCTTATTTTTTTATTTTCTATTATCATCATAAGGGTCCCAATCGCATTTAACTTTATTCCCTTCTCCCCTATGTTCCTTTAATCTCATTAAAATTAATTCCTCTTTTGGAACATCAGGAATAGCAAATGTCAAACAAAGAGCGTCGGCAAGGTCCGGAGACCAACCCATTCGTTCTTTAATCTGCCTTTTTTCTTCAAGTTGAAATTTTCCACCCGTAAAAATATATGTTGGTACTGTAAGTTCCGATACAAGTTCAGGAATGTCAGGGATTGATCCACCATGTTTAATCCACTCTGCCATCATAAACCACATGTACGCACGATTATTTTTATACCTTGGATTTATAGACGGCCTATCAAAAGCAATCGGGAGTGGTGATTGCCCGGCAGCTCTCATGCAATCAATTGCACCATGAGCCCAACCAACAGTATCATCAAAAATATCCATTTCACTGCGCCATTTTGCCTTTGCCATCATTACACGATTGAAAATATCAACAGAAACAGGGTCCTCGCGATTATGGCGCATAACAGCAGGCATGAAAGCTTGAAGTCCTTGTCGTGGAAAAATAACTGTTCGATCATCGCCATATCGTGAAACATCAATCCCTAATCTCTTTTGAGCCCAATCATAAATATCAGTACGATATTTCCTTTTCATTGCAGCACGTACTTCATCCGGGCCAAGAAGTGTATTAATAGAGGAAGGCGGAAATTTACCAAATACATTTACAAGTACCCAAGGATTTTCACGTCCATATTTTTCAATCTGTTGACGTGCCCAAACCTTATCAATACGCGGAGAACGCATAGGGTCGTCAGGATCTCCAGTTATTTCAGTTACTTTCCATAAATGCGCTTCCGAAGTGCATGCACGATATAATGGTCCGTCGGTATGCGTTGGATTTCCTGCAATAATAATCTTCGTTTCAATCCCCGTCGCTAAAATAGCTTCAACAGTAGCCATGACAGAATCAGGAATACCCCCGGCTTCGTCGAGAATAGCAAGCATATAATCAGCATGGAGCCCGGCAAGGGTATCGGCCTGCTGTGTCGGATCAGCAGCCTTATTGAAAGTACGAGCAGAACACCACCAAGTTGCAACATGTTCCCGCGCGACTACACGCGTCTTGGTCCATATAAACATTGCTTTTAAGAATTCTGATCTAATCTGCCACTTTGCTAATTCTTTCCATAGACCATCGGAGAGGTTGTCGCTTGTGATTGATGTTGCGGCAATATTTGGGTGTGGTCGTGTTGCAAGAAAATTCCATATTAACCATGCTAGGAGACAAGTTTTTCCGGGGCCTTTGCAGTTATGTGTTGGTATGAAAGAACTTACAAGAAAACAATGCGAGGAATTTTCAACTTCAATGCACATACAATCTTCTTTACCAAGACGTTTAACGCTGTCAATAAATCTTGTATACCGAAACTTTTTAGGCTTTCTCCATCTTCTTTTCTTGATGGTGTCAGCTAAGAACGGACATGCTGGTCCAGTGATAACTGCTCGGTAAGAATCTCTATTCTCACCATCGTTTATTTTATACGGCCCCATTAAGGTACATAAATAGCCTAGAGATCGTGCAAGCCAAATTATATCATTAGCCAACTTTAAAGAAGAAGTCGCGTAATATGTATGTCCATTGCTCGCGGTAGTTCCGTCAGCATCCATCATGCCGCGAAGTAAGTCTAATCGCTGATCAACTCCAGCTGTCTTGTATTTATCAGGGATAAACTTCTCATAACAATATAAATCATTTATCCCTGTTTGCTTAAATTCTTTTACATGCCCTGACACTCGTATCGTTTTCTTGTTCTTCTTCAGCGATGTTTCAAATCCTCTGCTTTCAATCTCAGTTCTTATTACAGGATCAGGACAAATAATAGACGGCTCGCTTCTTGATCCGTCACCTATCCATAAACCAAATACATAGGAATCGAGGGGAAGTTCTTTGGCGGGATATTCGGCGGGGCCCTGAACGGGAATGCTGATTTGTCTTTGACCAGAGGGTGACTTCAACCTAGAATCTAAAATTTCTTTGGTGCTTAAAGTTCTATACTTCCCTAATTTTCTATCATATCCTGTTTGAACTTTCCACTCATGCTCTCCACACGCATCAACATACGTTCCATCGCGAAATGTCACTCTATAAATTTTCTGCCGACCAACATCGAATCTTTTCAATACCTTAGTTACAGAACCATCCTCCGCGAATACAGAATCACCTCTTTTAATATCTCCAAACTTCTTTTCCCCACCCGGAGTTGGAATAATTGTATCCAAACTCAACGGGGCTTTCATTGCAATGCGGTTGCTATGTGGAAACTCTCGAAGAACCTTTAACTGCCATTCGTCCGGCTCTACATTAAAGACTTCTCGTACAAACTGGTCGGGATGATCGCGCCATTCTTTTATCTTTGTTTGGGCTACGTTCACCCTGTGTCCTCATCCCCGCTTTTAATAATTAAATTATCTAACATTCGGGCCAAGAATATTCTATCTTGATATTCCCCGTAATGGCGTACAGTGTATAACGCTTTCTCGTCGGGGAGATCATATCCATAAACAAACGTTGAACAGTGAACGCCAACTGCATTTAATAAATCACTTATCGGAATAAGAGACAGGTCGACCTCTGTTACCGGTTTATCCGGTATATTTGAGTCATCGAGCTTATCCATAATTTAATACTTCTTAGATGCCGTCGTCTTTTTCGACCGCTTCTTTTTCTTGCGAGTTGCCATCAGCTTTAAATCCCATTTCTGATTTTTCTTCTTTGCTTTCTGACGGACCAACCCCTGTGGTTGAGACTGCGTCAGCTTCCGGTTCTTTCATTGATCCGTTAACAAGGTCCTCTAAACTTACCTTCCCGGAATGTTCAACCTTGTCCGTAAACATTTTTAAATTACGTCCTAACATTTCAATCGCTTTAAGTTTATCAACAACCTTAATTTTTCGCGTACGAGGAACAACCGTTTTGCCATCCTTATCGCAAACCTCCTCCTGTATCTCAATGCCAGCAATCGCCGCAGCTGTATCATCGTCAAGCTGTGATACTTCCTTAATAGAGCCGTCATCATTAAACAGTTTTCTTATATCGCTGAATCCGAGTTTCTTTAATTCCGCCAGGATTTCCTGTGCCACATACTCCCCCCGCGCTTCGAGTGCGGCTTCATAAGATTTTTTCCTCTCCTCACTCTCGTATATCCAGTTCACTATATTCGAGTACCGCATTTTATTCTTCTTGCAATACGCAATCAACGATCCGCCGTTGGCTACCTCGTCGACAATCTCAAACAGCGTTTCTGGCCGAGCTAAGAATTCTTTAAGTTTTGCATCCATAACCATGTCTCCTTTCGGAACATCTCCAACAAAAACCGTTTCTTAATAAAAAAAACCATTGTCCATAAGCCCAATCCTGACATTCCTCACACCTCGGGCAAATTCCTAATAGATATAAAATGGTATTTCGTGCGACTTTCTTAAAAAATTTTTTCATATTTTTTTTTCAGAAAAAACTCCACACTTCATCTTAACCCTGAAACACCTGCCCGTCAATATTATAAATACTTTTTTAAAACGCAAACTGCGTTGGGAAAGTTTTCTTTGGAATTTGGCGTGAGGTCGAGAGGTATAATGGAAGAAGAAGTCACCTGAAACCGCAGGGGTCGCTTTTATATAGGATCTCAAAAATCAAGTTCTTTTATTTTTTTCTTGTTAAGTGGGAGTGACATGACGGTAATGCGTAGACCTGCAAAGGTACGATGTAGTTTAAACGATACGCCTTGCCTGCGTGCTGAGTACACGCTTCGCATGGCAGCCTTGATGTCCTCTGGTGGGAACAGGCGAGAATAGCCACATGGCCGGCGTGCCCAGTGGTAATACACACCCGGCCTAGCAGGGTCAGTGTGACCACATGAAGGACAGCGGTGTTTAATCTTAGTTGATGAACCCCTCATTTCATCACAGACAGAACATACAAACATGTGACGCTTGCCATCTTTACTGCTATCAGTCAGCTTCATATCTTATTTTCATGTTATTTATACCACTATCAATATCATTAATTATAACCTCATTAAACTTATTCCTTATCTCCTGTCTACGCTCCTTGCCATACTTTAATAAGAAGTATTCTGCTATCATCCTATTAAATAAGTTCGTTGTGCCTATTGGCTGTATATTATCACGATCAGCCCTAATCTCACCCTTGAGATCATTCTCAATCACGTCAAGATACATTTTAGTTAAACCAATCGGGGCATAACTGATGATTCGTCTTTTCATTGTAGTTCCTTTCGTTAGTTGCGTAAATTGCGTTTATAATATAAATAGTCAATACTAGAACTATTCTCAATAAAGGGTCTATTCTGTCAAAGTTCTATCTTTGTGCTAAAAGTGATTATTGTAAGTCATTATGTTCTAAGAGTTTATAGAGATTTTTATGGAAAAGTTGATTAGTAAACTGTTTCTCAATGTTTTCCCTTAGGAAGCCGTATTGTATGTTTATTAACATACAACTACAACTTTCAATTCTATAACTACTATTTATTACTACTATACTACTTAAAAAAACATAAGTATTGATATATATATAGTTACATAAGTATTTAATAAGTAAAGTATTAGTATATATATAGCATACAAAAGGAATAGAAAGAGTTATATTTTATTCCTCTCTTTCTCCATAGCCACTTTATTATCTAACTCACGGTTACGGCGAACCTCTAATTCTTCCTGTGACCTACCATTGAAAAATATCGTTGGTGATTTTGGTGCCGAACCGTAAAGCTTTAGTCCTACCCAACATGAGTATTGCTTTCCATCACAATATATCCGCTCGCGGATGTAGCCATTATTAAGCATACACTGAGAAATAGATTTCTGCGACATCCATCCATGATCTCTCATAAGTGCGGTACGGAATTTTACAACAGGGATATAGAATGATTTACCCTGTTGACACCGCTTCGGGATAAATAAATCAATCGCATTCTCCGTATCATCTATGCGATCCTGTTTGATCTGTGCTGATAGTTCAGAGTCCATATTGCTCCTTTGATTATTGGGTTATAGTCATTGATATAATATTAACATAACATTGTTAGCCCGCTATGTCAAGCGGAAAGTGGCATGAAGATAGCTGTACGCAATTTGCGTATAGCGACGATCATGAACCATGAACGCAGTCTGCGCCGACGAGCGCCCTCACTGGTTTCACTGAATTCACCCCATTACAGCCATGCCGGAAAATATTTGTCGACGAGGTCACCAGAAAATACTTGACGCAGTTTGCGTAATATGGCATACTTGAAGCATGAAAGGCGGTGGTTAACATGATGATATTAATTGAAGATTGGCAGAAACCAAAGAACACAATCAGCAAGCGGTCACTGCACGCCCATAATCGCAAGCGCGAAATGCCTCCTCACATATACAGTGAAGAAGCAATGCGCTTTGACCCTAGAGGCACACTTGATGATCGCTTAATGTTAAACATAATCGCTGATGTGCGCTACACTGGAACAAAAGACAACAAGAGAATACTTACGCCTCATGAGGTAAGCAAACATGGTTTTATAATAATATAAAAGAGAGGACGGAATAAAATGAGTAAACATACAGAGGGGCCGTGGAAAGTAGTATTTGAAAAGATACCTTTTTACGGAGAAATTTATCATAGAATAAAACAAGATGATGATGTCGAGCTTCCGATAGCTATGTTGTGGGAGGGCGGCGGAACAAAAGGAAAGCCGACTCAATTAGCCAACGCCAAGCTAATAGCTTCAGCTCCTGAGTTACTGGAGGCGTTAAAGGCCTTGCATAAGTATGTCGGTGTCAGATTCGGGCATGAATACGATGATGATGAAATATCGGAAGAAGTTAGACAAGCAATCGCCAAAGCCGAGAGGAGGTGACTAGCACATGCCACAAAAAGCAACCGAACAAACAGACGAACCGGAAACGCTGACACCAACGCTGACACTGGAAGAAATAACAGCGATCCAGCTATTCCATGAATTAACGAAGTAAGGAGAACAATGCGACAAATAATTATGTCTATAAATGTACCTGATAAAATGGCTGATGAAATCGAAAACAGTTCAAAGGAAGGGTTGACGTATGTTGATTATGTCCACACCCTTATTGAAAGCTGTATTCAATCAGACATGGGCAAGAGTGTAAAAGTTCTGCGTGTCCAAATATTTAAAGTATAAAATATATACGAGTGTGTGGGGTGTGCAGTTTACCGTTCTGTGTTAATTATGCGAAGGTAAGAAGAAGCGGAAATTATCTGGGGAGATAAACTTACTGAACTAACCACGCACTCACTTAATCAAGGAGAAACCATGCTAATCAAAGACAAGCCAATGACAACCATCGCCGGAGCCGAGGACATTACTAAAGTATTTAAGGAGGTATATAATTTATTATCAAAAGAAGATAAGCACAAAGAGGTTGTGTATGTTGCAGGGCTGGACAATCGAAACCGTATTCTTTACATCGACCTTGTGACATTCGGAACAGTTAATCACGCTTCACCAGTGATAAGAGAAACATTACGACAAGCTATTATCCGCAATGCGGTTTCGATAATCGTTTGCCATAATCATCCAAGCGGTTCATCGACTCCCGGCCCTGATGACAACAGCTTCACAAAAAAGCTAAAAAATGCCTGCGATGTATTGGGAATCAATCTGTTAGACCATATCATTTTAGGTGATTATACATACAGCTATGCAGACGAAGGCAAGCTGTAAAAAAATGGAACACAAGGAGGTGATAAGTAATGCCAACGGCAATTCAGGCGATGACGTACCAGCTTCGGAAGATACAGAAAGCACAAGCTGAATGTATCAGCGAACATGGCGTCATTATTTCACACATGAAATATGAATACCAGCGATTGACCCGAAAGGAAAGGTCTTATAAGGAAGGTATCGACTATATGAAAGAACAAAAGGAAGGGGCATCCCAAAAATGAGGACTAAAAATTGTATTTTAATTATCTGTATGCTTATAACAATTCAAAATGCATTAATTGTGAATTCGCTTAGAAAATTAATGATTCAAAAAGATAAAAAATACTATACCATTAGCGTGCCCGTATGTTTGGCAGAAGGGAGCATAACTCAATGAAAAAATTTATAATCGCACTGGCGGTTATTCTATGCGTTGCCAGCAACGCAACCCCTAGCATAATACTGCACCCCAAATCCTATGCCGCAACTGATTACATCCGCGCTATATTAGGGGAAGCGGAAAATCAGGGATATAAAGGCATGTTGGCCGTGGCTTGTGGAATCCGAAACCGACCTGAAAAGCTTCAAGGCGTTCAAGGCTTATTTTCTGACCGCTATGATAAGGCCAATAAAGAAGAAGTCATCCTTGCGACCATAGCTTTTTGGGAATCGATTGAACCCAAAAAATGCGAATTTATAGAGGGCGCCGATATGTTTTGTTCTGATATAGAAATATGTAAAAAATCTTGGAAAAAAATACCAATGGTTTTTATTATAAAGATTGGAGATTTTAGTTTTTATCGCCGTATAAAAGCAGGTAAAAAATGAAAGGAGTACAATGAAAATTGAAATTAATATTTTAAGCAAGGATATGCACATCACCTGCAATTCTGAACGCGTGACATTCTCCGAGGGAATAAAAGCGATCCTTACAGAAAGAAATTGGTCACGCGAAGATGTGGCATATTATTTAAGAGTGTCTAAACGTACGGTTGATGGCTGGATTAATGGACGAAAACCTAGTAACGCAACTCTTATCTTGTTACACTATATGATGAAGTAACCCACCAACAGGTTGCGGTCCTGTTATCCTCACAAAAAAAGCCCTCGACGGTCTGGTTAACCATCGGGGGCTTCTTCTTAGGCTGAGAAAACGCCCCGATAGGATTCGAACCTACAAGGTATGTTATTGGTCGCCGACCTTCACATACTCAGGTGCATATGCACTTAGCATTTAACCAATTCAGCCACAGGGCGTTTGATTTTACTCGTTACAAGCAATCGACGCATTGGCAAACATGCTGACTTCTTGCAGGTGCGTCAACGCAAGCGATCTTTCCCGGCTAGGCGGGCAGGCGTGGACAATCAACTCTGCCATACTTCGGGCGTGGTCGCGGATCATCACATACCGATCTGTTTGGTCACCTTTAGGGGCGTGGTATGTGAACATGTTGTCAAGAATTTCTTGTTGTTTTGAATCATTACCATAATCGGTAGTCTAGGGTGATTCACTTACCCCTGATTCAGACTGGGTTTCCGATTCTTTCTTTTCTTCTGTTTCTCCCGCTGGTGTTTCTTCATTCATGGCTACTCTCCTTTGTTATTGGTTGTTATTTATCTCGCTTTTATTCTATCAAGAAGATAACCGCCCGATCTTCCCGTTACCATCACAACGGTTATTCCGCTATCTAATTCCCATGCAAGACTTCTTGTTTGGGTATAAGTAAGGCTCCCGTCATCTTCTATTAACTCAATAGATTGCCCAACGGGATAACTGTCATTCCATTCTTGAGATTTCATAAAAACCTCCTTTATTGATTAATTAAAAATTTAACAGCTTCGGGAAATTTGAAACCGTGAAGCTTGCGGACAAATTCAATAGCATCCCCACCAGCATGACACCCAAAACAGTAATAGGTATTATTGGGATAAACGGTGAACGATCCGGCCTTTTCACTATGAAACGGGCATCGGGCGCTATATCTCATGCTCCCGGATCGAACCTTTTCAAAATCATACAGCGTAGCAAGGGGCGTTTCATTGGCGCGCTCTATCATTAAATCGGTAATCTTTAAACATAATACATAGGGATAGGTTGATGCCTTCGAGGTACAAGGCCTGGGTAAGGGGGACCCGGAGCGGGCTAAAGGATTTGAAGTTGCAGGAGACG
>SDBT01017183.1_pt1 | contig 11435 bp, 6 predicted proteins | sample 2277101 | NCBI WGS metagenome assembly SDBT01 (sample SAMN10404973, study PRJNA504765) | marine sediment metagenome | isolation source: marine sediment core GS10_PC15, 103 cmbsf | place: Arctic Ocean: Southern Knipovich Ridge | collected 2010
TCGATTTGTGGTATGCCGCTTGGAGCTGGAGGGATATCTGTTAATTCAAATCTACCGATCTTTTTGTTGTCTTTAGCCATAGGTCTTTCCCCCTGAAAAACCTCGATTGTAACTGCTCTTTGATTATCTGATGCTGTGCTAAATATTTTCGATTTTTTGGTGGGGATAGAGGTGTTTCTGTTGATGAGGGGTATTACTATATCTCCTTTTGTTTTAATACCTAAAGTAAGAGGAGCGACATCTATAAGGAGTACATTGTTTATATCTCCTCCGATCACAGCCCCTTGAATTGCCGCGCCAATCGATACAGCCTCATCGGGGTTTACACTTGTGTTCGGAGTTTTTTTGAACAGATTTTCTATAGCCTTTTGAATAGCGGGCATACGGGTCATGCCTCCGACCAGGACCACTTGGTCGATATTCTTCGCAGAGATCTTGGCGTCGGCTAACGCTTTAGAGCACGGTTTTAAGGTCCTTTCAATCAGAGTTTGGCAAATCTTTTCAAGGTTTTTTCTAGTGAGGTTAAGAACAAGGTTTTGGGGTCCTCTAGAGTCGGTTGCAATATGGGGAAGATCGATTTGAGTGGTAAGAGAGCTGGAAAGTTCAATTTTAGCTTTCACAGCCGCATCCCTGAGCCTTTCCATTGCAGTTTTATCTTTGGAAAGATCTATTTGTTTTTGCTTTTGAAATTCTGCAACCATCCAATTGACAATGGCATGGTCAAAATCATCTCCTCCGAGGTGAGTGTCTCCATTCGTCGAGCGCACTTCAAAGATCCCATCATCGATGTTCAGAACGGAAACGTCAAATGTCCCTCCGCCTAGATCATAGACAACAACATTCTGGCTCTTATTCTTCTGGGTTTTACCCTTTTTATCGAGTCCATAAGCGAGAGAGGCTGCCGTTGGTTCTGCTATAATTCTCAAGACGTCAAGTCCAGCCATTTTCCCGGCTTCACGAGTCGCTTGACGCTGCTTGTCATTAAAGTAGGCGGGAACGGTAACAACTGCCTTTGTAACCTTTTCTCCAAGGTGCTTTTCCGCGATTCTTTTCATTTTAGCGAGAATCTGAGCAGCAGCAGCTTCTGGAGTGATGATTTGAGCGTTGATTTCAAAAACGGGATCTCCGTTTTCGTTTTTTATCACCTTGTAAGGTTGCATTGAGGCTTCAGCTGCTATTTCGTCATATTTGCGGCCAATGAAACGCTTTGTCGAATAGAGAGTAGATGCTCGATTCATCTCTGCCTGTTTTTTCGCTTGGGCTCCGACAATCGTCTGATCGTCCTTATAGGCAATCACCGAAGGGGTTGTTCGGTTCCCTTCTTCAGAAGAAATCACTTCACATACCCCATTTTTAAAAATCGCAACGCAGGAGTTTGTAGTACCTAAATCAATGCCTATAATGTTATGGACTGATTTTTTATCAGTTTGTATGACTGGGGTTGGATTTTTTGTCTTAGGAGGTAGATTGATTTGAGTAGGATTTTTTTTAAAAACAGTATTGTCGAAATAAGCAAATAAATAGTTGAGAGGAAAACAGCATTCAAGAGCCCCTACAATCAGGTGAATAATTTTGCCTTTCCACTCACTAGCTTTAGTAGCAGCCTTAACGTGCTTGCCGGCAAGCTGAAAAGGATAAAATAATTTATTTACTTCAGCTAATGGCATAATAAAAAGTTTTGTTTTTATTTGTTTTAATAGTGGTATTATACACCTATCTTAATGTTTAAGTAAAGATCTTAAAGATTGTTTATTACGTCTCTGGGCTGAAGATTAAAAAAAAATGTTTTACAATTAATTTCTTTTTTTTTAAGTGATCTTAAGTGTATATGAATCTTGTGTTACAGAAAAACTGCTCGATAAAATAAAAAAGACGGCTATTTAGCCGTCTTCTTTTGATCTATGTATTTCACATCCTATAAAAGATTTTAATTACTTTTTCTCATCTTCTATAACTTCAGCTTCTGCTTCTTGAATATCTTCTTTATTATCTTTTTTAGATGCTTCTTTTTGCTTTGACTCTGCGCCTTGAGCATTATCTCCAGGGACGCCTTGAGCGCTTTGCGCTTTTTGAAGCTCTTCACCAATTTTTTGCATGTGTTCTTGAAGATCATTCATGGCAGATTTTATAGTAGCTATGTCTGTGCCTTTTAGGGCGTCTTTTGCTTTATCTACTTTTGATTGAATATCACTCGATATGTTAGCAGGAAGCTTATCTTTGTAATCTGTTAGAGCTTTTTCTGCTCTAAAGAGGGTGGATTCAGCTTCGTTTTTAATATCGATTTCTTCTTTTTTCTTTTTGTCTTCTGCTTGATGCTGCTCAGCTTCGGCTACTTTAGCTTTGATATCATCATCAGAAAGACCAGATTTTGCTTCAATTCTGATTTTTTGTTCTTTGCCGGATTGTTTGTCTTTAGCAGATACACTCAAGATTCCATCAGCGTTTAGATCAAAACATACCTCGATTTGTGGTGTGCCTCTTGGAGATGGAGGGATGTTTGTTAAATCAAATCTACCAATTTCTTTGTTGTCTTTAGCCATAGGTCTTTCTCCTTGGATAACAACTATTGTAACAGCCGGTTGATTATCTGATGCTGTAGAAAAGATTTGCTTTTTCTGAGTTGGTATTGTTGTGTTTCTCTCAATTAAAGGTGTTAAAACACCACCTAGTGTTTCAATGCCGAGAGTTAAAGGCACAACATCTAATAATAAAACATCTTTAACATCTCCACTTAATATACCACCTTGAATAGCAGCTCCGGTAGCTACTGCTTCATCTGGATTGATGCCTTGATCCGGCTCTTTTCCAAAGATATTTTTTACCATATCTTTAACAGCCGGCATTCTTGTCATACCACCAATTAATAGAACTGTGTTGATTTCACTAGCTGATAGACCTGCATCTTTTAGAGCTTTTTCACAAGGAATTTTAGTTCTCTCAATTAAATCATTACATAAACTCTCTAGTTTTGCTCTAGTTAGTGTTAAAGATAAGTGTTTAGGCCCTGTAGCATCCATTGTGATAAATGGTTGGTTGATTTCTGTTGATTGAGTTCCTGATAGTTCGATTTTAGCTTTTTCAGCAGCATCTTTAACCCTTTGAAGAGCCATTGTGTCTTTAGATAAATCAATACCACTATCTTTTTTAAACTCTTCTAATATCCATTTTATAAGGATATTGTCAAAATCATCACCACCTAAATGAGTGTCTCCATTTGTAGATAATACCTCAAAAACGCCATCTCCGATCTCCATTATTGAAATATCGAATGTACCACCACCTAGATCATATACAGCGATTTTTTGTTCATGTTTTTTATCTAGTCCATATGCAAGTGCTGCAGCTGTTGGCTCAGGGATAATCCTTTTGACATTTAATCCTGCTATTTTTCCGGCATCTTTCGTGGATTGTCTTTGAGAATCATTAAAGTAAGCTGGAACTGTAATTACAGCTTCTGTAACTTTTTCTCCAAGGTAGTTTTCTGCTGTCTCTTTCATTTTTATTAAGATTTGAGCAGCTGCTTCTTCTGGAGTTATAATTTTTCCGTCGATTTCAAAACCAACGTTTCCATTTGAATCTTTTACAACTTTGTATGGTACGGTTTCTATCTCATCTTTAACTTCATCAAATTTTCTTCCAATAAAACGCTTTGTTGAAAAAAGTGTTTTTTCAGGATTTGTAACAGCTTGTCTTTTAGCTGGAACTCCAACTAGCCTTTCTTTATCTTTATAAGAGATAATAGAAGGCGTTGTTCTTGTTCCTTCTATGTTTGCTATAACTTTATAAGAGCCTCCCTCCATTATAGAAACGCAAGAGTTTGTTGTTCCTAAATCTATACCTATTATTTTGCTTTTTTTGCTCATAGTAATACCTTTTTTTTATTTGTTAATTTTTATATTTTCATCTCTTAATTTTTTTTGATCTGTATTTTGATCTGTAGCTTGATCGTTTGTATAGTCATCTGCATTTTCATCTTCTTTATGATTGCAACTCGCTTTATCTTCAGATTTATTACAACAATTTTCTTCCTCTGTGCTTTCGTTTATATTCTCATTTTTATCTATCTGAGATTGATTTTTTTCTAAGGTTTTTTTTGTAACCTTCACTCGAGCCGGGCGAATAACTCTAGTAGCACTTTTATAACCTTTAGCAAACTCTTCTATAACAGAACCTGGCGCATGCTCACTTGATTCAACGATTTCTACAGCATCATGGTAGTGTGGATCAAAGTTGTTGCCGACAGAATGATAGGGGACTATTCCATGGTTATGTAAAATGTCTTTTAACTGCGATAATATCATCTGAAACCCCGTTGCCCAATTTTTTACTTCTTCAGATGAGTCATTTGCAAAATTTAGAGCGTTTTCAAAATTATCAATCAAAGGGAGGAATTCTGCGATTGTATTTTCAATAGCAAACGAAAGAGACTGCGTTTTTTCTTTTTGCATTCTTTTTCTTGTGTTTTCAAGCTCAGCTAAAGTAAGTAGATATTTGTTTTGTAGTTCTCCTATCTCTTCTTGAAACTTTATTTTTTTATCTTTTTTATCTTTTTTTGACATTTATTTAACTCCTAAATTATTTGCTTTTGTCTTCTAAAAGAATCGAGTGTTGATTAATTTTTTTATAATCAGAGGTCTTTCTAAAAGTTATCTTAAATTTATAGATATTTTTAGTGAGATTATCTGATAAATATTTGCTAAAAACTTTTAAAATAGAAAAAATCTTTCTGTAATCTACTCTTAATGGGCACAATATACCAATTGCTCCAACTGCTATATTTGATATGTAATATGGTATACAAATTAAAGCTGTGTTTTTTATTTTAAGACCAAATTCTTCTAAATCATCAGCAATGAAATATGTTATCGCATCGTTTTTAATAGCGCTATTTAGAATTTTATGCATCTGCTCTTTATTTTCAAAAATAGATAGAGCTTCAGCAAGTACTATAGGATCCTTAAATTCAGGATAGGAGAGTAGTTTAGATAGGCCTGTTTTATAGATATCGCCTGTGCTTAAGTTTGTATATCCTACGATATACCTTACCATTATCTCGTTATATAGGTGCTGCGAAGCTTTAAAAAGATTTTGGTTTTCAATATTTGGTTTTTGTTTTTTATTCATTCTCCATAAAAAAAAGTCTTCTACTAATTTTAAAGATTTTTCATCGAGATCTAATTTGGAATATAAAATTTCAGTTTTTATTAGCCCAAAATCTGTGACTATCACACATAAAATTTTATTTGTATTTAAAGAGAGAAGTTTGATGTTATTTATAAAATCTTGATCAAACCTTGGAGCTGATTGAAAAATACTTAAATTTGTGATTGTGCTTAAAAGTTCTAAAGATGAATTTAAATGTTCAGTTATCTGCTTTTTTTCCTCATTTATATGTTTTTGTAAAAGCAGATCATCTTGCTTGTCTATTTTAGTATTTGATAGGCAGTGATTAGCGTAGATCTTGAATGCTTTTGCTGTAGGTATTCTGCCTCCAGAAATATGTGGCTGGGTTAAAAGCCCTTTCTTTTCAAGCTGTGCAAAGTAGTTTCTAATAGTCGCGGAGCTCATGTTGTCGAAGCTGCTATCTTTCAAGGAGTTAGACCCAATAGGAGCGTTATTCTTAATATAGAGCTCTACTAAACCTAATAGAATTTTTAATTCTTTGTTTTCTTTGGTAAATCTTTTTTTTACAAAAAGTTTTTTCAATTTAATATTCCATAAAGTTTTTATACATAAGATCATCATATCATAATCGATATATTTTTAGCAATCGCTGCGGCAGATTGCTTAAAAGCGTTTGCAAGCGTCTGTAAATCAGTGCTTTATAAGGCGCAGGCAATTAAGGCCAACGAGAACGGAGCTTCCTTCGTGGAGAAGGACAGCAAGCCAAAGTGGTATCAATCCCAATAAAGAAGGGATGGCAGCAAGAACTATAATAAGAAGAGCGAAAATCAGATTTTGCTTGGCTATTTTTGAGGTAAAGCTAGCTTTTTTTAGAAGGTAGCTTATCAGAGAAATATCATCGTTTAAAAGTATGACATCAGAGGCATTGATAGCGGTTGCTGAACCAACTTTTCCAAGAGATATTCCAACAGTTGCTCTAGATAGTGCCGGAGCGTCATTTATTCCATCTCCAATCATAACAAGACCATTTTTAGCATATTCTGATGCAAGTTTTAGTTTATCTTCAACTTTTTGGTTTGCAAAGACATTTTCAATACCGAGTTTTTGAGCAACGAAATTAGCATTAAAACTATTATCGCCAGTTAGCATTATTAAATTTTTTGTTTTTTTTAAGTTTTCGATTAAAGAAAAAGAGTTTTTTCGAATCTCATCTGAAAAAGTTAAAATAAATAAAAAGTTATCGATAAGCATAAAACTTAGAGTTTTAGCTTTTTTTGAAACTTTTTTTTCAATTTCTGTTTTTAGCACTTTTTCTAAAAACTTTTCGATATATTCCAATTTACCGATATATACCTTATATTTTTTGTTTTCTACTTCACATACACCCTGGATTCCAAATCCGGCATCTGATTTAAACTCTATTATCTTTACATCATGTTTTATATCTTTGGCAGCTGTGTGTATTGCCTTTGCTATTGGATGAGTTGATTTTCTTTCTAAGCTATCAGCTATTGCTAGAGCTTTTTCTTTGTCAAAGATTGTTTGGTCAAACTTAACTTGTTCAAACATTGTTTGCTCAAAGGATGATAACACAAAATCTCCGGTTGTTAGGGTTCCTGTTTTATCAAATGCTATATTTTTACATTTTCTAATTGCATCTAAAATAAACCCGCCTTTTAGCATGATACCTTTTTTTGCGAGAGAAGAGATAGCCGTTAGATAAGCAAGAGGCGCTCCTATTATTAAAGCGCAAGGAGACGAGGCTATTAAAAAGGCAATAGCTCGATAAAGAGCACCTTCTTTTCCTAGATAAGTAATATTGAAAATAAAAGGCAGAATTACCGCAAAAATAAAGCTAAGCAGTATCACTATAGTGGAATAGATTTTCCCGAATTTATCAAGCCATCTTTGAATTTTTGGTTTTGCATCTGTTGCTTCATTTATAAGTTTTATTATTCTAGAGATTGTTGAGTCCCCTGATGTTTTCGTCACTGTAATAGTTAAACTTCCATCTATATTTATTGTTCCAGCGTAAACCATGTCATTTACTTTTTTTTCAACCGGCATGCTCTCGCCGGTTAGGTGTACTTGATTGACTTCTGAATATCCTTCTATTATTTTTCCATCTAAAGGAACGATCTCTCCAGCTTTAATAAGGATTTTTGTATTAAGAGCTATATCTTTAATAGAGCGCTCTGAAAAAGATTTATCATCATTTACCACAAAAGCTTTTGTTGGAGCTATTTTATTTAAATTAAATATAGCGCTTTTAGTTCTATATGAGATGCTTTTTTCTAAACTATCTGAGATGTTAAATAAAATTAACAAAAGAGCTCCCTCTAAGGGGCTATTTAATAAAATAGCTAAAAAACCGGCTAGTGTCATCAAAATGCTAATGTTGATCTCAAAATTTTTGAGATCTTCTAGAGCGTCTAAAAGGGCGGGGACACCCACAAATAAATAGATAAAACAAAGCAGCAAATAAGCTATGTTTGAGTTGAGGTTTGTATATACAATTGCGTAGCTGAGAATAAGTAAAAATAGACAAAAAAGTGCAGTTTTTAATGGTAAGTTTTTAGACCATTTTCTAGATTTTTTCTCTAGAAATGGAGATATGCTCTCCTCGAGGCCTGATTCAAAAAACTCATCGAATGTGTAAACTTTATTATTTCCCATAAATGTTAGAGTACTATTTATTTTAAAAAAGTTAAAAAGAAAAATCTAAAAGGAAAAATAAAAATGCTGTTTTTTAAATATGAAAAAACAAAAAAAAGTTTTTGAGAATATAGATCTTCAAAATCCATTGATTAAAATCACACAGAATAGAGCTTGGATAATTTGAGCTAAACAGCCAACTCTAGAATTGAGCTAATTAAATAAATTAGATAAAAATTTTCCCAACTTGTTAATATGGTTTATCTGACTTTCCTAAGTTGTATTTGATGAAGGAGATAAGTTTACATATTAGCGAGTCTTTTTTATCAAATTATTTTTTGTCGCGCGCGAAGTCGATTCATACTAAATTTTTTAGTTTAAGGTATCATTAGAACTTTGAAATTGTAATCAAAAAAAACAATTGATTTAATTTTTATATTAATGTATAATTAACTTAAATTAATATTTTTAATTAAATAAAAGTTTATAATGAAAAATTAAAAAAAATGGTAAACAAATGAGTAGCAGCAGCAGCAGTAGTAGTAGTAGTAGCGGTAATTTTTTGTCGCAAATGCCTCAAGATATTTTTCTAAATAATATAGCTTCTAGGTTAGAAATAAATGATCAAAAGGCACTCTCTGAAACCTTACTAGGACTTAATAAGCTTGTAAAAAGTAATTCTTCAGTGTTAAAGGACCTTAAATGGATTAACAAGCGGATTTTAAGCATATCTTCTGGAGAAGGGGTTCATATTGATATTATAAGTGAAGCAAGCCGTCTCCAGGATGAAGCTATTGAAAAAAAATCAGTAGATTTAGAAAGAAGGGCTATTGTATTTGCAAAAGAGAAACTTCATGTAGATATTTCAGACGGAACCCCAGTAGCTTTCAAATGTTTACAAAAAACAATTTTAAAAATACGTAAACTTGCAAGAGCATGTGGAAATATTCCTATTCCAGGTATTTTTACATATGAAAATACAGTTGCCCTTAAAGAGAGTGCTTTTATACATAAAACAGTAAGTAATCTTATTGACTATAGTAACTTTGAGCCTACGTCTCATAAAGAAGGTAGTGACGTGCTCCCTGCATGCATCGAAGATAAAGAGTATTTTGAATTGAGCCAGAAAGAACATAGAACTAAAGAAGAAGATTCTAAGTTACTTGAATATTCAAAAAAAATCTATTATAATTTGGAATTAATAGGCCTTAGAACTTCTTTTAACAAATTATTATTAAAAGGACATTTTGCTGGATTAATGCTTGAAGAAAATGCTTTTAATGCTCAATTAGAGAAAATTGATAATTCTGATCAATTCATAAGAATAGCTAGTAAATCACAATCAGAAGCTAAGTTATATAAATTTCTGCAAATGAAATCTTACATAAAAGATTGTATAATTAAAGTTCTTGATAAAAACCCAGAATTTACAACAAAGATGATAATGTCAATTGTAAATATGGGTATTAATAAGCGCGATGATTTAATTTATTCTACTTGGGGTAAAGATTTTATAAAACTAATTTTAAGCTCTGTTGGAAGTGCAAAAAAAATAAAGAGCCTTCAGACGACTGTAAAAGATGGAAATACACTATTTCATGCGATCATGAAGGAAACTAAGGATGTTCTTTTCATTGAATGGATAATAAAAAATGTATCTGATGATGAAGATGAGCGTTTGCATTTTATGATTCATAATCTAATAGAAAACTTTTCTGCGTCTACTTTTTGTAGATATTCTTTCTGCCTTTTTGGCTCCGAGGAAAATCATTTAATGCAAAAATGGGTTGAAAAGACAATTTTAACAAAATTAGATAACGTAAAAGATCATTCTAAAATTGATAAGTATTTACTTGAAGGTTTTTTAAAATTTTTCATGGCTAGAAGGGATTTGCCAAGCATGATAAAAATCTTGAAAAATATCTCCAATGCTGATCAAAAAAACGAACTGATCTTAGGTGCATTTCAATTTTGGAATGATGAACTATACAGATATGATCATTCGATTGTTAAAGATCGTGACGCGCAATTAGGAGAAATTTTCAATCTCTTAAGTAATGATAGCTATCAGGCTGAGTTTATAAGACTTACAAATTATAGGCTAATTTGCGATATTAAAACCAATAAAGAACGTGAAAACGCAATATCTGTTTTATTAAGTGAGATAAAATACAATGGCCAATACAAATACTTCAATGGCTTGATTTGCAAAGCAAGAATAGGTGAACTAATAGAGGGAGGAAGGCAAATTCCCGCTGGAATTTTAAAGAAAATGGTAAAAAATAATCTTAAGAATTTTTTGGATGTACGAATAGATGTGCTAAAACTTTTTTTAACTTCAGATCTATTTACAAAAGAAGAAAAAATCGCAATTATAAATGATCAAAGATTTACACTAGCACTAATTAAAAACCTTGATCTATTTAAATTATTAAATAAAATAGGCATTTTATATGAATGTTTAAAGGTAAAGACTACTTCTGGTAATTATTCTAACTTTCCGTTGTTTTTATCTCTATTTAGAGAAATCAGAAAGAAGTTAAATATTGATTTAAAAGAGTCAGCTACATTAGTTTTAAAATCTTTTGAAGGAAAAAATGAACATGAAGTAATTGAGATAATGTTAAAATCAACAGGTTCGCAGTCTGCAGCAAGGCCCATTGTATATGATAAAATGATGGAATTTTATCCAGGATTAGAAAAGCAACTAAAAACAATGTTTCCTGGTATTGTTGAAAAGATTTTAGAAAGAGCTCCAAAGGAATCTAAAAGAAAACGAAACTCTGGCAAAACTATCCTCGCATCATCATCATCAAGTTCATCTTCAGCGATGCCTTCTTTTGTGCCCGAAAGCAGATCTTCTTCATCCAGTGCGTCATCCTCAACAGAAGAATCTCTTCCAAGTGAAAAAGGAGAATCAAAAAGACCAAGAAAAGAAGAGCCTGAAGAGTAGTAATACCATTTATCAAATATAAATTTGATAAATGGTATTACGGCTCAATCAGGAGCTGTACGAACCCTATGCACCAGAGAATGGGCGAAAATTAAAACTTATATTTGATGAATGGTATAATGTGATTCTTAACACCATGCTTTTCTAGAAAACGATGTAAATAAAATCCGGAGAAACCGGCTTCATAAGCGCTTTCAATTTGCGCCCCCGAAAAGTACTTCTGAAAATAACCGACTAATCGCTCAGGTTCAGCGGAAATCGTATCTTTTTTTACAACCTGCCCATTTGCAAATAGCAGTTACCGAATAATCTTTTTTGTGCACATCTATTCCTAAAAAAACTTTTTTATTGTTATAATTCCTCATGCGGACCTCTAGTTTGTTGTTTAGTTGTTAAAACAACTTTTAAACCAGAGAGTCCGCTCTTTCAAGAGAAAAATCTTTATTGGTTAAAGTAATTGAAATTCAACATAGCAACTCTATGAAAGTGCTTTCACCCATAATTGCTGGTTGCGCCCACAAGTTTTTTTCTTTAATTGATTTAACCTATCAATAATTGTACAATATTTTTATATTGTGAAATTATTTTAAATGAATAATTAACAAAAAAAAACAGGAGTTTAAAAATGAGCACGATTTCTAGTTCAGCTAGTTCAAATACTACCACTCTTATATTAGCTAAGTTTTCTTCAGAAATATTAGAT
>SDBT01017185.1_pt1 | contig 11435 bp, 9 predicted proteins | sample 2277101 | NCBI WGS metagenome assembly SDBT01 (sample SAMN10404973, study PRJNA504765) | marine sediment metagenome | isolation source: marine sediment core GS10_PC15, 103 cmbsf | place: Arctic Ocean: Southern Knipovich Ridge | collected 2010
GGGACGCATCGAAGAGCTTCTCAAGATGATCGACGTGGCCGGAAGACCGCGGAAGTTTCAGTCGAGACAGTTGCAATACACCGCCGTAGCGGACGTGCTTCCTAAGATACGAACCCTTGCCGACCAGCTTGGCACCGTTTCTGTCTCGATCAGCGTCAGTAAAACTGCGACAAAAACCGCTCCAGCAAAACGCCAGACCGCTGCTCAAAAAAGGGCCGCCCAAAGAAAACCCCCTCCCACAAAACAAACCACCACCACCAGAAAAGGTGGAGCAGTCACCAAACAAGCCGTGTATCTCGACACTGACGAAAGAACCAACAGAATTTTTATGATAGGCATGGCGGAGGATATAGATCTAGTTAATGAGTTGATTGATGCTCTTGACGTTGAAGTGCCCGACCTGAGGGTGATTAAAGAATATGAAATTCAGCATGTTGACCCGACCCAGATCATCGATACCTTAGGTGAACTTGGCGTGGTAACAGGCACATCAAGAAGAAGCACAACACAGAGGCGAGCTACACCCATAAGCAAAACTTCCACCGCCAGAAAACCGGCGACCGGAGCGAGTCGCGGCAGCGCACCCGGTGAAGAAGAAGAACCCCAGATATCGATTTTGCCGGCCACCAATTCACTGCTCATAAATGCCCTGCCCGCTCAACACGCGATGATCGCACTGGTTATCGCCCATGTTGACCGCGAACTCGATGAGGCTACCTTGCCTTACGTGGTTTACCCCTTGGAGAACCAGAACCCCCAGGAATTAACGGACGTTTTGAGCAAGCTTATCGAAAAAACTACCAGGGCAAAAGCAGCGGCGGCCAAAGACGCCAAGGTTCAAACCAGAACGACTGCATCGACGTCCACATCAAAGTTGCAGGAAGAGATAACAATCGTTGCCGATCCAAAGAGCTTTTCGATAATTATTTATGCCAGCAAAAAGAACCAGCAGTGGATAGGCAGTCTCATTAAAAAACTCGATGCATATCGACCGCAGGTTTTGCTGGACGTAACACTCGTGAGCATCTCTAAGTTCGATGAGTTTAAGTATGACCTCGACTTGGTTACAAAGTTCCCAAAACTTGCTGCCGGTGGGATCATGGAAGGAGGACTCTCTTCTCTGCTTTCTCCCTTCCCTTCAAACCGTATCACCGAGGCAACCTCTTTCTCTGGAACTGGTGGACAAGGGTTTTATGCGGACGAACACATCCAGGCATTGTTGACGCTTATGCAAAAGAAAAATTATGGAAGGGTGCTGGCAAGGCCGAAGCTTCTTGTCAATGATAATGAAAAAGGTACAATTCAGACCAAGAACGAAACCAGCATTGTCTCACCGAAGACCGACGTAATACCTGTCCAAGGCGGCGGCGGGACATCAAGCACGTCGATCACAATCCAGTCATATACTTCCGATATCACACTTGAGATTGAGCCACATATCAGCAAAGGAGACCAGCTTCGTCTGTCTATTAAACTGAACCGGACTGATTTTGAAGGTCTTGGTGATGTGTATAATATTACAGTTCCAGGCGCGGTGGGCACCCTGACTGGCCCGAAGCCACCGGACCTCGTTACCACCAATGTAACAACGGTTGTAACGGTTCCGGATGGTAAGACCATAATACTTGGCGGCTTGGAACAGATTGACCAGTCCAAAGACGGAACGAAAATCCCCTTACTGGGAGATATACCAATTATCGGGGGTCTTTTCAGGAACATTAGTAAGACTTCAGATCAGACCAGGCTTTATGTTTTTGTAAAGGCACATATCTTAAGGCCTGGTGAACAAGTAACCGGAGAGTCGGATATAGTAAAAACATCAATGGAGAACAGGGCCACATTTGAGAAATATGAAAAAGAGATGCAGGAATATGAGGACTGGCCCGGCATAAAACCTGAGCCGATGGATCCGTTGAAGATCCTCGAGGTCGACGAACTAATAGTACCTTAGTAGTAACGACTGATTTCAACCAATTGAAGGTTGCGATAGATGAAGGACCTTTTGATACAAACCGCAAAGCAAAGCGGCATTGCGGACGCCGATGAATTGTCGAAGTACTTCGATGAGAACGCCGACGATCCGCGCAGGGCGGATGAACTGCTGCTTGCCGCGCCAAATTTTACCGAAGATATAGTACTCAGGCTCTTCGCACAGGCCCTGGGCCTGGAGTATCTGCCCGAGATTAATTCTTCCGACGTACCTGCTGAATTCGTAGAAGCGGTGCCGGCAACCTATGCCCAGCACCATTATCTTATCGGCATACGCAAAGACGGGGACGATTCAACCCTTACCGTGATCCTCTCGAAGCCGCTGGACACAAGCGCGCTCGACAACGTTTCCAAGATGATAGGTGCGCCGGTCAATACCGCTCTGGCTTCGCGAACAGCCATCACCGCCGCCATTGATGTCGCCTACGAACAGAAGAGCACCGTCATTGAAGAAGTTGCCGAAGAGCTTAACGGCCAAAATCTCGACCAACTCGTCGATGAGGTGACATCGGCAGACGACCTTCTCGACGTTGTCAATCGTCCGCCGGTAATCAGGCTGGTCAACGATATACTCTTTCGCGCACTGCAGCTCAGGGCCAGCGACATCCACATCCAGCCTTACGAAGCCAAGATCCAGATTCGATACCGCATCGACGGCATACTTTACGACACGCTGAGCCTGAACCGCAACGTCCTGCCGCTGATAATCTCGCGTATCAAGGTCATGGCTGGGATGGATATCGCCGAGCGCCGCATGCCCCAGGACGGCAGATGCAGCGTGCGCTTAGGCCAGCGCGAAATCGACCTGCGTGTCAGCACCGTCCCGACAAGTTTCGGCGAGCGATGCGTATTAAGAATCCTCGACAAGAGCACGGGCCTGTTCACTCTTGACGAATTGGGCCTGTCGAAGGCGGACCTTGAAAAGTTCGACGGGACAATCAACCGTTCGCACGGTGTGATCTTTGTAACCGGGCCGACGGGTAGCGGCAAAAGCACTACGCTCTATGCCTGTCTTAATCGCATTGACTCCGTCCAGAAAAACGTCATGACAATTGAGGACCCGATAGAGTATCAGCTTGGGGGCATAAGCCAGATGCAGGTCGCCTCCAAAAAAGGCGTTACGTTCGTAAACGCCCTCAGGCACGTTCTCAGGCAGGACCCCGATGTGATAATGGTCGGTGAGGTGCGTGACGAGGAAACTGCCGCCATGTGCATACAGTCTTCGCTGACGGGCCATCTGGTCTTCAGTACACTGCACACCAACGATGCGGCAGGTGCCGTCAGCAGGCTGCTCGATTTTGGAGTCGAACCCTACCTGGTGAGCTCTTCCTTAATAGCAATCCTGGCGCAAAGGCTTCTCAGAAGGATATGTTCCTTTTGCAAAGAGACGTACAAGCCTTCGGCTACCGAGTTTAAAGAACTGGCCATGGATCCGGAGCTGCTCAAGGACGCCAAGTTCCATCAAGGCACCGGCTGTGACAAGTGCTTTGACACGGGCTACCGGGGGCGAATCGGAATCTACGAACTGATGCCGATAAACGAAGAGATTCGAGAGTTGATATATCGCAGGGAAAGTGCAGGCAAGATAAAGAAGAAGGCCTTGCAGTTCGGCATGAAGACCCTCCGCATGGACGGCGCAAGAAAAGCCATCGCCGGAACTACCACCGTAGCCGAAGTACTCAGGATAACCCAGTCCGATACAATGTGAGAATTTTAAGATGCCAAGATTCAGCTACACAGCGATAGACCACAACAAAAAGCGGGTTACGGGGATCGTTACCGCCGAGAGTCCCTTTGCCGCCAGAAGACATCTGCGCACAAAGGGTTTCCACCCGACTGCAATCAAAGAGGTTGCTTCCCGGCAGCATGCCAAATCCCTCATGAGTGTCTTTACCAAGAGCAGCAGGGGGCAAGTCGCCGAATTCACAAAACAGTTGGCCACTATGATAAACGCGGGCATTAAACTTACCGATTCTCTCAGTGTGCTCACCCAGCAAGTCTCCGACGTGCGTCTGAGAAGCACGATTACCGATATCCGCGACCGGCTCGTAACAGGAGAGTCCTTTGCCGACGCCTTGAGCGACCACGAGCATTACTTCGATGTCATCTATATCAGCATGGTGCGTGTCGGCGAGGTTACAGGCACGTTGGGAAACAGCCTCACGGCCATTGCGACATTCATGGAAAAACGCCAGAGAGTGGAGTCGAAGATGATAACCGCCATGATTTATCCCGCAATTCTCATTGCCGGCTGCGTTGTTGTGGTGCTGTTTATGACCATTAAAATTATCCCCGTCATTGCAGAGCAAATTTCAAGGGCAGGAGATGAACTGCCCTTCCTCACCAGGGCCTTGGTGGGCCTTAGCGAGCTGCTCACAAGCTGGTGGGTCTTTGTGATTATAGCTGGAATCATCGCCTTTGTCTGGGGTGTAAAAAGTCTGCTCAGGACTGAGCGGGGTGCGTATATTTGTGATAAGACGATGCTGGCTCTGCCTCTTTACGGTCCGCTCATCAAACAGCGAATCGTCGCACGTTTTGCCTCGACACTGTCAACTCTGCTCAGCGCCGGATTGAGCATGGCCGATTCGCTCAAGGTTGTCGCCGAGGTCACTGGAAACACCATTATGAACAAGGCTGTAAGGAAGGCCAGGGAAAGAATTCTGGCCGGTGCCGATATTGCCACACCGCTTCGTGACAGTGGTGTCATCGATCCGGCCTTAGCTCACATGGTCGCCGTGGGCGAAAAAAGCGGCGAACTCGAAACGATGTTAAAGACGATAAGTGACAATCTCGAAGCTTCTTCGGACCTTGTTATTGAGCGACTAAGCGCCGCAGTGGAACCACTCATCATAGTTGCAATGGCGGTGATAATCGGTATAATCGCATACGCCACGTTAATGCCACTGATAAAGTTCTCAGCCGGACAGTTTTGAAACAAACATAATATCGAAAATTGAGTGAAGGAGCGAAAATGCGAAAGAAAGTAAAAACAAAGACCAGAGCTGCTTTTACACTGGTCGAAATCATGGCCGTGATTATCATCATAGGCCTGCTTGCAGCAATCGCCGCAAAGAACTTCCTCGGCAAGACCGAAGACGCCAGAGTCAAGACAACACAGGCCAACTTGAAGGTGCTGCACGAAGCGGTATTGATGTTCAAGATGGACACCGGTCGATACCCATCGGAGGAAGAGGGGCTCCTGGATCTGGTCGTGGAACCGACTGACATCGAAGATTGGCAGCAGGGTGGATATCTTGCATCCACGGACATACCGAGAGACAGTTGGAAATATGATTTCGTCTATCAGCTCAATCCGGAAAGCGGCAAAGCCTTCGTCATCATAAGTTATGGTGCCGACGGAGAACCCGAAGGGGAGGGTTACGATACCGACCTGTACAGCACTGATGCATATTGATGAAACATTTAACAGCTTGAACTATAAGGCCGGGCGCCGGGCGCTGGTTCTTATGGAAATGCTCGTTGTGCTCGTCATAATAGGACTGATGACCGCTTTGACAACGCTTAGTTTTTCATCTACGTTCACCAGGACAAAATTTGAAAAAGAAGCGTATGCCTTTATAAATGTCCTTAAGATGGCACAAAATGGGGCTGCTGAAAGTGACAGATACTATGCCGTGATACTCGATTTTGATGAGCAGGCTTATACGTTACGGCAGTTCGAGTCGCGGAGCCTTGACGTAATACCGGATGAAGAGGCAATTATCACAACAGGCTATTTCACCGACGAGTGCTATCTTGACTGGGTCCTGTTTGACGATTTCGAGAGTGCTTCGGAAGATAGCGCTTATGAAGCGCGTTTTTATGCGGGCCATTCCGGTTGGCAGTATGGCGGAAAAATTGTGCTCCTCGATGGAGATGGGAAACCTTATTCAGTTATAGTGAACAGAATTAGCAGAGTGATTTCTTTACTGCCAGGTGATGTTGAAATCCTGGCGCCACAGTATCAAGAAGATGTACCATTCTAAAAACAATAAAGCAGTCCGAAGGAGACGACCAAAGGGCTTCAGTCTTTTGGAAGTCGTAGTGGCCCTCGGTATACTCACGACCATTTGTTCGGCGGTGCTGGTGGTCATGAACCGATGCATAGCTGCGACAATAGACAGCCAGATGAAAATGGAGGCTTTTGAACTGGTTCGCGAAAACATGGAAAAGCTTTTGGGCGCCGAGTCGGTAACATTAGTGGCCGAGTTGGGAACTTCCGACAGGAATCCCAATATCCAGTGGCAAACCGTCATTGAGACATTTAGCGAGCCCGCAAGTTCCGGGATGTGGCTTCAGGCGGTCTGTTCGGCAAGCTATAACGACAGCAACGGTGAAAAACAGACCGTAGAACTTGTGCACTGGCTCTGTGAATTATCAAAAAGAGACCAGCGACTGACACGGAAGCAGAAACAACAAGAGCGCGAATATATGGAACAGTTCGGACTCGATGAGTTTGGTCTGGAAAAAACCACCGAAACCGGTTTGAAGGATACGTTCTAAGCCGAATCGCTCAGACTGTGAAAAAGCCTAAAGGCACAAGATGCGTGGGAAAAATATGAGATACTTGTTTATGAATCGCAGAAACTATTCATCGCGGTCGCTGCCGGTGCAATCGGCCTTTTCACTTGTGGAGATCGTCGTTGTGCTTGTGATCACGGCGATGATTATGCTGGCCTCTTTTACTATCTACGGCAGAGTCAGGGCGGCAACCGTTGCAGTAAATGCCACGCTCGACCGAAATGTTATACCCACAGAGATTCTGCAGCGAATCGCCGAAGACCTTGACAGATTGGCCTCTCCCGGCCTTGGAACTAAAATAACCTTTGCAAACAGATTTGACAGTAGTGGTTACAATATTGCACGGCTCGTAATCCAAAACACGGTGTACGGCGAAAAAAATAAGCCGCGGATATTCGAAAAAATCATCTGGCAGACATACTACGACTATTTTGAAGATGCGCTGATACTTTACCGTTCGCACAACGGTATCAATCTCGAAGATAAAGTGATAACTGATGACAGGCAGCTTGAGTTGAAAGAGATGAACGCCGATTATTTTATCCCACTTTGCAGCGGGATAACGTTTTTCAAAATCCAGGTGCCGGTAATAAAGGTATTCGGAGAAAATGTGAAATTACCGGGCCGGGACGAGGTATGGCCTGAAGAGGAAGAAAAATTCATCGACAGATGGGGCACCGATAAATTGCCAAAGGCCGTTACCGTAAGCATTTCCTTCGCTGAACCCTACCAGGCCGTCACAGGTGAACTTGAGGTGCTCGATAGTGAGAAGGTCACTCGTACCATAGCAATAGATCGAACAAGAAACATCAAGTACAGATTCGTCGAGAAAGATTTCGGGCTCGAAGATGCAAATGATATGGATTCTTCGGGTCAAGCCCATGCCGATGGCATCGCAAACGATGGACCGCCCATCGATAAAAGTTAGGAACAAGAAGATAATGAATAATCTGCCCAAAACGACACAGCTATACCAAAAGGCAACAGCCGGCGCTCACCGAAGGGCCGTAGCGCTGGTATTGACGCTTGTCGTACTGGCAGTGCTGACCACCATCGTCTATGGGCTCAGTTCGCGTATTGCGCAGGTTAAACATCGCCGGCAGTATCTCATCGACTATCAAATATCACGTTACGCATGTGACTCGGCCATGAAGTATGCACTTGTCGCGATTAAGCGAATGGATTTCAAACTCATTGACCGAAAGGATAAACCCGACTTTTCAGATGTGTTCACCATGGACCGCATCGAGTACGAGCAGTATCTGGATGAATGGGCACAAAAATTGGCCGAGCAGAAGGTTTTGGAGGGGACCGACGAAGATACCGTCGGCAGTACCGGCGCAGGTCTGGCCGCTAATCAGGGCGCCGGCACGGGCATGACTAAAGAATCGATTGAGGCCCTTGTCGGTCAACTCAAAAAATTCTTAGACGACCCCAATACCGTTATTGATATTGACCCCAATTTTCCCATCGCTGACTACACCGAGCCGAACGAATTATTTATTCCCGGGCCCTATGGGCCCGAGTGGCCGCACGTACGCGATCCTATCAGGTTCGTGATTGGCCAGACAAACATTGTTATCGAATTTACGGATGAAAACGCAAAGATGCCTCTGACGTGGGCCGTAGCCGATGACGCAGGAGTGCGAAACTTTGCTATCGATGCCCTTGAGGCATTCGGCGAGTGGATGCAGATGGACCCCATCGAAACCCTGCAATTGCTCGAACAACTCGAAGACGTCGAAGATATAAAGCGGTTCACAATCAATCCAAAACCGATTAACATTGGTAGGAAGCCTCCCAAGAAGCCTTCCAGGAAGCCTCCAAGGAAGTCTTCCAGGAAGTCTTCCAGGAAGCCTCCAAGGAATTCCCCTAAAACCTTACCGGCTATCACCCATGCTACCGACTTTGCAAAACTGCTGCACGGTTCGGCCATTGATCTTCAAACCCTCGCAAAACTACTCCCGGATACAGGCAACAGAAATGAATCTCCCCTTAAATACATGGCCTTGTGGGGCTCGCAAAGAGTCAATATAAACACTGCGCCGCGACACGTCCTCGAAGCTGCCTTTACTTTCGGCGGCGATTCCGAGGATATTGCCGAAGAAATCATCCAGCGAAGACATAGTAAACCCTTCAAAAATATTAAAGACCTGCAGGATTCGCTCTATCGTCACTCTGAATCAATCAAAAAGACGAAGAATTATATAACGACCGCAAGCACGTTCTTTGCGATCAAGGTAACAGCTCGGCAAGGTCGCGCAAAAACAACAACTGTTGCAACGGTTGTTAAACAGGGAAGAAAAATTCGGCCGATCGCGGTAATCTCACACTTGTGAAAGGCAATTATGATAACTTCAAAAGGAACAACAAATTTATTGTTATACGATTTTGACAGAAGTCATGTTTGGGAGTTAGCTACGTGGAAAAACAAAACTGTTTAGGTGTATATCTTTCGCAGCACTTTGCCACAGCGGTGCTGCTGTCGGCGCGAGGATCCGATATAAACGTACAGGACTGTTTCAGTGTATCGGCCGACTCAGCCGAGGAACCCGGACTGTCTTTGGCCTCGGTTGCAGCCCAAAAAATCGCCGCCAGAGGCCGCAGCTTCCGCTCGCTTGCAGTTGCTCTTGATTGCGCTTTATTTACACAACACGACCTGCACTCGGAGTTCACAAACACAAAACAGATTGCTCAGACAATCAGGTTCGACGCCGAAGAAGCGCTGGCTGCTGATGCTACAGAATTCGCCATTGCTTTCGATGTTACCGCCACCGACCAGAGTGGCTCGAACCTTGCTGTCTTTACTGCCAACCGCCAATTGCTCACCGACATTCTTGCCGACATGGAGGCTGGCAATCTCGACCCGATGTCGATAGAACCCGATGTCGTTTGCCTGACCAGGTTCTTCCGGCACTATCTGGAGCCATCCGATGACGCCAACCCGATTCTGACGATTTTCTCGCAACAGTCGTGCTACATCATCATCAATCCCTCCCAGTCGCAAAACGCACCGGTTGTCAGGAGTTTCCTCGTCAACTCCTCACAGGACAAAACCTCGGTGTTGGCAAGGCAAATTCCCCTTACGACAGCCTCACTCAAACTGGCCCGTCCGGTTACATCACTCCTCATCGCCGGCAGGGTTGATAATATCGACTATGACCGGCTCGCAGAAAGAACCGGTCTGGAAATTCAAACTATTGATTTGCCGCTGCCACAGACCGCCGACCAATCGACATCAGCCGCTAAAACACCTGATGCCGGTTTTGCGATTGCATACGGAGCGGCGCTTTCCGAGCTTACCAAAACAAGAAAAACCGATTTCCGGCAGGACTTTGCGCCCTATATGGGTAGGAAACTGGTCCTGCAAAAGGCGCTGAGGCTTATCAGTATCGCTGTTACGATTTTGATATTGGCTGCGGGCGCGCACTTCCAGGTGCAGGTACTTAGAAAAAACAACTATACAAATCGTCTCGATGAGAAAATGAGTACCGAGTACTCCGCTGTTATGTTGGGAAAAAAGCCGCCCGCACAGGAACCGATACCATCCAGGCTCAAACGTGAATACAATACCATATTTAAAAGAGAAAAGGGGCTCATCGGCGATGATGCATCAATCCCTGCAAAACTTACGCGGATATTTGAAGCCCTGAACTCGGCACCGAAGAAAATCGATTTGAAGGTAGATAATATATCCATCACACCAAAGAGTATGCGCATTACCGGCGATACGAATAAAAGGTCGGGTACGCTGAGTTTGTTCAATGCATTCAAGAAGAAAAAATTCAAAATCCTGCAGCAGAACCTTAGCCAGAAAGGCAGAAGAGATACCTTTTCAATAACCCTTGAACTGAGTCAATAATATTGAGGTGTATAAATGAAGGACTATTATAAAAATCCGAATTTTTATTATATGCTTATACCCCTGGCGGCGGCTTTGTGGGCGGTGTTTACCTGGAGTGTGTCTCTTCCCGCTGCCGATAAAAACTGGGACAAAAAACAAAAGCAGCACAAAGACGCCGAGGCCTGGATCGCTAAGATTTTAGAACTTGCCCCCGAGCGACTCGAGTATCAGGTCCAGAAGGGCGCGTCCAGCCAATTCGATTACGCATCCGCGGTTGAGCAGTTTGCCAAAGCTTGTCAGATACCCACTTCGGACTATTCGCTCCAGGCCGGAAGGGAGACCAAACGCGGCGGCAGAAAAACCAAAAGTGCGACAATTAAAATAAAACCGGTCGATGTGGGAAGGTTCGCCCAGTTTCTTTCAAAAATGCTCTTTCAATGGCCCGACCTGCAGTGCGAACAGTTGAAGCTCACAAAAGAAAAAGGCGGACCCGACGTCTGGAAGGCCGACATGAAACTCACTTACTACTACTAATTGCTCGTTAGATTCGTAGCGAAGCTTGTCCCCGCCAAAGCGGCAAGGGGTAGGGTGCGATATCTCGCACCACCTTTTGTCATTCCCGCGGAAGCGCCGAATCCAGTTTTGACTGAGTGGCAGCCTCAAGCGAAGCTTGGGGATGGGCACCCCCAATTAAATATACTTGCCCCGCATTTACTTTCCTCGTAAAGTTACTGCGCCGGTAAGTTGAAGATAGAAAATCACTGCACCGGCACGAATCTGAGTTGGTTGAGATGGGATGATCGAGCAAATTTTGAATAGTTGTTTATTTCTTTATCTTAATATTCCCTAATTGAAAGTTTGTTATGTATTCAAATTATATTCGTAATGTAGCAATAATCGCCCATGTCGATCATGGCAAAACAACGCTCGTAGACCAGCTTCTCTACCAGTCCGGCATGTTCAGGACAGAAGAACTCGATAAATTAGCCGGCGGCCAGCACAATTTGATAATGGATTCAAACCCCATCGAAAAAGAACGCGGCATAACAATCCTAAGCAAAAACTGCGCGATCTACTATAC
>SDBT01017186.1_pt1 | contig 11434 bp, 11 predicted proteins | sample 2277101 | NCBI WGS metagenome assembly SDBT01 (sample SAMN10404973, study PRJNA504765) | marine sediment metagenome | isolation source: marine sediment core GS10_PC15, 103 cmbsf | place: Arctic Ocean: Southern Knipovich Ridge | collected 2010
AAAATCGAAGTGAAGGTCGCGGTGAACCCCGAGAGCATCGTGTTCCAGTACGTGAACTTCGCCGACAACAGGACGGCGGAGCACACGATCGATCTGGAGGGCCTCATCAACCTCGCCAACCTCGCCGATGGTGAGCAGGCAGAGACCCAGCTGCTCCTCTGGTTGGTCCAGGCGCAGATCAGTAACCAGACCCGCTTCTTCGAGAAGCAGGCGACAGAGCAGGCGGCGCGCATCCGGGCACAGAGTGACCCGGCCCATGTGTCCGCGCAGGCAGAGGCCCTCATCCAGGCGATGAAACTCGCAGCAGGAAAATAGCCCATGGCTCTCAAGGCCCTCGAATCCAGAGACATCAGCATCGGGACGTTCCTCGACACCGGCGAGTACGAGCGCGCCGGTTCGGGCAACCCTGACTTGCGGCACTCCAACCTCATCGGTGGTCCGCTATCCCCTGGTGGTCTGCACACGCTCGCGTACTTCGACCAAAAGGACTTGGTGCTACTCCACCTGAACGACAACCTGGGGTTCAGTGGTGCGGCTTTGATGGATCCGCTGTATCTGGATCCGAATGCACCGAAGGCTTTCGTAGGCTCTGGTACCGCCAGTATCGGTGTCGCCATCATCATGGGAGAGTGGGACAAGATTTCGGGTGTGGCGCAGAAGACGTACGGATTCATTGCCAGCGGCGATGATGAGCTGCAGTCCCTGGACCCCGTGAATTACAACTTCCCGATCGGTGGAGGGGTAACGCCTTACGCCAACATCGGTCGTGAGAAGGCGGTTGGTGCCATCACATCACCGACTGATATTGGTTCGTACGACCGGGCCAGTGCGTCCGCCAAGATCTGGGAGCAGTGGGGCTTCATGCTGCGGATCGGGCGCTTGCGGCACACGGACAACGTGCTGTACAACGCCATGTTCCTCGTGGACCTGACCGGATCGCTCGGCACGATCGGGCTCGGACGGATGCTCGATGTCACCGTGAGCTATCAGGGGGGCCCAACCAACCCACCTGGGTTCACACCCGAGGCGCCCACCTTCCTGGGCGACGCCTTCGAGCTTGCCAGCATGCAGTTCGTGGCAGACGACGATGACACGGCGGCGCAGCCGAAGGGTAGGATCTTCCTGTGGACTCACCTCGGTACAGAGGACGACAGCGCCGTTGCGGAGGCCACGGTCGGCAAGCTCTGGTACAAGTACGTCAAGATCATCGACTGGAACCCATTCAACAAGGTGGCTACACCGGGCAACCCTAGCCGCGTGCATCTCCGCGAGCTGTTGTTGACGCGCATGAACTACACTGCGAACGAGGCGGCAGGAACCAACCCGACCTCAATGGGCGTGGGAGACGGCAGCGAGCCTCTGGCTGGAGAGCAGCCCTACTTCCACCCTGGCACGCGGACGATGCGCACGCACTTCGACTACACGACGGGGAGCACTGTGCGGGATGCCACGGTGGTGATCCACTCGCTGACTCCGAGCGTTAACCAGATCACGGCGCCTACCGCACTGGCAGACGTCGAGACCAACAAAACCGTCGCATGGGAGTCACTCGTGCTGGGTGACATCGGTGAGCCGATCGCCGCCAAGGTGGTGGACTGGACGCTCGAACGCGTGAGCACCGACCGCGAGAACCTGGACACGGACGGGCTGCCGGCAACCAGCACTGTCGACCATCCCGTGATCACCGCAGGCACGCTCGTGGTGGAGCGCGAGTTCCCGGCAGGCACGTTCACCGTGCTGACCGAGGGAGCCAGCGATGACTACACCGTGGTGGAGTCTTCCGGCGTGATCACCTGGCAGGTGGGGATCACCGGTACGTCGCCGCCTGGGCCTGAGCCTGACAACTACTTCGCGTCGTACCAGCACCTGAACACGAAGACGACTCCGGCGCACGGCTCACTGCTCCAGGCGTCGAGCCAGTCGGATGTCGATGGGCGTGCGCAGACGCGTGTGCGTTACCCAGAGACGGCGCGCCTCGTGGGTGAGTTCGACCGACTAGAAGCAGAGACCGAGGACTAAATGGTCGCAGCCATCTTCAGCAATGCGAACTGGTGGATCACGAACCCGGTCAACAACTTCGGGAACGACTCCGACCCCCGCGACAACCTGGGTGCGTTTCCCTCAGCCAAGGGGGCATACCGCCGCGTTGACGGGCCGCACACCGGCCGGAACTTCCGGGTAGAGGGTACAGATGGCGGCAGTGACAACGTCGCGAACAACGCAACAGAGATGCACGTCATCGCTGCCGATCGCTTCACGCCCGCTGACCCGGTGCTCTGGCCCAACGCAGCCACGTTCTTCACTGGACTGGTCATCGCGCGCCACGGAAACTTCGCAGATGATACACCGCCGTCCTCCTTTTACGTGACACGCGTGCTGAGCTATGACAACGCCACGGGTCTACTGAGGCTGAAGGATCCAATGCCCGGTGGTGCGCTGTTCAACGCACGCTTCACCTGCTACGACCCAGATGGGATCGCTTCGCTGGCTCCGGCGGGACCGTTTTTCCGAACGCCTACGCTCGCTGAGTTTGAGACTGGCGTGACACAGTACACGCCCCTAGTGTGGCGAACAGCCAGCGTGCTGGCCAGCGGTGCCGACTGGCCGAAGGTCCGTGCGTTTCTGTCACTCGACGACCCGGGTGAGGCCGACATCGAGATCATGTTCTCCACCAACAACGACCCGGGCGGACCAGATGAAGTGACCGGGTTCATGACGGAGATCGCTGACGACACGATCGTGCCCACAACTCCGCACTTCTATGGGACCAATCAGCCAGGCCGCTTCTCGGCGCCGGTTAGCTGGGCGCTGAGTGACCAGCCCTCGCTCGATAGCAGTCCAGCGGTTTTCCCCGAGAACAGGTTCTTCTGGATCAAGCGCACAGTGCCAGCGGGCTTCATGCCGAAGAAGAGCGCCTATGTGCAGCTGCTCGTTGAGACGGACGCGGACGATCCTGACACCGGGCTGTCTCCGCCGCAGCCGAGGCTGACGGGGTTCGTCCTCACCTGGACCATGCCGGACTACATCTCGGGAGAGTTGGAGGTCACCAAAGACCGCTCCGTCTACATCGGCGGAGGTGCTAAAATCATTGCATCGGTCAAGCCCGGTGGCGTGCCGGTCGAGGGTATCCCGGTGAGCTGGGAGCTGGAGAACGTCAGCTCGCCGCCCGTCAATGCCGGAGCGCTGGCTGGCACGGCCGACTCGATTACAGATGAGAACGGAGAGGCGCAGGTGACATACATCGCGCCGACCAACAAGGCAGCCGGAGACTCGCCAGGACCGCACGTCAAAGTGAAGGCACGCACATAATGGCCACGTTCACGTCACACCGCATCTACGAGATCTTCCTGGGTGACCCAACCGTTGCCGAGGAGGAGATCACCTTCGTCCCGATCCAGTCGTCTGGCACGCCTAACGCGGTGCGTGGACTGTCGCACCCGAACAGCCTGCTCGCTCCGATCGTCTACTTCTGCAACCCGGACCGCACGATCAACTTCGACCAGGACGTGCTGGTGGCCCCCATCACCAAGGCCGAGCGCATGCTCGAAGGCAGCGTAGTCACCCGCTTCGAGACCACCGAGAACGACGTGGTGATCACCGAGCGTTGGCAGGGCGAGGCGAACAAGTTCTCGATGCCCACGTTCTTCTTCCGCCAGCTGTACGAGTACATCCTCAACCCGCCGCCGTTCAGCGTGTCGAACCAGGAGTACATCCAGTGGTCGCCGAACGACAAGACGACCGACGTCTACAACGTCATCCTCATGCGCCTGGCGGTGGGTGGTGGGCAGGAGAACAATCAGCTCTACGACGTGCGCGACTTCCGGCCTGTGCCGGGTGGCAACATCGCTTCACCAGTGGACTTCCTCGATGATGCAACGACTGGTCTCCTGGATCGCTCCGTCATCTTCCAGTTCAAGATCGTAGGCAAGGTGTAGTGGCACGCATTCTCACAGATGCTATGCGACAGACTCAGCTGGCGGAGCTGCGACAGTCCTCGTGGTCTGTGGATATCTACGACATCAACTCGACAGTCGACACGATCGGCTTCATCGTACGCGACCTCCTACTCCAGCCGCTTGCGCAGCCTCGTAATTTCTCCGAGGACATCAAGACCGTCAAGGTCAACGAGCAGGCAGGTGACTACGCAAGCAATGCGATCGCTGCAACGTCACTCACGATCACGGTGGTGGACTTCAGTGACCGATTCAACCCGCTCGACTACCAGGGGAACCCGACCGGCGACGCACGCTGGATCCGCCGTGGCAACGTGGTGCGACTGCGCGAGGGCGACGTCCGCGTATCGGCAGAGTTCTGGCCTATCACGTTCACAGGGCTGATCGTTGGGCAGCCCGGTGTGGTGCGGAACCGCGACGGCAAAGGAACGATGACTGTCACCTTCAAGTGCGTCAGCCGCGAGGTGGGCTTCCTGCAGTACCTCAAGACGAGTGATGTGTTCGGCAAGGGTACGGCGTACATCGACATGATCGAAGACATTGCGCAGAACGAGATGGGTCTCGACATCGATGAGATCGATCTCCCGGTCATCGGAACGTCAACCACAGGTCTCGTGTCCACGCAGTTCGTCGAGCAGTCTCCGATCGTATCGATTGCGCAGATTATGTTCCCGGATGGGTTCGTCCCGAAGTTCACCGGAGAGGGGAAGCTCGGCGCGTCGCAGGGCTCGATCACTCAGGCACCGAAGTGGATCTACAACAACGACCGCATGTTCCGTGCGATCAACGTGCCCGACACGCAAATCAATCCCACCAACGTGGTGACGATCCTTGGGCTCGACAAGGAGATGTCGAAGGTCCGCCAGCCGCGCCAGCTCCTGGCCGAGGTTCGGATCACCACTGGTTTCTTTTCCTCCAGCGATGGCGAGGAGGTCTTCTGGAGTGAGGACCGGACCATCCTCGCAGACGACGTGCAGTTCAGCATCCTCAAGTCGGTGAACGGCGGCATCGGCGGTACCTTGGGAGACGACGAGTTCGCGGAGTTCATCCAGACACCGCTGCAGCCGCCGGACGGCACCATCGGTGCGCGCATCATCTTCTCAACCGGCTTCAGCAGCGGCCTCATGACCCTGGCAGCCGTAGGCTACATCGCCGAGTCTTTCATTCCGGATGGCGTCCTCGCGTTCCTCGGCGGCTCAACGATCTCGATTGGCCGAGCGATCCAGGCCGTCACGTTGGTTGCGATTCAGCAGGTGATGTCCCGTCTGGGCACAGGCGAGTACGAGTTCAACGGCTGTCCCTACGAGATGGTGTTCCAGGAGATCAAGGGCGAGGCACGCATCGAGGGGATCCTCTCGTTTGAAGCAAACGAGCTGGAGATCGAGAACCACCTGATCAACACCCAGGCGCTTGCGGACGACGTCGCTCGTGATGTACTCTTCGGTGAGCAGGCTGAGGGGAACCCGCGAGACATCACCATGCTCCACGATCTCCAGCTTGAGGTGGATGATGTCTTCGAGCTGGGCAGCAACGACCGGCGCTACCTGATCAAGAGCATCTCCCGCACGCTGGAGCGGAAGAATGGTACCGTGTTTGCTACAGTGGACGCTCTCGAAGTCACCGCAGGGCTGGTACCGTAATGCCGCGCACAAACCGAGCAGCAGCCAAGGCCACAGCCAAGCAGGTGAAGTTCACCAAGGAGACGATCCAAGGGACCGTCCTGACGGACCTCCACCTCGTGCACTATGGCAACACCGGGCTCGCGGCAGTGTGGGTGTGCGAGGTAGACGTGGGTGGCTCACGGCACCTGACAGATGTGCCGGTGAAAGCGGGCTCGAACGGCGAGCACTTCTTCGCACAGCGCAACCAGACAGTCCTGCTACGGAGGAACACCGGTGGACGTTACGAGATCATCGGTCCCGGGGACAAGCGGCAGGGCATCGCGAACGTCAAGACGTATTCGCTGGGGATCACGGCGCCGAGTGCCTCGGTCACCAGAGGCTTTAGCTCAGTGCCTGTACCGTTCGACTTCTACGAGGAACTGGATGGTGGCGCACCGCTGGGCTCATTCTGGAATGATGGGCAGAACAAATTCAACCTAGTCCAGATCAAGGACGAAGACGGAATAGTGGTAGGATAAAATGGCAACCCCGATCCCCGACGGAACACCCTCGTACTTCCAGCACTTCGCATCCGGCAATGCGATCGAGGGTGAAGGTGCACCGTTCATCACGTACGCTGCGAACTTCGACGTCAACTTCGTACTGCTGCGGAACACACTCAACGCCCTGATCGGTGAGTTCACCGCGGCGCAGGGACCGAACCAAGCGGTGCCCCTGGACGTCTTCCTGCTCGATGATCCCGATGGGGTGGGCATCACGGGCGATGGTGTCATCGGAGCACACTCTTACGAGGTCAGCCACGACAGCGCACAGACAGTGAACGTGCAGGCCGGCGTCATCATGATCAACCGTGAGCGTGTCGCGCTGTCTGTCGACACGGACTTCGTATACGCCGGAGCGGCGAATCCTGTGTTCATCGCCATCGACGCGGTGGGCAACATCTCTTTGGAAGATTCGGCGGACCAGCAGTCTGTCGACATCGCCTCCATCGCCTTCTCCGGGGGCAACTTCACCGGCGATGTGACTCAGCTCGTCGACATCATCATGGACCAGGATGCCTGGCAGGCGCTACGTACGCGCCCGGACTCCGACAGCTCACCCAACGACACGTTCCCGGTCAAGGTCTTCCGCACCATCGAGCCACGCTTCCGCGCGATTGAGCGCCTGCTGTCCGGCCTGTTTACAGACGACGATGGCGACACGATTGGGCCGCTGGTCCTGGCGAATGGCACGGTGGGAGCGCCATCGCTGACCAACCGTGATGACAACGCTGGGATGTTCTTCAGCTCTGCGCAGATCCGCTTCAGCACCAGTGGCACCGAGCGGTTCCGGGTCAACAACCAAGGCATGGCAGTCACGGTCCGCGGCACGGAGGCGCAGCCCTCCATCTACATCAATGCTGATGACACGACTGGCATATACTTCCCGGTTGCTTCACTCTCGATCGCTATGGCGATCGCCGGTGTTGAGACCCTGCTGCTGGATATCAACCAGCAGGTAAGTATACCGGAGCAGTTCCGCGTGCGGTCGCGCTCTGTAGCGCAGTCTGTCGGTACATCGTTGGAGGATGTCGAGTGGGACATCGAGGACTTCGATGTAGGAGGCTTCCACGATGTGGTCAGCCCCACTTCCGACCACGTTATCCCAGCTGGCGGTGACGGGCTCTACTTCCTGGCGATCGGGTTCGAGTATGACACGTCCGCCACATCAGGCATTCACGAGTTCCGAATGGTGCTGTCGCTCAACGGCACGCCAATCCTGGATCTGGCCACCCAGACCAACCCGAACAGTGTAAACGAAGTCACCCGGGCTGCCGCGGACATGGTAGAGCTGGATGCCGGTGATGTGCTTGGAGTGCAAGCGGTAACAAGCGCTGGCCCAATCAACGGCGACTTCCGCATCACCATCAACCGCATGAACAGCAAGGCCTAGCATGGCCACGCTGGCCGGGCCCGCCGCAGCAGGACGCAAGGTCGACGAGTTCATCGTCACGACCCGGCTGGGAGATCTCCGCTTCGTCGACCGCGAGGACGTGCCGGTGATCGACCGCAAGGAGATCAGTCGCAAGCTGCGCGGTGGACTGGATTCGATCCCCGATACACCTACCTGCAAGCCTGAAGAAGAGGGGATCGAGATCGCCAAGGCATTCAAGGAGTTCGAGGCCGAGCTGAAAGACGGCTCGCTCACGCGCGAGCAGATGTACATCAACATCGAGCCACGTCTCAAGGCTGCGCGCGAACGCGAGATGTGCTTCGGCGACTTCCGGGACCACAACTTCCTGATCACCCGGGTGAACGACACGCGCCCGCTCGCGACGTGGACCATGTACTTCGTGAACGACCGCGGTGTGAATCGCAGTGGCGTGCAGGGCATCGAGTGCTCGATCATGCCAGGTCTGCCTGACCCGGGCACGCCGAACTGGTTCCGTGCGTTCGCGGAGATCCTCCGCTGGTTCCTGCTCAACGACTTCGTGGTCAACGGTCAGCCGCGGCGCGTGCTGCAGTGGACCATGCCTCCCGCTGACGTCGGACCGCGGTGGGACTGGGCCAGCACGCAGAGCATGGTGGACTTCCTCGAAGCCAACGGGGTCACCGTCACTCTGCACCGCAACACGCCAGAGCAGGATGGCTACGGCGCCGTCCTCATGCAGACTCTGACCCGGACCTAGAGCCATGTCGCACACACACGAATTCCTGGTCGGCGACGAGGAGGGCCTGGGCCAAGGCGACGTCGGAGACGTTGCAAAAGACAATGCCGTCTACAACAACGAGCCCAGTGAACAGCTTGACATCATCCAGTTCGGCATCATCAGCAAGGGCAACACTGAAGTATTCGCGGCTCTCACGCATCGTCTCGGGCCCGACAGCTTCCGGCCCAGCACTCCCATCGTCAAGGTAGGCAGCGATATTCTGTCCGCCACACTGCGCGTCAACCCCTCCGCCAGCGAATCCAGCAACGTAGATGTACGACTGGCGTGCATGAAGCACGACGATCGCTGGAGCCAAGAGCTGGGCGTGTACCACGCCGATGGCATGACCACCGACTTTGATTCCTTCGGTGGGAGCTTCGTAGGCACACCCAACTTCCAGCTCGAAGTTGTTAATCCCGTGAGCCCATCGATCATCTACGACGTCAACAAAGCGGTCACTCGAAACAACACTCTTAGAAAGCCCTTTGCTTCCGACTCACCAGAGGACCACGACTTTGGGCGCGTAGGCATGGGCATGACGTTCCGCCTGCTTGGTGGGGCTCCCATAGGCGTGCTCAACCGTGCCATCATTGAGTACAACTCCTTCCCCAGCGACGGAAATGTGTGGGTAGAGATCTGGTCTACGACGCCGACGACCATTGGCGTGCCATGGATCAACGTCTTCCCAAAAGATCTGCTAGCCACGTCTGACGTACACACCGTACTCCCGGCAGTAGAGCCCGGGTTCGGCCCGAACTCTCGCGCGTTCACTTTCTCCGGCTCTGATGTCTACGACTTCGACGATGGTCTGAACACCTACATGATCTTTGTCCGTTCTGACACAACCGACGCCGGCAATCCACGTATCTTCTTTGCTACGGGTAGGGGTCAGGAATTTCTCGACTCCGAAGTGTCCGTCGGACGTGGACATGGCTTGGGCGCACCGATGTACAACCATGATCAGGATTATTCAGATATTTATCTGACGGACGACGGCGTCGACACCCTCAACTCAAACCACGTCGGCTCACCCGTCACATTCTTGAATCTGCCCAACTGGACGGCCGGAGTCGACTTTGACTTCACCAGCCTGGAAACCATGATCCAGTCCGCGATCGACGACGCACAGTTCGTCTCCGGTGCCAAGATCTGCACGGTCATCGATCCGGTACAGACGGACGAAGGTGACACCGTCACGCGCGCATTCACCTCGATCAACGGCGACGACGTCGGTGCCAAGCTGATCCTCACCTGGAACGACCCAGACGAGACGCCGCCGATCGTCTCGGTCGACTTCCCCGCTGAAGGGGCATGCCTGAAGGGCACCCTCCAGATCGACGCCACCGCTACCGACCCACAAGGCGCAGACGAAGTGGCCGCGGCCGGCGTGGACGAAGTGCGGGCCCTGCTGGTAGGCGCGAGCCCCGAGCTGATCGGCACGGATGGCACCGGCGACGCCAGCGACCAGTACAACATCAGCTTCGACACCACGCTGTACCCGGACGGGGTCTACACCCTACGGGTCGAGGCCGAGGATCTCGCCACTCCGACCACGAACACCGGCAACGCCGAAATCACGATCACGATCGACAACACAGCACCCACCGGATCAGTCACCGATCCGTCTGATGGCGCCACGGTGGTCGGCACGGTCGGTGTGGTGGTCTCCGCCTCGGATCCGACCAGCGGCGTAGCCTCCGTGGAGCTGCTCGTGGACGGCGCCACGACAGGCATCATCGACACGACCTCCCCGTTCTTGCTGGGCTGGGACTCCACCAGTGTGCTGGATGGCTCCCACACCCTCGCAGCACGGATGGTCGACAACTGCGGGAACAGCGCCGACACAGCCGCGATCACCGTCATCGTGGCAAATGCCGGCGGAGCGCTCGTAGAGTCCCAGCAGGTGGTTGTGGGTTTGTCCACTGTGAAGGATGCGACCCAGGCTGCTACTCTCCGGGTGGAAGGCATCTCCAGCGTAGAGACGCGCGGTGGCTCCCAGCTCGTTGTGAAAGAGGATGAGTGATGGCTCAACAGTTCACCGACCGCCCCCAGGTTTCCCACCGTCGTCAGCGCAGCACGCTGCCGAACTACGTCATCGACGTGTTCGACAAGGAGACCGGTGTGCCGCTCGACCTGGAGGTGCCCAGCCCGCCGTCGGCCATCGTCTTCACGATGCGGGCCGAAGATGGTTCCCTCAAGGTCGACCGCGAGGCTGCCCAGATACTTGAGGTTGGCGCGGATGGTACCACGAAGAATCGCCTCCGCTACATCTTCGTCACAGCTGACGTCACCGAGACCGGGACATTCCTGTGCGAGTTCGAGCTGGCCTACGCGGGCTCGCAGATCCGCACCATTCCGGAGTCACCGCTGATGAAGCTCGTGCAGGAGATCCATGACGACCTGGACGGTGCGTAGTCATGGCCCTCGAAGCCAGTGAGATCATGCTCCTGGAGAGCATCCAGCGCGATGCGCGGGAAGCCAATGTAGCGGCGACCGAGTGCAAGACGTCGATCGCCACGCTCGATGCGCGGACCCTCGACCACACTCGCGAGATCATCACGTTGCAGGACAAGGTCGCCGAGGTTCGGGATCGCTCCGACGATCAGATCGCAGAGATCCGGAAGGAAGCACGCAGCGCCAGCACGATGGTGGGTGTGCCGATCGCGGGTGCTGGCTTCCTCATCACCCTGTTCAAGGATGCGTTCGGCGGAGGAAGCTGATGCACAAGCTGCTCGACATCATGCGGTTCCAGGACGACGGTATCGCGACGCGTGGCATAGGCCGCATGTACGATGGGTTCGGAAGCCCAGAGCTAGATGATCTACACTCCATCGAGCGGCCGTGGCTGGACAACGCCCCCAACATTTCCTGCATCAGCGTCGGCCAGTATCTGATGAAGCTCGGGATGTACAACAATGGCGGCTACCCAGCGTACGAGGTGCTGGGCGTCGAGGACCGTACGCTCATCAAAATCCATATCGGGAACTGGGCCCACGACCTGGAGGGCTGCATTGCGCTTGGCTTGCGCGGTGGTATTCTGGACGGCCTTCCCGCAGTGATGGGCGCCCGAATCGCCTACGGGAAATTCATGGGGTGGGCAGGAGGAGACGACTACATGCAGCTGCGAATCCGGGACTTCTCTTGACACTGTGGCGCGTCCCCGCGACGCC
>SDBT01017187.1_pt1 | contig 11434 bp, 11 predicted proteins | sample 2277101 | NCBI WGS metagenome assembly SDBT01 (sample SAMN10404973, study PRJNA504765) | marine sediment metagenome | isolation source: marine sediment core GS10_PC15, 103 cmbsf | place: Arctic Ocean: Southern Knipovich Ridge | collected 2010
TTTTCTCATTTTTAACTATATATGCTTCAAAATCTTCTCTCTTTGAATCAAGATTTTCCTTTCTTTTTACACCTTTTCCTGCATACCTATCAATAATAATTTTTGCGTCAACTTCTGGTGCGTTTCCTGGTACAACAATTATATTCAAGGAATTAATATATCAATCACCTTATCCCGACCCTTATGTTGTAAATAGTAATTCGCCTTTCCTATAATAGTTAATGTAGGTTGGCTTTTCACGAATGCCGTTTCACTCTTAAAATAGTTTGGATTTGGTATATTCGGCGGTAATATAAAAGTGAAAGGAGATGATACGACAAAAATAATAATGGATATAATACTAGCAAGGAGGTGAAAAAAAGTTTTTCCTGGTATTGTTCACATATTATTGTTTGCCCAAAGTGTCCAAACACTTCAGAAGACTAACCGTAACAAGAAGGAAATGCTGATCAAGTGCCGGGAACTTCTTCATGAGACCACAAGCGATGATGAAACTGCAGAGGGAAGCCCTGATACAGTAGAAACTTCCATGACTGGTCTCATAGAGAATGATTATCTGGTTTGTCCTGAATGTCAGAAGGGAAAACTGTTTGTCGTCATGGTCATCGAACCTGAAACTGTCTTAGAAAATACATGTAAATTGGATTCATCATGAACAAAGAATCTGATCCACCAAAGATTAAAAATGATACATCTTCCTCAATCTCTATTCATATGCCTGTAGAGGATGAACTATCAGAAAATAATGCAGCTTTGCATAATATTTGCTTTCATGAGGGTTGTTTTATTGAAATAAGAATGAGCATACCTTTGCGCCTCGCCAAATACAAAGAACTTCAACGTATCAAGAAACCGAGCTTGTAGTTCCCGGATATTGAATACCCATAGTGTCGCGAAACGACTCCGCACAATTATTTCTATGAGGAGTCACACCTCGTTCTGTATCGTTTATCGATCTAAAGTGAGAGTAGAATTATAAAGTGGTCTGGGGTGCGACTCCTCATAGAAATCTAATACCTTATGTTGAGCTCAACATAAAGAATTGTGGCCGTCATCACTGACCGTTATGAAGTAAACAAAATACTGGAATGCCTCAAAAGCATCCTAACTCTCATTTTCTTATACTTCAAACTATAGGCAGTTTTTACAATCTTAATACGTCCCTTTCTTGCTGTAACAATCCATATAACGTGAGATTATTATGCTGGCGAAACGATTTTTTTCCTTTTTTCTTGACAAGAGGGAGTAAAGAGTGTATTCTGAAAAAAATTAAGAGAAGATAGTGAGGTGGAAGATATAATCGACTCAATAATGACTGTTTTCAGGTTTAACCTCAATAAATCCGATTATAACTTTTCCTATCAATTGAATTTAGACAATTTGTCCATCCTACGAACATGCCACGTTTACTAAAAAGCATAGATTTTCTCCTTCATTTCACTAAAGATAACCCCATACAAGATTTTTCAAATATTTTGTGCGAGGCTCTTTACTCGGGTGTCAAAGTGCTCACAGATAATACGATGGATTTCGGTGAATACACGAAATATGTAGAACTTGAATCAAGAGATCAGATTATCACTCTACCCATGGATGATGTTGAAGCGGCACAAGCTGAAATTAAGGATCTGATAAGTACTTGGAGTGAGCCATCTCGATACAATAACAAGGTTAAATACAACTTCAAAGGGTATATAGACGCAAATTTAGAGATATATAGTGGTATTTAGAAAATAAGCTTTGTGATGAAAATTCTTATAACAGGCATTGGTAATATAGGGAAAAGTAGCTTGAGGGAGATGGTAGCTTACAAATTCGATGGGCAAGTGGTTCAAATTGATATGGACTATTATGCCCACGAGGACATTCCAGAGTCATCGGAAAAGGTTGTATTAGTTGAGGATGTACATGGTGTGGAAAGGAGCCCTGAGCAATATTATAAAATTATTTATCTTATGCCACCACCAAATCTCATTGTGTTGTGGCTGAGAAGGGGATGGGCATGGTTTTCCGGTTGAATAGTTGATTTATCTGCCCCTAAAGGAGTTAATAAGCGCTATGCATTTTCTAACATTCCGATAATTGTAAAGATAATTCTCAAGAACATATTATTCCGCAAACGGTGGATCTTGAATGATATGCAGACCATAATGCGAAATTGGAAGACAAAACAGTTATAGCAAAGACTGTAGACACGGGTTTTGAAGAAATAGAGAAATTTTTATTCATTAACCGGAAGAGGGAAGTAATATGGAAGGCCTTTATACCGTGACACAAATGACTACCTGGCTTTCTATTCACCTCAAGAAAAAGGGCTTTAAGACAGAAATTTACTCAAATAAGTTCCTTCCTGCAAGGGTGCCAGTTTATGCTGTAAAGACAGTCGGAAAAGGTAAAAGTGAGTCCGTTGACGAGGTGGTAATTGATGTTATCAACAGCCCTTCTATAAAGAGTACAGATTTTTTCTATCCTTTGACCGTATATCGAACACTGATAAAAAAGGGGTTAGAGCTGATTGACGCTTCTTCCGCAACCTTTTTCCAATATTACTTTCCCAGGGCAAAAGTTTATTGGGCTTATCCTGCTTATTTGAACATAGATGAGGAATTCAGCAAATTTAAGAAACTATGCCAAAAGTATAAAGTTGGCCTTTTTAAAGTAGGGGAAGCTAAGGTAGAAGAAGACATATCCACATCTGCTATCCCGCTTATTGATACCGTATTCGAACAATTCCGGTTGGCAATATCACCAATCCAAGAATATATCGAAAAAAGTTGTAAAGACAAAAGCCTAATAGAGGAGGTCAAGAATAGAATATATAAAGAATTAGATCTCCATATCGAAAAAACGAATAAATACCTCATTTACTATCCTGAACCAGAGTATAAAAGAAGGGAAATTATCGGAAGGACAGAGGGCAGGAATATCAGCCTGGCCCTAATCGATAAATTAGTTGAGATTGAAAACCTGAGCTACAAGAAGGATTTACAGAAATTAGCTGCTGAATATAGGACACGAATTGAAGACGATTATGATATTGCTTTAGATTTGATAAAAAACCTCTGGAGTATTAAAGGCTTAGAATATCCGGAGTTTCAAAAAGATTTTGAGCCTGTATTACTCCTTAATCCAAGGTATAGGGATCACTTTTTACACCAGCTTCATGTATTTCTTTTAGGCTGCTACTTAATCGACAAGTTGTATGATGATGAATCAGTTTCAGCATTTGGACAAAAATTTGGGAACCCTATTGAGGATATATGGCTATTTGCCTCCACCTATCATGACTATAACTATAATATTCAAAACTATGACGAATGGATAGCCACCTTTTTTAAGAGCACCCTTTTTCTTGATGAGAATCCATCCTATTTAAAACTGGATGAATGTTATGTGAAAGAAGATTATATGTTTAAAACAAAGGAATTATGTGATGCTTTTGGGCTGAATGTCGACAAGACAACGTTGTTATTCTTTTACGAAAAAATAATTAATAAAAAGAATCACGGACTCTTAGGCGCTTTATCTCTATTAAAATTATTCGATCAAAAGTGCCCTCCAGAAATAAAGAAAGAATCCCTTATATATGCAGCAAGAGCTATTGCTTTGCATGATGAAGATATTTGGAAATATTTCTCTGGAAGAAGCGGAAGCGATTCTTCTCAGGACAAAACTTTGGGGAAATTGCTATCCGAATTCTCTCAGAAGAAAGCTTTGGAAAAACTGGAATTCAAGGATGATCCACTGTCTTTTTTGCTAATTTTCTGTGATACGATTCAAGAATGGGGCAGAGTTGGTCGTGACTACGAAGAAATGGGAGCAAGATTAGATGATGTTGGTTTTTCAGACAATCTTGTGTGGGTGAATATTTCAGTGAGAGACGAAAAAGCTTTTAACAAGAAAAAGGATGAGATAGATAGGGTGAAAAGGTTCCTGTTGGATGAAAGGTTCAAGATTAACCTTAGTTCACGCGAGCAATTAGGTTTGAATATCGTTGAAAGGCACATGGAAGGGAGATGATATTTAAGCTGGTGAGATAGGGAGCACATCCTGATCAGTAATTATATCCTTGCTCAGGGAAGAAATTGCCATTTGAAGTGCGGAGTCATAAGCTCCTGGGGAACGTCGTAGGTTAATTTGAATTCGTTTTCACCTTGAACGGGCCACATAAACAGCTTGAAAGTACCTGGTATTCGCCCAAAAGCATTGATCAAGACGTTCATCGGACTTTGGTCGATTGAGCCACGCGAGTTTTGGGCCGACTTCATGCGTTCTTTATCTTGCATAGTAGATAACAGTCCACTTGCTTCGTTTTTTTTCTGAATACCTATGAACAATATTATTGGAACTGATCGTGTCCCTTTAGCGCTCTATTGAAAAAATCTATACATCGTTGCATATAATCAGTTCCTCCTAAATCATGCCCTACGTTCTTATAGATTTCTATGTCATATGGTTTATTCAACTGATCAAGTTTCTGCGCGAGAAGATATGCTTGATCAACAGGGTTGATCTTGTCATCTTTGCCATGGAGAATAAGAACCGGACATGTGAGTTTATCCATGGTAAACACCGATGATCTTTCTAACATAGATTCTTCTGTCACCCATGTCTCACATTGCATGTTGCGTTTCATTTCCTCATCTACCGCAGAATCATAAGCCATTCGAAAATCGTATAGCCCTGATGCAAACACTGCAGCACTGACTTTTATTTTCCCAGTAGCCAATAGAGAGGCGGCTAAAGCACCTCGGGAGGACCCAAAGACTCCAATTCGGTTCGGATCCACAAAATGCTCCGCTCTTAGCTTGGTATATCCTTCTACAATTGCTTTTAGGGTCCCAGGCCCAACCCAATCCCGTTTTCCCTCAGACCTGCCAAATCCAGGCATAGTGATTGATAGACACACATATCCTTTTCGAGCAAATGTTATGCCTCTTGCGATAAAATCGATAGCACTTTTATCGAATCCAGGGATCAGCAGGATAGCAGGGAACCTTTCGTGTTTATTTTGCTTAAAAAGTAATGCCTCAGTATGGAATCCATCTCGAATATAATCATATGAACCGATTGTGATATTTCCCCTCATCACAAGGGAAGTATCTGTCTTGGAAAAAATGCGTTTCAAGTCCTCCATTGAATATCGTCCTTTGTGAAGGCCTGGAGGCCTTATCCAGAAAGGGACAAAAAAGGTAATTTCGTTGATTCCTTTCATTTTCAATCGTCCGTATGAGTGATAAGAACTCGCTTTCTGATGGGGTAAGTATAGGCAAGAAGGGGTTTGTGTGTCAAGGGAAGGTTGTCGCAACATATAGTGGTTCGCGATTATTGGGTTAAGTGGGTGCCTGTGAATGATGCCAGGGCGGGGAAGGTCGGGCTTTGCAGCGACTGAAATGCATAGGTGTTGTGTGTATTTTGGCTGAATCAGGCTGGACGCCCCCATCTGTATCCGATTGACACCTTCGAAATCAGGATGCTTGAGTCTCAATCGGATGATCCGGGTCTATGTGGAAGTAATTGTCGAGGGATGGAATCTGAGAATCCGAATAATCTAAGTGGATATGCACGGGTGGAGCGTTCGCCTTGGGTGATAGGTTCTTTCCATTTCATACGGAATTGGGCTCTATTCAAGCAGAACCAGGGGGAAGGCGAATAAAGATGGAAGTCTTGCACAATTCGGTTACAAGCCTAATGCTGCTGAGGATATAAAACATGAACAATCTCCCGAGGGTAGTACAGAAATGGCATCGAACAAAGCTTCAAGACAAAGCTGGGCGAGACTGATACAGAAAATATACGAAGTGGATCCACTCATCTGCCCAAAATGTTCACTTAAAATGAGAATTTTATGTGTACTAAATAATTATGTGAAGTACTACCTTGAAATGAACAAATATCCTTAATATTTACTTTGATTAATGATTTTTTCAATTATTTAACTCCACATAATTGTGATCCCTTTGAAAGTTCCTTAAGCCATTTTAATATATTAGGTTCTAACCATTTTTTTGTTTTACTTTTTAAATCAGAAGTTGGCGCCTGACAGCTATCAAGAATCTTTCGTTTCAAATCCATACTAATATCTGTATACATATGAGTAGTGTTAATATCTGCATGACCTAGCCATAATTTGACCATATTAATATCATTTCCGGATTGGATCAAGTGCACGGCAGTAGAATAGCGCCTCCCGGATTATTCCGGGTGAAGCTGGCTCAACCAGTGTTTTTCTATGGAAAAACTGGAATCGACGCTTGGATACGCGGCATAATCAGAGGTTCTTCAAGGTCAATAGCTCGTCGTCTGGCCTGTAGCGGCCTGGTTGAACGTTCAACGGCGTGGTTTTGGCAAGGGCGCGTTCTTTTCAGAGAGAGGTTGGCGATGATGTGCTTTATGACCCAGTATCTGTTAAAAGTGATGAGCGGTGGCAGTCGGAGAGAATGAAATAAGAATGTTAGGCCGTTATTCGAAGAAGAGCTCGCGAATCGGTCTCTTCCTTTTTTTTGTATTTATGGAAACCAGGTACCGGATTTGTAAGGCAGTGTGTTTGTGGAGAAAGCAATGCAAAGGCCGGGGGGGTTTAAAAACTTTCAATCAAGTCAGCCGACATCCTGGTTGCGCTGAAAAATTAAGATTTCTGAGCGACTATGTGAACAATATTTATAAAAAATCAATTAGATAGCAAGGCTTTTTTGCATTTCATATCAAGCTTCTCTCTATTTTCCTCTTCCACTTCCAGTGCATTTGTGACTATATGAACCTTATGTCCACGTTCACCCAATCCCTTTGCAAGCCAATAAACCTGAGAGGCAACTCCACCTTCTATGAGAGGATATTTGCTGATCATACAAATTTTTATATTCATTTAGCTACTTAGTAAATCAGTAATAATTCTTTAAATACTATCGACTTATTTTAACTATCTCTTGTTGTAACCTTTCAATCAGTGGTATTTGAGTTTTTCCATCACCTATATCTATTTGACGAGCCTCGGCTTCCTCATATTCATATTCCCCCCAATAATTAATAAGGAAATTACAAAGTTTTATTGCCATTCCTAGCTTATTATTATTAATTAGCGTATTTATTTGAATAACAATTTTATCTATCATTTCATCAAGTAAGTAGCGACTATAGTAAAGGGCATTAACACAAGATTGAGCATAAAAATCAAAGGCTTCTTGGTATTGTGCTTTATCAAATTTAAAATCTCCTTGGATTCGTCGCAGCAATGATAATTGCTCATAATAAGTATATTTCTCGGCTTCTTTAGCAAATTGGTCAATCTCAATACCTTTGAGATACCATAGATTGCTTAAACTTACCAGAGTAGCTGCAACTCCAAGATTCGTTGACATCTTAGAATTTTGGAAGATATCTAAAGCTTTGTAAAAATACTTTTCTCCTTCATTCAGTTCGCCTCTTGCTTGATGAATTTCGCCAAGTTTCCGTAATACCCAACCAGTAGCAATATCATTTTGGCCCACTGTTTTCTTGAATAACCTCTCAGCATCTTTACAATGAGTAAATGCCTCATCAAGCTCTCCTTTCTTAAAACAGATATCACCTATCATGCGATAACTCTGTGCAATCCTAAATTTATCCCCTAGTAATTTTGCAATTTCTAAGGCTTCTTTAGAATATTTAAGAGATTTATCTGTTCTATTCTGCCAGAGATAAGCTTTTGCCATGGAAAGCATGACCTTTGATTTTCCATCAAGAATACTATATTTGAGCTCATCATCTGTTTTAGCCCAGGGCCAATAAGCAAGTCTTGCCTTATCATGATAATATTTATCCTTGAGTGATAAATCCTGCCGCATTTTCAATGAATTTGACAGATATTTAATTGCTTGGTCATATCTTCCTTTTGACAGATAAGCTTCACCTAAGAGACGCAAAATTTCAGTCTCCCTGAACTCATTTCTATTCTCTATTTGCTGGTGTATGTCCCAACTTTCCTTGAAATATCTAATCGCTTCATCTATTTTACCTTGGTGGCGAGCTACTACTCCCAGTCCGTTCTTAACTTTAAATTTGAGCTCATTATCAATATCATCAAGCAAACACATTTTAATCTCTTCAGCTAATTGCCAGCTAAATATTCTTTGATGGAGTTTATTTGCCTCTACACTTAGATACAAGAACAGCTTAACTCCTTTAGTCTTATTTGCACGTAGCAGATGATACAACCATTCTATGGTTAACCTCTGTTGAGCTTCATAACTTTCTGCTTTCTGTGATTCTTCCCTATAGAAATCCGCTGCTTTTTTGTTTATTTCTCTATACTTTGCTGGAGACCTATGTTTGAAAATCTCAGATAAATAATCTCTTATTCTTTCATGTAGAGTCAACCCACTTACATGTCTCTTAACAAAGGTGGTTGAGTTTAGCTCATCATATATTTCTGAAGCACACTCTATACCAAGTACTTCTGATAGTATATCTTCATTGAACGACCTAACCACCGCACACGCTCTAAGAATCTTCCACCTTTTAAGGTTGACTTCCTTTATTATTTGAGAGATGATTTTTTCAATAACTTCACCTTTTATTGGTATATTTGAAAAACTAGAGAGTCCGAATCTTTCTACAGCATCTGCAGCTACTGAGAATGCCAGTGGTAATCTCTCTGCAAAGTTCATTATATCATTCACAATTCCATTATCAGTTATACCTCTTTTCTCTACAAGGTATTCTCTTCCCTCGGTCTCATTAAACATATCAAGTTCCATTGAGGAATACCCTATCCTTCTCCATTTATCATCTCCAATATTGTCAAGTTTCTCTCTTCGTCCATCAATTACTATAATAGTAGCCCCCCTAAGACTTTTCACAAATTCACACACCCAATCTTCAAGCGCTCCAATCGTCTCATAAGTGTCAAACATTATAACAAGAGGCCTACGCTTGGTATAGCTATTTATATCCTCAACCAACCTTTCGGTTAATTCTTCACTTGGGTTTAATAGGAACCTTATGTCCTGAGGAGATAGAAAATTGAAGATTTTATCTGCTATGGATTCTATGCCTTTGCTAATTATTCCTTCCTCTACAGGTCCATCTAAAACTCCTTTGCCAAGCGTTGCCAAAGTGGGAATACTACTTCCAGGAGTAATTGTTTCAGATATTGCAATCTTCCCTATCGATATGAATCCACTTCCAATGAATTTGAGAACACTTTTAGGAATATCCTTATTTGTATGTAATTTAGCAAGAAGCTTAAAATATTTTTCGCAACCTTTGTTATACTCTTTAGTCTTAATACTCATATCTTTGAACTGGTCATGGATTGATTGAAGGATTGGGAAAGTTCCTTTTGCCACACGTTCATCTATTAACGCTACGGGAACTATTTTTTCTTTACATAACTGTTCAAATTCCTTCAACAGTAAAGATTTCCCAATTCCACCTTCACCGTGAATATATAAAATTGTATGTTCAACCTTTTGCTTTATTAATTTTTTAAAATATTCCAATTCTTTATCTCGACCAATAAAGAAAGGATTCTTTCGTATGGTTTTAACTGCTCTCATGCCATCCACCATTAGCGTTGTATTATGCAATAAAATTGGATGAGATTCCTACTTTATTATGAGTGAATATTTTCCGATAAGACAAATCTTCATCCTCCCCCACTTCCGTCTATTTTTATTTCCCGATCATTTATAATCACACACAAAATCTCATATCTCTAAAGCACCATGCAATACGTTCTATTTCGTCCCCCTTTTCATCAACTTTATTACTTAAAAGTTTTACAATAACAGAAGTTCTCTCCCCTCTTCCATTTACTTTTAAATCAATTAATGATGATCGATCTCCATTTAGATAGTTGTCTAAGCTTTTAACCCTTCCTTTGACCAGCCCCCGTACTTTAGTCCACTTCTTGAGTTAGTCTAGTGCGTAGGTTTGAGGTGGAGCGTAGCGGAACCGAATATCTACGCACTCAGCGGTATTTTCACCTCCGGTGCAGGAGGTCGATACCCCAATGAGCTATGTGGCCTTATATGATTATAATCTAACCTCCACCGCTCCACAAGCACTTTCGCTTCAACTATCGTGTCAATCACCTCTCGATTCAACAACTCATCCCTCATCTTACCATTGAATGACTCAATATACCCATTCTCCCAAGGATTCCTAGGTTCGATATAAACCGTTTGTACTCCAAGCCGCTCAAGCCAACCCCGTACCTTTCGTGCTGTAAACTTAGACCCAGTGTCAGATCTGATGTATTCAGGTATACCATACCTACAAAAAAGTCCTGTCAGTGCCTCAACTACTTCCTCCGCCCTGAGACTCCTGCCTACCTTCACACTTAAACACTCCCTGCTGTATTCATCTATTAGGTTCAATATCCGAAATGATCTCCCATCATGTGTTCTGTCTTGCATAAAATCATAGCTCCATACATTATTTGGGTATTCCGGTCTCAATCGGATACATGATCCATCATTCAGCCATAACCTCCTCCGTTTCTTCTGTCGTTGGGGAACTTTCAACCCCTCCTCATGCCATATCCGCTCCACTCGCTTGTGATTAACCTCCCAACCCTCATGCCTCATCATCGCTGTAATCCTCCTGTACCCGTATCTCCCATATTCACAAGCAAGCTCGATGATTCGAGCAGTTAAGGCATCCTCATCAATCCGCCTCTTCCGCTTATATCTCTGTGTTGTCCTCGGTTGTCCTAATGCCCTACACTCCGATACCCCAAACCTCTCTTGGGCTATCTTCACTGCTTGCCTCCGCTTGTCCGGGCTGATCAGTTTCCCGACACAGTATCCCTCAGTATCGCATTGTCAAGCGATAGATCCGCTACCAGAGTCTTCAACCTTTGATTCTCCTTCTCCAACAGCTTGAGCTTCTTCGCTTGTTCAACTCTCATCCCACCGTATTCTTTCCTCCATCGATAGTAGGTTTGCTCACTGATGTTCAGCTCACGGCATACTTCTGCTGCAGTCTTTCCCGTGCAAAGCAATACTTCAGCTTCCCTGAGCATGTTGATGATTTTTTCTGCTGTGAATCTTTTTCCCGGCCTATGTGCCTCCCCGTTTAAGATAATAACAGTTCCTCTCTAACTTTAAAAGTGGAACCGTTTTTGGGGGGCAGGTTAGATTAAGGAACGGAAAAAAGAGCGTGATATCTTCACGGGGGAGGAGCTTCGGACGCTTTTTCCTGATCATGGTTACGGACCCTGGCGCATTCATGATTATACCTGCTTCTACCTTGCTGCCGTGACAGGACTTCGTCGGGGGGGGAGATTCTGGCTCTCCGGTGGCGATACATCAACCTTGAACGGCAGGTGCTGGAAATGGTAAATTAAATTCAGAGTACTATGGAAAGTAGAATTCCCAGGCATAAGGAAAATAAAATTCCCAGTCTTAGGGAAAATTGAAATCCTAATGGACTAGAAAATAAAAGTCCTTTA
>SDBT01017188.1_pt1 | contig 11434 bp, 6 predicted proteins | sample 2277101 | NCBI WGS metagenome assembly SDBT01 (sample SAMN10404973, study PRJNA504765) | marine sediment metagenome | isolation source: marine sediment core GS10_PC15, 103 cmbsf | place: Arctic Ocean: Southern Knipovich Ridge | collected 2010
CCAGCCGAATCTTGGCCTCGCTCCATCTTCCACTTGAGCGCCGCGTTGAAGTCGTCGATCTCGCCCGTGAGTGTGTAGATCTGCAAGGCTTCGCTCAGCGGCCCCGTGATCAGGCGGACCAGTGCGTTTCGGCGATCCAGAAGTGGAGTTCGGCAGTACGAGGCCGGGTCGTAGATGTGATGTTCGATTCCTTCCATGAAGCGCTCCGTGTCTCGCTGTCCCCACTTGTGGGCGAGTTCGCACAAGCGGAGCTTGACTGCGTCGATGTCGACGGGCCGGTCTTCTGGCTGCAGCTGTGTGCAAACGTCCACGACGAGAGCGACAAGCGGCGCAGTCTGCGGCTGACTGCCATTGTAATCGAAGTACTCGTCGGTCATCGGAGGCATCAACCCGGCGAGCGTTTCGTCTGCGCGGTCTTCTTCAACGCGCACCTCTGTGAAGACGTCCGGGTGCCGCTTGACCATTTCCGTGCAATGGTGGAGACGGTGGTCGCCGATGTCGTACCAAGCCTTCGCGCTCCACGTTCCTTGCTCTCCCGGGGCGCGCGAGAACTCGGCGACGAACTCGGCCGTGGAAGTGGAGAAACTCGATGCGCTGAGGCCGATCTTCCCAGCGACCCACGCCGCGAACGAGAGCGCTGCTTTTTCGTACTCCACCCACGCGTCGTCGCGCTCGCGCGTGTCTTCTTCGTCCGACATGCTCTTGCTTTTTTTTTCTCCCCCCTTTCTCAGAACAAGAAGGAGTGCTTCTCCCCCGAGTCGGTTTGTGAGTGTGAGCCTTGCGGAGTTTCTAGGCCAAGAGTAGGCGTGGCAAAAAAAAAGTCAAAAGCTGCGGAGTTTCTCTTGGCCAAGCGTCGATCAAAAAAAACTAAAAGTCAAACCTGAGGAGCTGTCTTGGGATGGACGCTGCTGCTGTGGCGTCGCCGGCGCTTCCCGACGACGCCTGCGCCGAAGGAAGCACCGCCAGTGCAAATGATGCAGCGCCTCGAAGCGTCGACGTGTTTCAAGACCGGCTCTCCATCTCGGCTCGCCAGCTACAAATGCCCTCACCGCGCGAACGCGACTACATGCCATTCACTGTGAGCGACAACGACGTCGTCGAGTTTGTCAAGCTGGCGAATACGGCAGAATTCTCGTTCGACCTCACCACCCTGTACCCGTTGGTTATGCTGCGCATTGCTTTGTCTCACGAATACGCCTGGCTAGCTTTCCGTCGCGCGTGGCCTGAGCTGTGGCGCGCCTCGCTATCGGGAATCGTCATGCGCTTCATTGCCAACCGCTTCACGGGGCTGAAGACCGCCTTTGTATTTCAGCGTCACGATCCGTCGGTCACGTTCGGAGTGCTGCACGGCATCTGTACCGAACGAACGCAAGTTCCTAGTGTTGGATATATGGCGAGCCGCTGGACGGTTTTTTTGATGGAATTCGGAGACCTTGCACCTACCAGATCGTTTGGAATTCCAGCAGCTGTACAGGTTGAAGAGTACAGCGATGGATATAAGGTACGCCTTGTGTGGAACCGAACTGAGCACGCGAACACCGAGATCGTCCAATTTCTTATCCCTACGAATGGCGATCCGACTGGTTCTACCCATGATGCAGACTTGAAGCCAGTAAGCGTGATTTTCCGCTGCCGAAAGTGTGGACTGGCTCTTCCCGATACGATTATGTTTTTCGATACGGTAAGTTCCAGGTTTGATGCGAGGCCACTTGCGTTGCAAGGCTGCGTCAAGTGCCATACGGCGATGGCAACGAGCAACCCGCTACTTGTTGCACACTTCATGGACGTGAAAAACTTGAGCGCGAGTGCCCTCGTCAAGATGTATACATCGCTGATCCGCCCACAGAGCGGCGACGACAACGACGACGCAGCTTGCTATCCTCTCCCCATTGCCGCCAAAGCCTACGCGGACCTTGGCAATGCAAGCTTTCCGACACCATGGTACAACGCTCTGCAAAAGCGTGCACGCGAGCGCAAGCGGCAAGACAGAGAGCACGGGCCCCCGAATCGACAAGACCCGCGCGACTTTCTAGACTTCATCATGTGCAAAAAACCGGAGTGGAAGTCTCCACTCAATGTCGCTCGTCCTACCAAACGGGCGAGGCTTGACTTTGGCGGATTGTGACCCCCAAAAAAAGGATTCAAACACAATTGCCACGTGCCAAAAAAAAACGTTGCCGCGCAGACCGCAACATGAACGCCAACTTGACGGCGTCTGAAGCAAATGCGATCGTCCGGGAAGGCTTCAAGCGCGACGGCGTCAAGTTGGCTACGATCGTACCGGCCTCCTTAGCGATACTGTTTGTCGCCTGTTTTACAGCCGTGTTGTTGTGGTGCGTTGTGTGGGTGTGCGCACGCTGCGTCGTAGCCCTAACGGGAAACGCTTGGGCTTCCGTTGTGCAAGCGGCCGCACAAGCGCGGCTGGCTGATCCGCGCAGCCTGTTTTTACACGTTGCGGCGGACTTCAACCGCTTCGTTGTGCCACTGATTTTGGTTGCGACTGTGGTGACTATGATACATTGTGTGTATTCGCTCGTCGTCATGATCTTCGACGCGGGAATGTAAAGCTCTTTGGAACCTATTCGTCATCGCGGCCCAAGAAACGCGCGCGCGTCTCTTCGAGAATCTTGCCAAGCCAGTTCAGGCCGCGGCCGTCGCGCCCCTCGCCCCAGAACGAATCGTACGGAGACGCTTCGACCAGCGGTCGGTCGTGCTGCAGGAGACGTTCTGCCAACGCGTCGTCCTGCTCAAACTTGAGTTGCACGACTTCGCGCATGACGTCCAAGCGACGCTCGTCCCAGTCGTCCGGGATCTTGGCTCCATCACGGACGAAGTCGTTGTGCTGCGCTGCGAGTACTTGCTGCCACTTGTAATTGCCGTTTCCGCCGCCAGCGAGGAACTTGGACTTGTACGGCGTGCTTTGCACCCGGATGGTGTCGGCGAGTTCGAGGTTGGTCGCGTTGTCTGGGTCCTGCATGAACTTGAGCGCTTGGTACAAGGCCTCTGCGGTGGCGTATTCCTTGTTTTCGAAGACGAGCGGCTTCTCGTGCACGTGGAAGTTGCTCAAGAATCCATAGGGGCCGTTCGCTCGGAAGAAACGGACTTCTGAGTGTTTTGCCTTCTTCTGGGAGGGCTCGATGCTGCTGCGTGCCGCCTCCGCCGCCTCCACCGTCGCCACCGCCGTCGCCGCCAAGCGTCCGATCTCTTCTGGCGTGTTGCGCTTGGATCCGCGTTGCTTATCAACATCAGGCACGTACCGGACGCCCACGGATACAATGGACGCTTTCAGCTGGGTGACAGTTGACGCGAGCTGAGCGCCATCTCCAGTGAAAATCTTGAAGCAGTTGCTGCCATCGGCGTCGTCGTCGTCCCTCTCCTGCGGCCACCCAGGCTTCATGTCCATGACGCTGCGCAGATGCCGGGCCTGCGCTTCCATGGAAAATTTCCCGGTCGTGCCGATGGACTCGAAAAAAGTCACGGCGCGGCAGTTGCTCGCCGAGGGATATAAATTGCGCTGTTCGAGGCGCCACTCCAAGGAGAGTTCAGCCTTTCCAAAGTGTATGGACGCGCGGTACCGCGGATGGCGTTGGGTCTTGCGGTGCTTGAGGGGGCTCACGGTGATGATCGCGTAGTCGAAGGTCTTCACATCTCGCGTTCCGTCTTCATGCTCCACCACGATGCAGAATTCGATGTGAGAAGTTCTCGGGCAACTCAACAACATATCCGCCGTGCGGCGGATGAGAGAGTAGAAGTCCGGTGCGTTGTGCTTGGGTTTGAGTTGCAGAGTATCGTCACCGTCGACTTTGTACACGATGTTGACATTGACAGTCTTGAATGTCACTTCGTCGCCGTGGACGTGAACTAAGAAATCTTCGTTGTCCTCGACTTCACCGTCGGCATTTTTGCTCTGTGGCCACTTTGTCTCCTCGCTCAGGATCTCGCGCAGCGTCTGCACCTGCTCTTTGACCATGAAATCGCGCTGCGTCAGCAGCGCTCCGTGGTCGATCGCTTGAGAACATGCCGTACCGTGGCTGGCCGTCGCAGACTGGCAATCGCTGTGATCGAGGCGCCATTCCAGATGCACGTCGTCGATTCCGAAATGCATGCGCGCGATGCGATCCGTCCGGCAGCCTGTTCCGATCCGCGTTTTCATCGTGAAGAACGCAGTGCGGCAGTCAACGAGCACGGTCGAGGCTGCATCTTGGCCCTCCACTACGATGTAGAACTTGGTGTGCGCTCCCTTCGGGCATCCCATCACCTTCTCCGATACGTAGCGGATGAAGGTGTAGAAGTCGTTTGCGGCAATACCAAGACCGAACGCGCCGAGCTGCAAAGGCGCCGCGCTCGTGGAGATCTCACTGCTTGCCGACTCCGTCGCTGACGCCGCCGCCGAGCTTGCGCTCCCTCCCGGTGCGCGGCTGGACGCCTCGGGGCTGAATTGCAAAGGCTCTCCGAGCTCGTACTCGACGTCGACTGTGACAGATTTGAATGTCTCATCATCGTCGTGGGAGATAACCGTGAAACCTTCGCTGCCATCGACACCCTTGTTCTGCGGCCACTCCGTCTTCCCGTTCAAGACCACGCGCAGCGTCCGCACCTGATTTGGCAGGCTTGGGGCTGAGCGGTCGTCACCGAGCACCACCAAAATGTGCGCCCCGTGAGTGTTGTCCGGGTAGTCCTGATCGCTCTGTTCGAGCAACCATTCCAGATGAAGAGCGCCGTCTCCGAAACGCATACTCGCGATGCGATTGACCCGGCAAGCTGTTGCAGACATCGTGTTCTCTGCAAAGAGCGCGGACTTGAAATGCCACGGACTCGTGGTTCCATCTTGGTGCTCCACAATGACGCGGAAGACGGGGTGTGAGTCCTTTGGGCATTTCAGCAGCTTCTTCTGCACGAAGAGGATGAAAGGGTAGAACTCCGTTGGGGCCATGCCCTGTTGAGCAGCGTCAGTACCGCGCTCGGTAGCAACAAGTTCGTGTTGCACGGGAGATGTCTCGCTGCTTTCCGCCGCCGAGCTTGCGCTCTCTTCCGGCGGGACGCGCTCGGCTCCAAGTTGCGCAGGATTGCCGTAGAAGGCGTCGTAGTCGCCGTGGCCTGCCATCATCGCCTTCGTCTTCGCCGCCTCCTCCGCCGCCGCCTGCAAAATCGAAAGATCAATGTGCTCGACACCGACCGTGACACCCTTGAGCGTGTTGTCCGTGAACCAGTAGCAGACCACGCGCCACTTCTTCGCCCAGCTCAGGACCTTGCGCAGCGTCTGCGCCTGAGCCTGCGCGTACGCCTCCAGATTCGGCGCTTCCGAGCTTGCGACGTTGCGATAGACGCCGAGAACTTCGGATTTTTTCGTAATGCGTCCGTGCTCCATGGACTTCCAGTCGCTTCGTTCGAGCGACCATTCCAGACGGGTGGAGCCACGATCAAAATCCATGGTCACGCGGCGGATCGACCGGTCGTTTTTTTTGTGCTCCGTGGTCACAGTAAAGCTCGCGCCTTGGAAGCGCTGCTCACTCGTGGTTCCATCGTGGAGCTCCGACTCGACGTGGAACAGTGTGTGTGCTCCGCTTGGGCGTTCCAGAAACCTCCCCAACACGAAGCTGATGAAGGGGTAGAAATCTTTCGTGTTGTGGTTGCTCGGTTGGACAGCGTCAGTACCGCGCGCGGTAGCAACAGGTTCGTGTTGCACGGGAGATGTCTCGCTGCTTTCCGACTCCGTCGCTTCCGCCGACGAGCTTGCGCTCTCGCTTGAGTCCGGCGCGCTGCTCTTGAGTTCGATTGGCAAATGATCGGCGCCGATGTACCCGATGATGACTCTGGCAGCTTTGAGTTCCACCAGGGCACCGAAGCTGTCAACCATGAAAACCTTGCCTTCGCCACTGGCATGGGTTTTCTGTGGCCACTCTGGCTTCCAGTCCAAGACCTCGCGCAGCGTCTCCACGTGCTCTTTGATCATGAACTCAAGACTGCCGCGGATCGTTCGAGAACTTCCCGCACCGCAGGTGGCGGCCGCGATACTGACTGGCGGCATAATGCGCCAGTCAGTATCGGCCGCGATACTGACTGGCGCATTCTGGCGATCACGTTGTTCGAGGTGCCATTCCAGATGCAAGTCGGCGTTTCCGGGACGATCGTTTCCGAAATACATGCTCGCGATGCGTGTAACTTGGCCGGGGGTTGCGTCGTATCGCGTTTTCACGTTGAAGAACACACATGGGATGTTCCTTTTCACAGTCATGGTTCCATCTTGGTGGAACACCCTGATGCGGAAATCGGGCTTCGCTTCCTTCGGGCACCCCATCATCTTCTCCGATGTGTAGCGGACGAAGGGGTAGAAGTTGTTTGCGGCCACGCCAGGGCCGCGTGTGGTAGCAGCAGATACGTGTTGCAAGGGAGAGGACCCACTGCTTTTCTCCGCGTGGGCCAGGATTGCGCGCTCGCGTCTGAGTTGCGCAGGATCTCCAGTGACGTACTCGACATCGACTAAGGCAGACTTGAATGTCTCTTTGTCGTTTCCGGCATGAACCGTGAAGGATTCGCCATCGGTGCTCTTGTTCTGCGGCCACCCCATCTTGACGCGCAAGACCTCCTTGCCCAGCATCTGCGCCTGGGCTTGCAAGCTCGGGGCGTGCCACTCGTCGCCGAGTATTGTCGACAATTCCTCATGGTGACCGTTCGCGTAATCGCTCCGTCCGAGCAACCACTCCAGACGAAGACTGCCGGACCCGAAACGCATGCTCACGAAGCGCTCAGCCCGGTCGGCTTCTGCGTACATCGTGTTCACGGCAAAGATCGCGGAGTGAAAATCCAGTCGACTCGTGGTCCCATCTTGGTGCACCACCTCGACGTGGAACTTGGTGTGACATCCCTCCGGACATCCCTGCAACTTCTCCAATAGGAAGTTGATGAAATGGTAGAAGTGATTCGTGTTTTCGTACACCCGTTCGACGAGGTGTTGCATGGTGGAGGACCCGCTGCTTTCCGACTCCGCCACCTCCGTCGCTGCCGCCGCCGCCGAGCTTGCACTCTCTTCCGGCGCGCCGTTCTTGGATCCGCTCTGATGAAGGGAGGAGTCACCGTCGCTGCCGCTGCCGCTGTCGCTGTCGGCGGAATCGTTCGTCGCCTCGCTGCCGTCGCGATTGAATCCGCAGTACAATGGCTTGCTGGAAAAAGTGATGCGGAGTGAGGCACTTGGCTCCTCCACCGAAGGGCACATGGTCCAATTCCTTACTCCTGTGGCACTGGTATATCTGGTAACGGCACCGTCACCCCGTAGCCACTGCGACATGAACAGAGCAAGCTCACGCAGCTTTGCCACCTGGCGTGCGGTTCCGCTCTTAGGTTTGCCATGGATGTCCATGATTCTTGGCCAGTCGCCCCCTTTGGTCGTCGACGGAGAGAAGCGCCACTTCATATCGAGACGGATGGGACCTTTGCGCTGTCCAAAGCGTATGCACGCGATGTACTCCGGCAGCTTGTCGTTCGGAACCGCCGCGGCGCGGTGCCGCGGCGCTTGACCGCAGCGCGGAGCGATGTCCACACGAACTTCCGCGTGGTCGAAACTCAGCAGTTCCTTGGTCACCAAGACGTGGAAAAGGAGGCGCTGATCATTTCGACACTCCGACAGCTTCTGCGCGATGTTACTGATGAGGTCGCAGAAGTCCGGTGTGGTCATGTTTTTTTGTTGTTGTGCGACTCCAAGGCCGTGTGAGCGTTGTGTTGATCGCAGCCAAAGACTTGCGTTCTGGCGCTCTTGTGGGGAGGGGGAAAGGGAAAAAAAAGCGGAGTTTTGCTTGGACGAACGTTGACTTCTGCGGAGTTTCTTGGGGCCCCCAAAAAAAATTGACTTTTTTTCACGTTGCTTGCAATGGTAGCGCGAACCACAACACCTGTGTGTGTGTGTGTGTGACAGAGAAAATGAACGCGCTAGAAGCCGCGCTCAATAGTGTGTTTGCGCGCTGCGTGTTCGTACATTTGTTTGCTGCTGTGGTCCTTCTGGCGGCTCCGTTTTGTGCATTACTGCTCCTCTGCGTGACTTGTGTCAAGCCCCGTGCCGCGATTCATATCGACTCATGCGTCCGGTTCGTCTGGGACCAGAGCTTGCGCGAGCTCGTGAAGTTCTACTCGCCTAAGAGAACGGGGTGATCACGCTGTACAGTTCTTGCACACCGGAGCGGCCAAGTGATCCAAGCACACCAGCATTGGCGCTTCGCACCCGCCGCAACTGACCGAGTTCGCATACCCTTCCCTGACCACATCGCCGCAGACCGCACACGGGTCTTTCAAGGTGCAGCACTCTAGACACTTGTCCGAAAAGCCTTTGTGGTCGGGACACACGACACGAACTTCATCACACTCGCGACACAACACCTTGCCGGTGTCGCTTCCTTTGGCGTAGCGACCACAGTAGCCACAGCGCACGTGGTTCGCCCCGTTGGTCCACGGATCGCGTTTAAGCTTCCCAAAAAGAGACTTGAGCGACCACGCAGCCATTGCGCAAGCTTGCTGTCTGCTTTTGACTTTTTTTGTGTTGTGTGCGAATGCTCCGCCGCTGGCCCAAAAAAAAACAAACAAAAACCCAGACCCTCCGGTGAATTCATGACACCTTTTTTCATTCGTCGCGAATGCGCAGTGCCACTCGCACGACATACAACCGGTCGTCAAAGACCTCGAGCACGGCTTCTGCCGCCTCGACTCTGTCCAAGCCCTTGATTTCTTCGGCGATCTTCGTTCGGACCCCTTCGATGAGGAACTCCCTCCTGCGAAGGACGTAGTTCACGAGCGTTCCGCGTCCAGTTCCTGCAGCTGTCGTCTTTGCGCCGATATCTCGGTTGAACTGGGCAACGACGGGTGCGAACTCTTGTCGGATGGATGCCATCGTGCCGGGAGATCGACGCGGCTGACGCCACGGACGCAGGTGCTTCACGCGCGCCTTGAACGACTCAATCTCGTCGTCCGTCGGTGCCGGCGTCAGAACCAGTCCCACACCGTCAGAGAGCAGCAAGCGGTCGCGCATGTCAACGCCGTACGTGAGCGGCTGCGCTTCCTCGCGTGTTGTGAGCGGAGGCGCTAGCTCACTGCGTCGCTCGTGCATCCTCACCCACACAAGCTCGAAGTGGGGCAATCCGTTCAAGGCCAAGTCGTCCGTGTAGAAGCTGGTGCAGCGACGATAAAATTTGTTCGTCCGGGCGTCAGGCACAGGGTCGAGACGATCCGAGTATCGTTGCGTCTCTGCGCGCTGCAGGACATCGGTGTTGTGGTTGATGTACGCCTGTGCCTCGAGGATGCGGCGGTGCAAGTCGCGGAAGTCCGAACGGGCCTTGTCCGTGTGCGCATACGTGACCATTGGCATCTGGAGAGGAGAAGTCCACCCCGTGCCCTCGCCGACAAGGTGGGGCATCTTGTTGAGCCAGTCCGAGTAGGACCCACGCATTTTCGGGCGCATGTCCCCGCGCTGCACTTTGGTGTTGGTTCGCATGAGCGCGTCTTCCGCCCGAGTGACCGGTATCGCCTCATGCCACATGTGGCCGCCAATGTCGCACCTGTCGTCCTGCGCCGAGTCAATGATGAGCGGCACCGCTTCTCCGGTCTTGCTGTCGGACTGCGCGATGTGTGCGTTCGTCACGGAGCCGAGGCCACCACCCGATACGTACCAGTAGCAGATCCGCTGCATGCGATCAAGCACGGGGTCTTGCCAGCCGCCGTAGGCGCGCCAGTACTCCCGCAGCGTCGTGAGCTCGGGCTTCCCCATCTTGAGCCAGCGCATGACGCGGTGGTTCTGAGCACCGGTGTCCTCGCAATCGCCTCCCGACATGAGCAGGGCATCCATGAAGGACTCGATATCTTTGCGCGTGATTGCTGTCCCACCGAACAGCGTGCGCTTGGGCACGAAGGCCTCGTCGTAGCGATAAAAAGTCGAGACACTCGGGAGAGTGCACGCACCCACGGTGATGGCGCACGCGATGGTGAACTTGTCGTCGTACGTGTCGCCACCCTGTGCGAACTGCGCATCCACGACACGCACGAACTCGCGGTCGCTCCAGTCGTGCCGCGCAAGCGACGAACGCGACAGATCGCGCAGGAAGTCCTCCATCGAGGGCGACGGCGCGTGGTCGCCCACTTCGGAGTAGAAGGCATACGTGGCCACCGGGATGTTCGCGTAGTAGATCGGCGCGTGGAGTTGCTCGACCTTCGCGCGCGAGGGCTTGAACTCGACGCCCTGCGCAGAGGCTGCGTCGGTGAACGGGAACACCGTGTCGTCGATGAACTTGTTGAGCTGTGCGTTCGAGGCCGCGGTGTGCAGCTTGCCCGAGAGGGAAAACTGGTCGCGCGATCGGAAGCGCCACTTCTCGATCCAGAGCCTGTCTTCCCGCACGATCGACACGATGCGCACTGTGATCTTGCGCGCAGGACGGCGGCCCACGCCCGGAAGCTGAAGCTCGAGCGGAAGCGTCACGACGTCCCCGCCCGTCACTTGGATCTGCACCAGCCTCTGGAGGCGCCGGAGCTTGAGCATCGCCACACCGGCCCGGCCGCCCACGAGGGAGCCTTCTTCCGACGGTGCGTACGTGGCGGCTGCAATCCAGATCGCGTCGTCCTTGGCAAAGGTCACCGCCTGTGAAATCGGGAGCAGCACGGCGACGCTGCTTCCATCCATGGGCACGATGACGTCCGCCGTGCCGACAACATCAACGCGCACCGTGGTGGACCAGAAGAACAACTCGATCTGGTGTTCCTTCTCGTCGAGCTTAAGGTCTTCGACAGCCACGCGCATGCGGAGAATCCGCGTGCCCCGTTGGGCCACAGCCATGGTGCCTTTTGTTTGCACAACAAAAGGAAGGGTCTTTATTATATCCAAAAGTACTTGCCACACACAAAAAAAAATCCGCCCCGGCCAGTGTTGCTCACGCGCCTTTTCTTGGTCCCACCCGTCCACGCCTCGCTGCGTAAGCAGCGGCAATGATAACCACAACTGATCCACCAACCACGGCAGCGGTTTTATCGGGTCGAAAGAATGCGGTTACGAAAATCACACCGCTTGCCCCTCCAACGATGGCTCCTGCAACACCTCCTCCCGCGGCGTACGCCGCGGTGCGCACTATCGCTCGATACCACGGAAGGCGGGGAGTCGTGCGATAGCACACGTATGCTTGGTACATTCCACCAGCGACCACTCCAGCACGAGCAACATGATACGCAGGGGTGACAACGCAGAGAATCTCCACGACGGCGCCCATCTCGTGTTGTGCACGTGTGATGTAAAAAAAATGCAGTTTTGGGGAGGGGGGGGGGGGGGCCCCGCCAAAAAAACCCCCTTGTGTGGGGGGGGTTTTCTTTTTCCGCCGGAGGTTTTTACCCACCACAGACCACACGCCCGTTTAGTGCGTAAAGAAGATACCCCCCGGCCACCTGTTCCCGCACCGCGCGGCCCCCCCAG
>SDBT01017189.1_pt1 | contig 11434 bp, 15 predicted proteins | sample 2277101 | NCBI WGS metagenome assembly SDBT01 (sample SAMN10404973, study PRJNA504765) | marine sediment metagenome | isolation source: marine sediment core GS10_PC15, 103 cmbsf | place: Arctic Ocean: Southern Knipovich Ridge | collected 2010
AGATAGTTTTTCAGGAGAATCGTCTACTGCTATAACTCTATCTAAATCAAAGCCTAGTTTTTTTACTTTCTTTAGATTTTTTATCCAAATGAATTCATTAGTATCAAGATCAATTCTATAAGTACATTTATCCCTTGACCAAACAAAACATAATCTATCAACTTCAGGGAATATTTGTTGTACTACTTCTTTCGTGTATAATTCTGTAGCAGATGACCAGACAGCAATATTAAATATTTTCATACAATATGATAATAATCTCTCAACATTTGGTCTTTTATAAGTATAATATTTACCAACTCTAAAATAACATTTATTTACTAATTCTTTCTCAGTTGAATGAATTAGAGTTTCATCTAAATCAAATATTATTAAATGTTGATTAGAATTCATTTGATCTTTCTTTCTATTCCTTACAATTTAATAAATTAACACTATGCAAGACGAAGCAATAAAAGTAGTTACCTTAAAAGATAAACTTCGTTGCCCTCATTGTAATAGCAATAAATGGAAATGGATTAAAACAATTCCTGCTTCACCAAAGTCAATTGGCAAATTCCTTGTAATGCTTTATGAATGTGAAAATTGTGGCAAGGAATTTATTGCTCAAGAAAAAGCTAAAGCTATACTTGTAAAATCAGCTGAAAAGTGTGCCAATTGTAACAGTACACACGTTAAAAAAATCTCTAAACCAAATGCAGATATAGAGTTATATTTCTGCAAGCAATGTCGGTGTTATATGGGAGTAGAGTAACAAAAGAAACAAATGAAAAAATCGGTTACATAGTAATTAAAAGGATGTTGAAATGGGAATAATTATAATTTTAATACCTTTATTGATTTATCTTTTTGCAGCATTAACTGTAAAAAAGGATATAATTAAACACCCTGACGACTATTTTGCTGCATTTAAGAAAGTTGGCAAAACAGAATTTACTTCATCGTCAATCGCCTATGGTTTTCAGGTAAGCACAATTTACCCATTTTTATTTTGGGGAGCTTCTATGTTCCTTTTTGTTCCCTTTGTAAATGCCGTCTTTTGGGGAATAGGAATACTTCTTTTTTATTTTAGTTTTAATAAAATTTCAAAATTCTTAGGAACCGGAAAAACAATACATGGATTAATAGGTGATACATATGGAAAAAATGCGAGAATTACTGCTTCATTACTAACCATAGTTGGATTTATTGGTTATATTATTGCTGAACTCTGGTTTGGTTCTCGGGTGCTGCTGGCAATTTTTCCAAGTAATAATTGGCTGTACTGTTCGGTATTCATTTTTATTTTCTTTATAGCCATCTACCTTTTCAAAGCTGGGCAAGTTAGTTCAATTAGAACGGACCAACTCCAATTAACTTTTACATATTTCGGGATTTTTGGAATTATCATCTATCTTTTGTACTTGACATTTAATAGCGGAATTGCAATAAACGGTGCATTAAACTGGGGACTAATTATATTATTAGTCATGACACCAATCATTTTAATAATTAGGAAAGCAAAATTTATTTCACTAAATACATTTATTGATAAGATATTGAATTTTGTTATTTCCTTGTTTTTTATTTTAATCATAATCCTTTCAATTTTAGTCATTTATCGGGGTGGTTATAATTTTACATTTAACAACTTTATTAATTTGGAAGGATTTGGATATGTTGGCCTCATTTCATTAATAATCCTTCCATTAAGTTGGCAGTTTGTTGATTTAACTAATTGGCAAAGACTTTTATCAGTCAAAGCTTCGGATTCAAATTCTCGGATTAATCAAAATATAAAGAAAGGATTATTAAATTTTGCTATAGAGTCTCCTTTCACGTGGATATTATTTATCGTATTTGGATTATTAATTTCAACATCCTTTCCTAACTGGACATTCGAGGATATTTTAATTGATTTCCCTAAACAAATGATTAATTCAAATATTTTTCTTGAGCAAATTTTAGGTTATACTTTTGTTGTCAGTATTATTTCAATAATGCTTTCTACATTAGATTCATTTATTATGGGCATTTCTTTTACTTATACTTATGATATTAATTCTAAGACACGGCAATTAATAGAAAACCAAAAAACATTAGATAATAATATTGTAGACGAAATTTTGAATAAAGGAAAATATTTTGGTTTCCTCTCAGTCTTAATTGCTGTAGGTCTTTTTGTGTTTTTTGATAATAATATTATGGGTGGTGGAGATTTATTTATTAACCTTTTATTGACATTTTATTCAGCAGCTCTTTCGTTTCTACCATTAATAATAGGAATGTTATTTTTCAATAAGAAACCAAGTCCAAATTGGGCTTTATCAAGCATGCTGATTGGAGCAATCTCAGGAATTAGCATAGGAGTATATGCAACATTGTTTAATCCGATCTTTGCATGGTATCCGATTACTGCTTGTGTACTAATATCAACTATGATTTTTTTTATTGGGAGATTCCTTAGATGACTGATCAATTCACTGATTCTTTTTGGGAAATAACAACGAAACGTATTAAGGGTAATTTTATTGAATTAGCAGTATTAATTATTTTTATATTTTTTGGTATTTTAATTAGTTCTATGTTTAATCCAATAACTATTTGGACGTTATTATCTTTTATTTATACTTTTATATATTCAGTTATTTTCTTATTGAAATCCAAAAAAAGAGGTATTTATAACGAAATAGGTGGAGATAATACATTTAAAATCATTGCTCCAAGCATAGCTTTATTCATATTTATAATATTTTTAATTTCAAATAATTTAAATTTACTGAACATAATTTTCGAAATTAAATTAATACACGAGGTTACAATCTTATTTTGTATAACCATATTTTTTGTACGGAACAATTGGTTGTTATATAAAATTTATCTTAAAAAAGAAAATGAAGCAAATTTTGCATCAAAAATTAAATATTCGAATAGCCGCATTTTGTATGAAAATGCAGTATTTAAAAGTGATTTACCTGTCTCCATTTCAATATTCTTGTTATTATTAATAACATATGTTAAACCATTCGAGAATGTTGATATATTTTTATCCGGTGCTGTTATATTTCAGATATTTTATTCAAATATTGTATGGTTATTTTTTGATAATCCAACAAATGAAATCTAATTAAACAAGAGAGATACCAATGCTGTTTTGCAGATTTAACGAAAAAATGTTAATAAGTTTCAGTTATAATGTTAATAATTTCAAATCGGATTTAAGTGCTTTGAGTGTGGAATACTATGATAAAACAATTAGTAACTAATTGTACATTCTATTGAGAATTTTGAGTAGAAATTAATGTACTGATTAATTGGAACAAATGAACAATCGATGCATTTAAATACTTGTTTAAATATTAAATAGGAGATATTAAAATGCCACTTTGCGGATTTAACGAAAAAATGTTAAAAGGATTGACATCCTTTAACGAAGGTTTGGTGGAACATGGGCTTCTATTCCGCTCAAAAAAAAATGGTGAAACAATTGACCAAGCAATTAGAAGAGAAATTTCTGATATGACAAGACTACTATCAGAGATTCATAGAATTGATGATAGTGCGAAAAGAATCATAACTGAAGGTATTATAAAATATGCAATGGGATTCTATTTAGTGATGAGAACCAATAAAATAGATAATTATAAAGAGATTGTTACCAAAATAAGTGAGTATTTCCATTTCATGGACGATATATTTTACAGTGAATTAGAAGGAAAACCTGACGATATGAAAAAATTAGCTGAGGGTCTTAATAAAAAAGAAATTTAATTTTATCTTCTTATATACTTTCTCACACTCCCACTATAAACTTTCCTAAACTTCAACCTATACCGATTGAAATGCGGTAAGCTAATTTCTTTTGTCCAAAACACAACTATCTTTTCATCTGGTTTTAAACCATATTGTTTAATCAAAATCTCAGCCATATTAGGATAAGGATTCTTAAAAGTTGTTACATAAACAGCTTTTCTAAGGTTTAAATACTTCTTTGGAACTTTGTCTTTTTTGGTGTAAACCGGCACAAGCTTTTTCACAATTAGTACCATCTTCTTACCCTAAGGGAAACCTACAGCAAACTTTCCTTTTTCAATTTTAATTAATGGTATTTGTATGTGTATAGGATTATCAAATCTTTCTTTTAGTTTTACAATAGCTTTACCAATTTTTAGTTTGTCAATATAGCGTTCTTCTTCTTTTGTTAGATTCATCGCTTTAGCGATTGTAGCAACATCATGCCCACTGCCCAAAGTGAAGCATATTTTACAGTTAGTGTTAGCCAAGATTGATTTACTCAGTTTACTTGGTTCTTGATCAATAACAATTATACTTTCACCAAACTCTCTGATCATTCTGATAATTGTTTCAACAATTGTTTCTTCACCTGCTTGGGTTTCTTTTGATCCTGATAAAATGTGATGAGCTTCTTCAATAATTATGGCATGTTTGAATTTTTCTCTAGTTGATTCAAGCTTTCGATATTCATAAATCCATAACAATAAACTTTCAATAAAAAAGATTTTCTCTGTAGTAGATAGATTGTCAAGTTCAATAATCACACTTTTATTTAACAACTTATCAATTCCTTGATGTTGTCTTACATTTAATACTTCACCAAGTAATCCTGAAAAGGTTAATACAGCTAAAACTCTTTTTACAGCGCTCATCCATAATACTTCTCTGCCACGAGTATATTCTTTTTTTAATAGTAATTCAAGATCACTTAATTTTGGGTATCTGGTTTTACCTTCATAAATACCAAATCTATCATAAAGATAATCAATTCCTTTTCTTAAGAAATATTCTACTCCATGACCTACATAAAAAGCATGTTTCATTACATCTATTAGCATAGCTAACCAATGTTTAGGATTAACACCTTTTGGCGGAATTAGTGGATTAAACCTGAAATCACATTGATCATCAGCTATTCTGATTATCTCTAAATCTTTGAATTCCGCCAGTTGTTTTAAATCTCTATAGGTTTTTTTCCAATCAAAGACTAGAAAGGGCTTGTTTTGCTGTTTAAGTTGTTTTAAGAGCTGAAAAGACAGATTAGTCTTACCTGTGCCGGTCATGCCGACAATTAGGATGTGGCGGATAAATTCAGATTCTCTAAGTCCAAACTCACTATATTCCTCTTCAGGGTATAAAACTTTACCAAGTCGATATTTGCCTAATAGTTTATCTTTATCAATTGGGGGCGGTAACCGAATTACTTCCTGATAGTTTAGTTTAGCTTTCTTATCTGTGATGAGTTGCAGTAATTCAAGATTACTAATAGATGATTTCTTATCATCATTTAATAAATTGAAAAACCAATAAGCTTTGGTTTTATCTTTTAAGATTGGTTCAAGTTTTCTTAGTAAGTCATCGGTTGGATTGGGCATTTAGTATTAGTAAGCGTAGGATATTATATGTTTTGTGTAAGTTTAGAGGGAGATATGTATGAAATGTGAAAACTGTGGTAGTGAGTTTTTTAACTCATGTGTAAACTGTGGTAGAGAAAATCACACAAAAAATAATAGATGTGATAAATGCTTATATGTTGTTGAATTAAATATTAAGCAGGACAAGAAAATTAGAAATGAAGGATTACCTATTCCAAATAATTGGAACAAGATTATGAGCGAATCATTGAATCCTGACATCTTGTGTCCTGATTGTATTCTTGGTAGAACTAAAAAAATGGATGATAGGGTTAAAAGATTTTGGGTTAGATTTAGACGTGATCATCCAGTTTAATTGAAATATAAAACTGTAAGCAACTGGGCATAACTCCAGCTAAAACAAGTGGCTAACTTCCTAATATGAAAGAAATTACATTAATTAAACGACTTGGAAATCAGAAAGATGGTGCATTGAACTGCCCATCAATTTATAGCCTAAACGTTACACATCAACCAAATCACCTTTAAATCTCTCCATATTTAATTCACCTTTAGCTTCCTGAAGCTTCTCCTTCAAATGCAACATATCTCTAAAATATTCTGTCCATTCATTTATAATCTTAAAATCGAGGTGTGATAAGTCTCTAATCATCATTTCCCTACCTTGTACACTAACATGCTTTGGTTTTATCTTTTAAGATTGGTTCAAGTTTTCTGAGTAGGTCATCCGTTGGAGAGGGTATTGTCTGATATTATAATGTACGGTAAAATATACACTTTTTGTAACTTTGAGGGTGTGTAATATTTAGCTAATTATAATTTTAACAAACAATAAGTTTAATATAAATATTAGCTAACTGTATTAGAAAAACTATGAGTGAAAAAAGAAGTGACATCGCCAAACTTATAGAGAAGATCCATGTGGATAAAACTCTGATTGATCAGCTACGTCCACAAGCGCTTGAAGGTCTTGTAGCAGAACTTTTCTCACAAAATAAAGTGCTTATTGAGGCTGGAAGAAATTTAGATCAACATCTAGATTTTGTTGGCAGATTCCGTAACGAATTTAACCATATTAATTCACTAGCAGTGGAAGTAAAGAAACTGGACAGTCTTATCGACACTTCTGCTATTGAAAGGTTTGTAAACAGTATTTCATCTCTAGGAATTGATAAGGGTTATTTTGTCACTAATTCAAGTTTTTCAAAGGCTGCCGAAGCTCTAGCACCACAATATGAGCAAACTTTGAAGCTAATAGACCTGCCAAAATTATCTTCACTGATTGATAAATACATAACTAATAGCGAATTATTTACATCTAATCTTTTCGAAAAAGTATGGAAGTTGGACCTTAATGTACTTGCTCAAATTTCAAATCCAAATCCCGAGGAAATCGAAGAATTTGGTCCCAATGTAAACAACTTAGGTGAGGAAGAAAAAAGTGCTTTAATATCAGTTAACTACCTACCATTTAAGTTAATTGTAAAAATATTAAGGTCACCTCACGAAGTTAAAAATCTTACACCAAATCAGTTCGAAGAATTTGTTGCTGATACACTTATTGCTCTGGGATTTTCAGATGTTATATTAACACCACGATCAAGAGATGGTGGTAAAGATGTAATTGCTAGCCATCAAATAAATGGAATACCACTCTCATTTTACTTTGAGTGTAAAAAGTATGCTGATGGCAACAAAATTCAACTTGAAACCCTTAGGGCACTATTAGGTACTTTGGCTCATGATGCAAGAAATGTAAACAAGGGCGTTCTGGTAACAACATCTACTTTTACAAAAGGATCTAATGATTTCATTCTTAGTGAAGCTAGACTTGATGGTAAAGATTATGATGGGATTTTAGGTTGGATTAATGAGCTTAACAAGAAGATGTAATAGACCAAATGACAGAACACCCAACCAGAACGACATTGTCACCACCTGACTTGTTTGTTTAGTATGTAGTTGTTAACTATCAATTATTTTATCCTTAATTCTCTCTAAATTTAATTCACCCTTAGCTTCCTGAAGTTTTTCTTTCAAATGTTTACAAGGAATGTATTGTTCAGAATATATTTCACGAAAAGAGTATGTAATTCTTTTTAACAATTTTATCAAAAGCTGTCATTATAAGTTGCGTGTTTATAAATGATAGAATATGTAAATTTAAGAAGTAGTCGGATTATTAAACGGTGCTATAAAAATTAACTGAAATTAAATGGAATGGAATGATATTTAGAATATACCATTATCATAATATTTAGAATTATTATGATAAATAGTGAACTCGTTATCGACTGTTTAATGTTAAAATTTCTCCTAAATATCATTATTTTTTAATGATGGAAAATTCGGTATAAATATTAGTTCGGAGCACAAAAGGGATAATATGGGTATTCTAGAACAGCATGTTAAAGAATTAAATTGGCCTCAACTTGAGGATAAGCTTTTTAGTGACGATGATTCTTTTGGTTGGATGAATGCCTGTTTAGATATCCTTGGTCGGGAAGAAAAATTCTATATCTATGCATCTGGTTATAAAAAATCAGCTGATATTATCTATAATAATCTTGATTCAAGTGCAAGACATCATGACATTTTAGTTTATCCGATTGTGTTTTTAATCAGACAAAGTATTGAATTACTTCTAAAGGATATTATCATCACATGTTATAAAATATTATGCGTTTCACAAGGTTTTCCCAAACATCATTTATTGATAGAACTATGGCGTGAGGCGAAGAGCAATCTCCAAAGGATACAAATTGATATTGATAAAAATGATTTACTAGCGATTAAGAATTTATTAGATGAATTCGAAAATATAGATCCATTTTCATCGGCATTTAGATATCCGGAAGATAAAGAAGGAAATGAATCTCTACCCGGAAGGGGGAAAATAGATATCCAAAATTTCATGCAAGTATCAAAGGGAATGTACAATTTCCTAGAGGGTATAAACTTTACAGTTGCAGAGTATTATGACGACTTGAGGGGAAGTGTTTAAAGCAATAAATTGGCTCTTAACAAACGCTTAGAGCTGACTTACCAAGAGGGATTTGCCGAAGGGAAATGATGGAAAATATGAACGAAATGTGTAAATCGATGCTGTGGATAAGAGCAGGTCAAGCGCAGTACGTTAGCCAACAAATATAAGTAATGAAAAATAATCTTAGATACGGTCGATCAATTAAAAGAAACTTATTTGAGTTGCATCGCTCTTTGTCATACCGTAATGCTTATAATAATTTTATTAAACGTAAACCGCGTTCAAAGTGGTCTTTTTTTTCTTATGCATCCCTGGCTCTATATGATGGTATGTTTTCTCACGCTATTAAAGTTTTAGATAAGCATCCAGGTACAGTTTCATTTTTCTATTTATATAAATGTAATTCAAAATTAATCGAAAATGAATTAGTACAAGTAGATGTGAAAATTGAGGAAATAGAATTAATGTCAGACAAATTGAATAAAATCCGGAATAAAACTCATTTTCATATTGATAAAAAATCTGTTTTTGATCCAAATAAAATTTGGGAGGAAGCTAACATTACAGGTAATGCTTTTAATAATGTTATGGATAATCTTTGGATTGTATTAAACAAATTGTACGTTATTGAGTTTGATGAGATTTTTGGGCAGCCTATTTACGATGGGAAGGATATTATCTCAATTATCGATGCCGTTGAAGAAAAAGGCATTGTAGTATAATACAGTGTTGAATAACATCAACTCTTATGTATATCAAATACAGGTGCTATGGTAACTAAAATCAGGAGAAAATAAATTTTTCGATTATAATCAAGAACATCGCAGAGATATTTTGCTATATATACGTATTGCAGTAGTTAACTGTCTATAAGTTTATTCTTAAACCTCTCAACATTTAATTCACCTTCAGCTTCCTGAAGTTTTTCTTTCAAATGCAGCATATCTCGAAAATACTCTGTCCATTCACTTACAATTTTAAAATCTAAATGTGATAAATCTCTTATCATCATTTCCCGACCTTGAAAACCAACATATCTAAAACGATACAGTCTTTCTTCTAATCTGATTTTATTAGTACCTAGATTAGTCATCACTTCATCAAATATTCTTCGCCGATTATTAAGTTCATTTTCCAATAACTTGAGTTTATCTTCAAGATTATTCTTCGATATATTTAATAGATCATTTACAATATCATTTTCATCCTCTTTTGAAGTGTAGGTCATTATTTTAAAGTCGATTTAATACTCATAACAGCTTCTGACGCTGTTTTACCTTTTTCTGTTAGTATTATCCACTTAATCTTTTTTGAAGGATAGATTTCAATATAGTTTTTACTTTCTAATCTTTTCAATATTGCTCTAAAATGATTAATAGATGTTTTTACTTCTCTATGCAGTTTCTGACAGTATCGTCTGTTCTCCGGTGCCATATTTATCTTAATCAATACTTCTAACCATTTAGGGAAATAAAGTAGTTGTCTCATTTTGTTTTAGGTGGATTATTTAATTGTGCTAATCTTTTCATAGCAATATCGTTGTATTTTTTAGAGATTTCAAAGCCGATGAACTTCCTATTAGTTTCTTTACAAGCTACAGCTGTAGTTCCTGAACCCATAAAACAATCAACAATCAGATCATTTTTTTTGGAATGGCTTAAAATTAATTCCTTAATAGCTTCCTTACTCTTAGCAGTGGGATGATACCACTTTTCCTTCTTTCTGTGATTACTAATTATGACATCATGGATAAATTTTTCACCGTCGTGGTTTAATACTTGTGTAGAAGACAACACAATAAAGATTTCAGATGTTCTTAAGATTCTGTTGTGAGCATAAGAACAATCATTTGGTTTATATAAAAAACCTGCTTTCTGAACATATAGACCACTAAACAGTAAACACTTGAATAACAGACTAAGTTTTTTACCGCTATCAAAGAAGATTATAATGGAATGTTTTGGTTTTATTATTCTTTTAAATTGATTTAAAATCGGTAATAAAAAGGCAATATAATCTTCTTCTGTCAAATTATCATTTTCAAAATCTTTACCTAGGTTATATGGTGGGTCAGTCAATATCAAATCTACACTTTTACTAGCTAATTGCTTTAATCCTTTCAATGCATCCATGCAGTAGATTCTATTTACTTCTATGATTTTATGTTAAACCTCCTGAATCAATCACTATCATATCTTTTGGAAATGCATCTCTAGGGAATAAGTTGGTTTGCTTTTCTGCTGTTTGTATCAGTTGTGTTGAAGGAACGCACCAAGCATTTGCATATTTCCATTTATTTTTGCTGTCATTAATAACATCGTCAACATCTGATCTTGGCTTATTAGTACAAAGTATATATCCTTTAATATTATGGATAATCATATTTGTTAATGCTATTCGATACAATCTAATATCAGATTCAATTGCATAGATAATCGCTTTATTAGCGATATCTTTTACAGCCATTATTATTCTACCTGTTTGAGCATTTGGAATTAGGATTTTCATCTGTTTATCGGTTTTATCAATATAGTTTAGAATTAATGTGTCTGCTTGCTTTGGGGATATCAGTTTATCGCATTGTTTGATTACTCTTTTAAAATAAAGCTCGCCGAGATGGTCATAATAATAAGATCTTAATAATTTAGAATCATAGATATCCAATAGAGCTTTACAAAAGTTTTGATCCTCAAACAGCCATTCAAATTTGTGAGGTATTTCAAAGAATAAACTGCCTTGATTATCTACCGCTATAAATTCTATAAAATGGTCCCAACTAGTTATTTCATCTTTGAATTTCTTTAAAAATAAGTCATAGATATTTTCAAGCATTACAGAAACATCCTTATTCATTGTGATTGTCTCCGTTTCTTCTCAATGCTTCTAACTCTAAGATTAGTTTATCTAGTTTAGAATTGCACAAGCTTACAATTGATTTAATTTCTTTCAGCTCTGCATTTAGTTTAAAAATTTGCATATAGCTTTTATTGATATTTTCTTCAATATTCCATATTCCGTTTTGCAGTAAATCAGTTCTTGTTACAATATCTTGCAGTGTTGTTCCTTTCATAATAAATGA
>SDBT01017190.1_pt1 | contig 11434 bp, 10 predicted proteins | sample 2277101 | NCBI WGS metagenome assembly SDBT01 (sample SAMN10404973, study PRJNA504765) | marine sediment metagenome | isolation source: marine sediment core GS10_PC15, 103 cmbsf | place: Arctic Ocean: Southern Knipovich Ridge | collected 2010
CCCTGGTATCCGCAACGCTGTGATCAGCGATGCCGCTATCACATCCGTGGAGACTCGCTTCGACGCCATGTACATCATGGACATCGAGGAGCGAGACACAATCAACACGGTGGTCACGTCCTCCGTCCAGGAGATCAACGTTGCCAATACCGTCAACTCGTTCGTGTCGAGGAACCTGGACAGCAGCTTTGCAGCCGCTTACTTCCCGGACCTCATCATCACGGATCCGACGACCACGACCAATGTGCGTGTTCCGCCATCGGTTGGCGTTCTTGGTGCATTCGCATTGAACGATGCGCTTGCGTTCCCATGGTTCGCAGCAGCAGGTTTCACTCGTGGCGTGATGGAGTCGGTGTCCCAGGCTGTTGTGAAGCTCAACCGTGACAACCTCGACGATTTGTACGAGGCGAAGATCAACCCAATCACAGCATTCCCTGGTGGACCAGGCGTTTTGGTGTGGGGACAGAAGACGCTTCTGGCAGCCCAGAGTGCTCTCGATCGAGTCAACGTTCGCCGACTGCTCCTTGAGCTTCGTCGTCGTGTGAAGCAGGTCGCCAACCTGATCCTGTTCGAGCCTAACCGCGAAGCAACCCTCAACAGATTCGCCGCCCGCGTGAACCCAATCCTTTCACGCATCCAAGAGCAGCAAGGCGTGGATCGTTACCGCGTCAAGATCGACACGTCGACAACCACACAGGCTGACATCGAGAACAACACGGTTCGTGGAGTCATCTTCATCCAGCCAACTCGTACTGCGGAGTTCGTGGCACTCGACTTCGTGGTCACCAACGCTGGTGTGACGATCTGATGCAAGTAAAAATCTCACGATTACGACAGATTGTTCGTGAAGAGCTTCGACGCCTCAATGAAAATGAGATTGAGGTTGATCGTAATGCGGTTGAGAAGGCGCTTGCATCCTTGAACGCTGCTGTTGATGCGATCACCAGTGCAGAGGATGCTTTGGAAGGAACTTATGTAGAACATCCACATTCTCAAGTCCGTACATTCGGTTCGCGTCTGATGTGGTTGGGTCACGAAATCACGAAAATCCAAGGGGATCTTGCGAAGACCCTAACACATGGTGTGACGAGAGGTATCACTCCATAAAATTGCTCAACTTACTACTTACACTACAGGAGATTAACCTAACATGGCCGAAGTTCTTGACGTAACTGACATGCTTCCCAACAAGTTTGAACCCAAGCGGAAGTTCCGCTGGTTCCTTGCTATCGAGGGAATCGATGCGTTCCTGCTTAAGACAGCAGCGCGGCCAACCATCAACTTTGAGGAAACCACGATTCACTGGATCAACGCGATCCGCTACCTGGCAGGCAAGCCGAACTTCGAGCCAATCACGATTGCGCTCCATGATGCGATTGCTCCGTCTGGTGCGCAGCAGGTGATGGAATGGATTCGTCTAGCTCACGAACACGTGAGTCAGCGTGGTGGTTACGCCGACTTCTACAAGCGAGATATCCAACTGAAGATGCTCGACCCTCTGGGTGCTGTTGTTGAACTCTGGGACATCAAGGGTTCCTGGATTCAGAACGCTAACTACGGAGAATTGAGCTACGAGGATATGGAAATCGCAGACATCACACTTGCGATTCGATACGACCTGGCTGTCCTGCAGTTCTAAATCATACGGGATGGGATTCACGAGAGCCACCTTCATCGGTGGCTTTCTTTTTGGGCGCATCTACTTATGGACATGGGCACGCCTGAAGCCACAGAACGCTCCCTGACGCGTCTTCGATCCATTCGCGACGAGACTACTGCCGCGCGCTTCAAAGAGGACACGGAGGCTGTGGAGCGCTTACAGGGTGCAAGAAAGACCGAAGAGGACAAGATTAGAATGGGTGAGGGCGTTCTGCGTGCATACATCCGTGAACTCCTGATGTAGTACAATGACTTGTGTCGTACGGCATTGACGATGTAGTATGGAGCCACGGTCCTGGGGACCGTGATGTGCTCGAACAGCTATTCCCGTCTGGCAGCGTTGTCGAGATCATGGGCAGCGACAGACTTGGGGTTGTGTTGGGGAACTTGCGCATGCTGCATCCGTTGAAGGAGCAGGGGTGTGTTGGTCCGAATGCATGGTGTCACCAGACCAAGGGAGGACAGCCTGGAGTGTTCTCCCCGAAGTGTGAGTACCCCAACTGTGACTGCGAAACAAAGGGTGACGTACACAAGCACCAGGGCGGCTGGCGCATCGACGTCCTCATTGGCACCGAAAAGAAGCCGATGGACCCATGGATGCTATCGCTGCATTCAAGTGGCTCCAAAAATTTGACCACGTAGATAGTTAGAAGACGTAGCTGGTCTGCCCGTCGCTGGATGCGAACACGAGCAAGTTAGCACGGGAGACGTATGTCTAACGAACAACTGATGGAAGAGGTCTTCGGCCTCGTGTACTTCGCCGGCTTCACGTATGAAGACGCGATGAGGATGCCCACCACAAGACGTAGGTGGTTCCTCAAGCGGACCCAAGAGGAGCTGGAGAAGAACAAAACCAAGACCAACATCGACGTGCACGTCGAGGTCCCTGTCGACGCTCTCAAGGAAGCACTGGAGAAGAACGATGACGGAAACGATTGACGTAGTTGACATGCCAAAAGGCAACGCTCCATTACGACTAAACAAACACAAGGGGCTGACCTATGATCGATATGTTGGCCCAACAGAGGTAACTTAAATTATGAGTGAAGAAGGAACTCCGCAAGAACCAATCAAGATCCCAGATCACATCAAGAACTCACCATCCGCACAAGCTCCTCCTGGTAGTAGTCAGCAGCCACCACCGCAGCAGCCAATGCGTAAGGGGAATGAGGTGTTCGGCGGCTCAAGCATGAGTCAGGTGGCACACAAGCAGAATATGGGAAGGCTCGACGATGACATCCCCGACGAGACAATCCCGCTTCCATCGAAGGGTCTCATCTACCCAGAAGGAACACCGCTCCACATGATGCAGACCGTCGACATCAGGGTTATGACAGCCAAGGAGGAAGACATCCTCACCAATCGAGCCTTGATCAAGAAGGGTACTGTTATCACGGAGCTTCTGCGATCATGCATGGTGAACAGAGCTATCAATGTAAGCGAGATGATCTCTGGTGATCGCAATGCCATCATGGTCGCCCTCCGTATCACGGGATACGGTTCTGACTATCCAGTCGAGATTGAGTGTAGCGAGTGTGGTTACAAGCACAAGTACTCGTTCACGTTGGCGGGGCTCCCAATCCAGAGTCTCGAAATCGAACCTGTGAGACCTGGGGTTAATCTCTTCCGTTTCCAACTCCCGGTCAGTGGGAAGGTGGTCTACTTCAAGTACCTCTCGGGACTCGATGAGGACGACATTTCTCAAACACAAGAGAACATGCGCAAGCAGGGGCTTGTGAACGACAATCTGATTACGACAAGGCTCAAGTATGCCATCCAGCGGATTGAGGATGTGGATGACAAGATTTTGATCGAGCGATTCGTTGGACGCATGAGAGCTGCAGACTCTCATGCTCTCCGTAAATACATGGACAAATATGAACCCGGCATCACAATGAAAGAGTCTGTTACGTGCCCAGCTTGCGAGCATACAGAAAAGGTGGTGGTGCCCATTGGATTGGGCTTCTTTTGGCCTGAAGAGTAAGGAAGTTTTCCTCCGTCCCATCTTCGAATGCATGTACTACGGTGGGTTCACATGGGTGGAGGCGTATCATCTGCCGATCAACTTCCGGCGGTGGTTCATTCATGAGATCGTCGCTGAAATGAAGGAATCGAGTGGGCAGGGTGACGATGACAGCCCGAAACCTTTGTCTGGTCGCGCATTCGACCCCAACGAATCCGTCAGACAGACTCGCGGACGGCAAATGAACACTCCAGACGCTCGTGCATGGCGTGGAGAGAACAGACATCACGTTCCGTCGAGGTTAATTCGCTTCTGATTGTTTCGTCACGAAGTAGAGGCGATCCCCTACTTATGACAGGAGGATCGTATGATACCAGTTCCAGATATTCCATTTCTCGAAATCGACGACACACTAACCGAATCTCGTCAACCATTGAATGAGTTGTTCAAGATGTCGACGGTTGGCAAGCTGTTTCTCGCCGGCATGGCCGCATGGGTCGCGGGTAGAGCCTCTCGCATGAAGGTCCGCGGCTCTCGAAGAGAAATTGACGCCATTTCCAACGCACTTCGGTCATCGAGGCGGTTTCAACAAGAGATTGCGAGGCCGGGAGCGACAGTTCAGAACGTGATGGAGAAATTGCGTCTCAAGAACGCTTCCGGTTCACGTTTCGAGAGCATATTGGGAGTTCCTTGGCCTCTGTAACGTAAATCGATGGCTGACGCGCAAAATCTCAAGATTCAGCAGCAGATCAACGAAGCAATTCGTCTTCGGGGTAGTTTGCTCACGCAACAGACTCGTTTGCTTCGTGAGCAAGTCGATATTGCCACGGAATTGAAGGAAACGCTCTCCACAACCACAATTGGTGAAGAACAGATCGAGCGTTTCCAACAAGTGCGTAATGCTTTGCGTGAAGTGGGTGAAGAATCGAAGACACAACAGGATTTGGTCCGTGAAGTGTCTGAAGAGTTGGCCGAAGGTGCTTCAAAAGCCGATGAGGGTGTCACTGGGTGGATCACTCGGGCGAAAAAGGCAACAAAGCAGACATCCTTGTGGGCTGGTGCCATTGGAGGCTTTGTTGATGGCATCTCGTTCTCGTTCACCACGATCACGAAGGGGCTGACAAGCATCTTGTCACTTGCCACCAGTGTGGCAAGCGGAATTTTGCAGATCGGCAAGGCCATCGTCTCGATCCCGTTCAAGATCTTCAATGCACTCGTCGAGGAAGCCAACAAGGGCGGCGGCGGCAACGAATTGCGGAAAGCATACGAGGAAGTGCGCAAAGAGTTCGGTAACTTCAAAGAAGACGTAGCTCAAAATGTGATCAAGTCCGCTCGAAGCATGCGTGGCGAGCTTTCGAAGACAGGGTTGTCGGTTTACCGCACGGCTGGTCGCATGTATGAACGGTTGCGTCTTGTTGCGGAGTTGGCCAAGGAGATGGGTCCAGATTTCCACATCTTTGGTCGAGAGATTCGTGATAACGCTGAAGCCTTTATCGGGTTCCAGAAGGGTCTTGGTCTCACTGGCGAAAGCATGAAAGCATTGTCAGCACACACGGTCGTCACGGGCAGGACGTTCACGGAAACGATGATCGATCTGACGAAGTTCTCTACTGCCTTCGGTAAGAAGTTCGGCATCTCTAGTAAGCTCATCTCCCGCGACATTGGTGAGATGCAACAGGACATGAAGGTTTTCGGAAACCTGGGCATCAAGACCATGACGCAGTTGTCTGTCTACTCGCGCAGGTTGGGCATCAGCTTCAAGGAGCTTCAGGGCATCGTCGACAAGTTCGATAACTTCGAGGATGCAGCGGAGAATGCAGCGAAGTTGTCGCAAGCGTTCGGCCTCAATGTCGATGTCATGAAGATGATGAACGAGCAAGACCCTGGCAAGCGAATCGACATGATGCGCCAGTCGTTCTTCGCTTCCGGTAAACAGATTGAGAAGATGACGCGCCAGGAACGTTCGTACTTGGCAGCAACGACCGGTGTTGAAGAGAGTGCGTTGAACCAGGTCTTCGCTCTGAAGAATCAGGCTATCACCTACAAGGATCTGGAAAAGACTGGAGCGGCGACAGAGAGACAACAGATCACACAAGCACAATCGATGAAGAAGCTATCTGGTGCCATCGAGCGACTTGTTCGCAGTGGTCAGCGCATGGGTGGCTTCTGGGATCGATTCTTGATGGGTGTTCGTCGTGGTGTCCGTTGGTCGAAGGACTTCCGTGGAACGATGCGCAATATCCGTCGCAGCTTGTGGGTTGCAGAACGAGCGGGTCGTCGTGTTGGTCGCGTTTTCACGAAAGCGTTCCCAGGTATGAAGGAGATCATCAAGGGGTTCCGCGAGTTCTTCCATCCAAGCAAGTTCCGAAAGATGGCGCGCGGCGTGATCGATACGTTCAAGCAGTTCTTCAATGACTTGAGCGATCCAAGAAAGGCGGGCAAGGCTCTCGAAAACATGTTCAAGAATTTCAAGGACACATTCGGTCGCATGATCAATAGCGAAAAGAGTGCCCTTGGTAAAATCGTCTCTGGCTTCAAGAAGGCATTCAAGGCAGTTGGACAGATTGTGCTGTCTGCCGGCAAGATGATCATGGAGACGTTGACGAAGGCATTCAAAGCAATCACCAGAGCAATTCGCGATCCAAATGTCAGTTTTGTAGGTGCATTTAAGGATGCGTTCAAGAAGACCGAAAGCTTCGTTGGTCCGATTTTGACGAGCCTGATGGATGCTGTCGTCGAATCATGGGGAGATGTTGCACCTGTACTTTGGGAAGCAACGAAGGACATGTTCAGTGCTGCGTTCGATAAGGTTGGCGAAGTCATTGGTGAGTGGTGGTCCAACTTTAGCATCATGGACTTCATCACAGAGAACCCGAAGATCTCTATGGCCATCGCTGCTTTTATGTTCGGTCCCGCATTCGTCAAGGCTGGCATCGCCATGGCTGGTCAAGCTATTGCCAAGGTCTTGATTAGTGGCAAGTTGGCTAGTAAGTTGGCTGGTAAGGGCGGCGCAATCGCTCGTACTGCTGGGAAAGCCGGTGCGCTCCTTGGTGCTTTCATGGTTGGCTGGCAAATTGGTAGCTGGCTCGACGAGACGTTCGACATCTCTAGTCGTGTTGCCAATTGGTTCGGTGATGTTACAGGTCAGACCCAACAGATTCGCGATCACACGAACAAGATGATCGCAGAACAGCAGCAGGGCTTCGCTCACCTCACCAGTGCGCAATCGAAGCTGGTCGAGAATCAGAAGCTCAAGAACATTCTTGTTTCGGAAGAGAAAAATGCAACCGCACAACTCCGTCAGGTGCTGGAAGGCAACGTGCTACTGTCGATCAAGGATCGAGAGATCGCACTTGAAGCATTGCGTCTCAAGGAGCAGACGCGCAAGGCAGAGATTAGTCGTCAGATTGTTGAACGAAAAGGATACGAGCTTGGACGTGGTGGACACCTCAAGAATAAGAAAGATCAAGAGGAACTCAATAGGCTCATTCAGAACAGGCTCAAGTTCGAGAACATCAACATCCCAAGAACCCAGGCTGCACTCAATAAGGTACGAGCATCCGAGAAGTCACACTTCTCTGACCTCGCGAAGCAAAAACAAGCGGCGGGAGGACCGAAAGCGGCAGGGACAGTCAGCGTTGGGCTAGAAGACCTCGACGATCTAAAGCAGATCGAAAAAATCGATCCACGCAAGCTCAAGAAGCTCGCGAAAACCTTTGAGACCAAAATTCGACCAGCCATGTTGAAGATGAAGACAACAATGCAGAATGTCATTGCTGACTTCGAGAAGGTAGATGTTGGAAGGTTCGAAGTCATCGCGGATTCAGTACGTAGGGCGGCTGCTGTTCCAGCAGCACTTGTATCGATGGTCAAGGCAGGCAAGAAGCTAAACATTGACAGACTGTTCGACACAACCGACAAAGTTGTGCTTGCGACTACGTCCATCGGTGGCATGGTGACATCCGCGTTCGCAGAGATTGGCGCGATAGGGACCAAAACAGATGCGGTCGGCACTCTTCTAGAAAACGCTGCTGCCTTCCCGCGATCCTTGGGGGAATTTGTCAAGGCTGGGAAGGCAGTGAGAGGTGCCAACATCGGTAAGACGATGGAGTCTATCATTGATGCCACAGGAACAATTTTCGGAGCACTGAACAAAGCCTTCGCGGCTGGAGATGTGGGATTGTCTGACGATGCCATGAAGAGCTTTAACCAGGTCGCTACACAGGCCGGCGACATTGCGTCTGGTATGGAAGAGATTGGTGCGATTGGACCAGCGGTGAGAAAGCTCGGCAAGGATCTTCGGCAATTCAGAGGCAAGCGTATGCCAGTGGTGGGGGCCATTGCCAAGATGGTCGAGACGGTCAAGACACTCGACAAGGATCTGTCTGGCATCCATTCCGTCAACCTCAAGCCCAAGCTGGAGAACCTGGGCAAGCACTTGGGTCTTGGCGGCAACGACACCTTCACCATCAACAACAAGAACTTCAAGATCGAGGTCAACATGCAGGTCATCATGGAGGTCGACGAGGTGGCGGAGGTGCTGCTTGAAACTGGGAAGTTCTCGAAGTCACCGAACAACACCAAGGGATAACATGATAGACCTAAAGAAAATGTTGGAGCAGGACGATAAGTACAAGCAGATCCTTGCGGCCTGTTCGCCGGAAGAACGAGAGGCGCTACAGCAGTACATGGCTCACTTCATGAACGCCTGGCAAACCGGTGTGTTCGACCCATTTCTGTCCGCCTCCCAAGACCCAGAGTTTGCACAAGCAATGCGTGACGAGATGAAGAACAACAACTACGGAACAGAAGAGGATGCCTAGAGTAGATAGAAATACGGAAGTCAACATCTTCGTTGACGGCTCTGGTCCTGATGGCACGTTCCAAGAGGGCGACGACATTCGTGAGACGGTCAAAACCACATTGGCCGACTTCCTCAACTGCCTTACGATTGACAACAACAACGCGCAGACCATTAAGCCTGGCACACAAGAAGGGTCCATTGATGATGCGACCGACTTGACGGCGAAGAGCGCTGTTAATCCGTATGCCCTGACTTCGAAGCATCCGCATCTCACAGAGTGGTCAGATAGCAACCAAATCTTCACGCCAGATGAACAGGCCGAAGCAGGCATCTCTATTCAAAAGGGTACGAGCGGCCACAGCTTGCTTCGTGACATCGAGGGCTTCACGAATCGGTCTGGTCAAAATGCCAATGATGGTACAGGTGATTCCCCGATCGTCAAGCCTGTCTCCAACGTTCTCAATGAGAGTAGGTTCTCGCCTGGTCCAACAACTCCGTATGTCGAAGGTGGTAACCGACCCAATGCTATCGCTGGTGAACAGACTGACTTCGGCCGATACGATCCCACCGGACGAGATATTACATTGGATGACTTGCAGAAGGTCGGCATGTCTATGATGCTCCGTGCGGCGGGCGAGATCAAGGCAGCGAGTGAAGGAGACCCGACTGCAGGTGCGGCTGGTGCTGCTGCCTTGGTGCCTGGTAAAGCGCAGCTTGCGATTGTGCGTCTAGATTCTGCTGACCTCGAAGCTATCACAGCATTCGGTGCACCAGAAAAGATTGGTCTCGATATCCCAACGACGGGTGGTGCAAAGTCGTGGGGTCATCTCAACACGCAACTGGAGCCCTTCGACGGCTTCCTCCCCATCGGCATCACTATCCTCGGTGTTGCACTCGTCATTGCTCTCAAGCTCGTGACTGAAGGATTCTTGTTCCTTCTGGGTCTCATGATCAAGCCGCGCAACGACATCAACTCCGTACCAACACGAGGACCATTCATTGCGGGTGAGTTCGGTCGACCTGATCCTCCGAACAGATTGATCTCCTTGCGGGACATTGGCATCAAGCCAACTGACCGCGACTTCCTGACTGCAGCTGACCGTGGCATCGATGTGTTCTTCAAGTTCGATGGCGCAAGCTTCAAGCGTGTGTTGCAGAACCCAGGTTACTACACCATCTTCGTCCGCAACATCATCCGCAGCGGCAACGTAATCGTCAATGCGATCAAGGATGTGTTCACTTCGAATCAGAATCCGCTCGCGGCAGCACAAGCGTTCATCGGTTTGATCGATGTCCTCAAGTCCTCGAAGATCATTGCGTTCCTCAACATCATCGCGACCTTGGGTGACCGCGCACTTGAGCTTGAGGAAACTGGATTCAGTTCCGATGACAAGCGTATCTCGATTACGGAGTTCTTGCCGGAGAATGCTGCGACACGACCGATGAAGAGTCGTGAGTCTCGCTCGTCGTTGGCACTAGCATGGCGCAACTCGTCTGTCCCATCCAAGTTGTTGTTTCCGAAGTCTGCTCTAATCGCATCTGATCTCATCTCGGCTGCCGCCGTATCGAGTCGTCTTGATGTTGCTGCTGCTGGTCTCGGGGATGCCATTGCAGCCGACGATGAGTTGAACGATGCAGGCGATCGACTCACTCCAAATGCAGTCGAGGTCATCGAGTCAGCGCTTGATGCAGAGTATGTTCCTTTCTACTTCCACGATCTCCGAACGAACGAGTTCATTGCGTTCCATGCTTTCCTCGATAGCCTCGAAGACAACTACGCTCCGCGATGGGAAGAGACGACAGCCTATGGTCGTGTCGATGACATCTACACATACACAAGCACGAAGCGCACACTGAACTTCACGTTCAACATCGCGGCTACAAGCAAGCCAGACTTTGATGTGATGTGGTGGAAGATCAACAAGCTGACATCGCTTGTGTACCCACAATGGTCAGAAGGTCGACAGGTCCATGACCCAGAAGGGATAAATGCGACTGGTGGTACGGGCGTGAGCTTCATCCAACCGTTCTCACAGATCCCAACTGCGTCACCACTGATTCGTGTGCGCATTGGTGATGTCGTACGTACGAACTTCTCAAGGTTTGGGCTGGCTCGCATTTTTGGTTTGGGTACTGAAAAAGCAGAAGACCTTGCTGGCCCACCGCCACCAGAATTTGACATCAAGAAGGCGAAGGGAGAACGGAGTCGCATGTTGAGAAATCCTGCTGTCGCTGATCCGACCAAGGATGGATACATGCCTACAGAGACGGCTATCCTGCTTCCGAAGACGACGCCAGGGTACTTGGAGTTCAGCAATTCCCCACCGCCGGCATTGGCACGAGCCTTACGATCAGGGGCGGGCAAGAGACTCATCATACCGGCACCAGTCAAGGTAAAGATTGTGAAGAGCCCTTCGTTTTCTGTTGGGTTCCTCCAGGGATACGGTGAGCATCGTATCGCTTACTACGTCGTCGAGATTGTGGACACGATGGGTGCAGACGATCTCACAGGAGAGTTCCTCGTAACCCACACGGATCTCATTCCAGACAACGAACAGATCGTCAACAATGTGCGGGCTGGTGGCGAAGAGTTCTTTGCCGGGGTCCCACAACTCGACTTCTTTGAGGCAGACAACAATGCGGTTGTTCGATCGTTTGCTAGCATTCAAGGCAAGGGTGTTGCAGAAGTGCACGAGGCCCTGACTCCAGAGGCCCGAAAGAGCGCCGTGCTCCCCAAGATCACTTGGAATCCACCGGGCGCGGTTGACGTGAAGAGTATAATAGACGCGTACAAGGAAGGGGTAGGATCCAAGCTCATCACCCCCATACGCCAAGACGAAGTGTTTGTGAGATCCCTTATTGACTTTCCAGAGCTGCCGGATGATGAGCGGGTGGAGGAGCCGGAAGAGGATGAGCCTGAGCAGCAGCCGCCTCCATTCCAGCCCCAGCCAGACCAGGACCCGGAAGAGATGGTAGCAGCCATGAAGCAAGAGGTCGCAAGGTTAGAA
>SDBT01017191.1_pt1 | contig 11433 bp, 7 predicted proteins | sample 2277101 | NCBI WGS metagenome assembly SDBT01 (sample SAMN10404973, study PRJNA504765) | marine sediment metagenome | isolation source: marine sediment core GS10_PC15, 103 cmbsf | place: Arctic Ocean: Southern Knipovich Ridge | collected 2010
TCTTGCCGCAGTAGGCAGGGTTGGTTAGTATTTCATGCACCGTACTGTTCCTCCAGAACTGGCTCCTTCCCGGCGTGGAAACACCCAACGCCCGTAGCCGGTAGGTTATGGCGTTCACACCTATCCCCTCGTCGATGAGCCAGCGGAACATCTCCCTGACCCACTTCGCTTGGTCCTCATTGATGTACCTCACCCCCTCGTGTTCTCCTTTGCCCATGATATAGCTATAGCCGTAAAGCTTACCGGTGCCCCCTATCGGTATTTTGCCCCGGTCGGCCCTGGCCCTAGTTCCTCGCATAGTCCTCTCCCTTATTTTCTCGGCCTCCAACTTTGAAGCCCAACCTCGGACATAGCTAAGGAGTTCCCCAACTTGACCATCCTGAAGAGGCTCAGTAACACAGAGGAGCTCCACATTTGCTCTCTTACAGTCTCGAATGAGAGTAAGAAAGTCGTAGCCGTCCCGGCTAAAGCGGTCACTGGAGTAGATCACCACGGCATTAACTTCCCCAGCCTGAAGCCAGCCTCGGAGCTTCGTGAGGTCGGGTCTATCAAGACTTAACCCTGAGTAGGTCTCCATGATGATATACTCTTCTCGCACCTCAAAGCCCCTGTCGTGTGCCAGCTTTTTACAGGCTTCTAGCTGGCTCTGGAGTGACGTGCCTTCCCTCCCTTGGTCTTCGGTTGAGACCCGGCAATAGATTGCTGCTCTCATTGTTGACCCTCCTTACTAGATTTTTGCTCTCTCTTAATCTTCTCCGCTATCGCCTCTTCCAGCCACTGTCCGAGAAACTTCTTCTGGGTAACAGCAGCAATCCGGGCTTGGTGGACAGCATTAGGGTCTATCCTGATATTGACATTTGGTTTGCGCCTGCTTTGCTTCATACTAAAATAGTAGCACAGGTAGCACAATATGTCAAGGGAGTCAGAAGGTCAAGAGGGGAGAATTTTCCGAAGGGGTTTACCTTTGAGGAAGTGTGGGTGAAGCTAACCAACAACCGATTCGGGCGTTTCTTTACTAAGAATCTCCTCCTTATCTACGTACCGCGGTTTTGGAGTCCTGAGCCCGTTGTCCTGCCTAGTGCCAGCAGATACTATAACGTCTTGTCTTGTCTGGTGTCAAGGCCAATTTTATATCTGGCTATGCCACCCCATGCCACTGGGTGCTAAACAGTTTGTCGGTAAAATGTCGGCAAAAATGGAAGACATTATGCTAGGGTTCGGCGTACTTTGGGGAACAGGAATACTGCCCACTGGTGTCCAAGCTCCATCTCCGGAAATTGTTCCAGCACCCATTCCTGCCCCCCTCCGACCTCCGCTGGACGTTACTGCAACTACTAGTAAGAGTAGCTATTTATTGGGTGAAGATGTCAAAATCGAGTTTACATTCAATAACGTAAGTTCCTCAGCAGTCCAGATGCAGCCCTTTCCGCCACTTGTCAAAATATATCGGCCTAGGCTGGAAGAAGTAGTCCGCACCTTCTCAGCGGGGACAGAAACCAAGTCGTTAGAGCCGGAAGAAGTGGCAAGCTTTACCGTCACCTGGGACTAGCGGGACGATCAGCAAAAGCAGGTCCCCTACGGCTACTATTTTATCGAACTGGGGGATGTTCAGGTTGCCGAATTCCATACGCGTCCAGCTTTCGGCATGTCAGCTCCGATACTAATCATGCCCGGCGAAGGGGCGATGGAGAAGACCATAGAGGTAAATGAGTCCCAGACAGTGAACGGGGTTACCATGACTCTGGAGAGGGTGGAGCTATCGACTTCAGGGATGAAGGTGTATGTCTTTACCACTCCACCCGGTTACAGTGAGCTTGAGCGTCCCACTCCCGAGGGTCCTCCGCTGCCACCACCGCCAATGATGATGCACGTTACTGCCGAGTATAGCGTTGATGGTGGTGCTCTAAAACAAGCCGGCTCATCGGCGATTCGTTTCCTTGAGAATGGAATAGAGCATATCTGGGACTGGTTGGATCCGGTGCCGAAGAACGCCACAGAGTTGACCTTCAGGATAACCAAACTTGGTGACATGGAAGGCCCCTGGGAGTTTTCCATACCGCTAGAACCGTAGCATCTTTACTCTCAGGAAATCCCCATCTTATCGCTGTGAAAGGAGGTGATGCACGATGTGAATGACGGATAGTTACGCAAGCTTTGGATAGAATTAAAGGAGGTTAAGAGATTAATATGAAACGAAGTTGGTTGTTATTCATTAGCTTGGGATTAGCATTGGTGTTAGCAGTGGTCTGGCTGTCTGGTTGCAGTTCAGGTGGCACCGACAATACAGGTTTGGGAGAATCACCCTCCTCGGGGGAATTGCCCTCAAGCCTAGATATTAACCTAAGTAGTCAGCAAGAAGGGATTTGGGTGAGTGGCACGGGGGAAGTAACTGTCACCCCTGACATCGCTATTTTGAGGTTAGGTATTGTGGCGCAGGAGGCAAGCGTGGCCGAGGCTCAGACCAAGGCATCTGAAGCCATGAATAAGGTCATAACAGCGCTCACCGAGAGTGGAGTGGCGGAAGAAGACATCCAGACCCAGTATTTCAACATTCGCCAGAGAACAAAATGGGACCGGGAGACAGAAGAGGAAATCGTGATTGGCTATCAAGTAACCAATACGGTGGTTGCCAAGATAAGGGTGTTAGATATTGAAAGCTATCCTCTTAATTATAAGGCGGGTATCATCATCAATGCTGTAGCTGAGGCTGGAGGTGACCTCATCAGGATAGACAGCATAGGCTTTTCCATAGATGACCCCTCAGTCTATTATGAGGAAGCCAGGGAAAAGGCGATGGCTGATGCCAAAGCCAAGGCAGAACATCTGGCTGAGCTGGCTGGTATCACCTTGGGAAAGCCAACCTATGTCTCCGAGAGCACTCACCTTCCACCTATCTACAAAGACATAGCTTATGCTTATGAAATGGCGGGGGGTCCTATCCCGATGCCAGCCCCGGCGCCGCCACCATCAATCAGCCTTGGTGAGATGAAGGTCAGCCTTACTGTTCAAGTAGCCTACGGTATTGAGCAATAAGCTGAGTCTCTAGCCATTCCCGTGCCACAATTAATTGGCAGCCCCTGTAGTCCAAATCTAGGCGTTTTTTCAGGGTGGTCAATGAAGTTTTTAAAGGCTACCTTCCCTTTCAAAGGGAAGTAAAGAGGGGTGCTTCACCCTTCCAGAGAACTGCTAACCTGGTTCCTGGTCTATTGCACCTCTTTCAAGGAAGATTATCACCGCCTCAATAAGGCTAATTACTAGACTTCTGGCTGCTATAGGTAGCTTATCAACCCGGGCAAAATGAAACCTCAGTTGTGGATCACCAAACGTAGTCTCAGTGGCGTAGTCCATATCCTCAAGTAAACCAGCTAGCTGCCACAGGTATTCTCTCTTGACACCAAGATAATCTGCCAGTCGATTCAGTGAAAATAGGGTCGGCTGGTATTGCCTGTTGATGATGCTGTGGACGGTACCTGCGCTGAGACCGGAATTTACCGATAGACTGCGGAGGGATAACCTCTTCTCCTTACACTGCTCAAGTAAGAAGACACCTAGCTCTTTATTCGCCATATACCACTCTCCACTATCTATTGTAGGTCATAGTCGGACACCAGTATATGATTTAAATCACATTTCAGGTCTATGGGCTTTGCGTCATTACCGAGGCGACAGATTAAAGCAACCCCCATGTCATGAAGCAGTAGACACAATTATATAATGGCGTAAATACAGTTGAAATTGCAAGCTCTTTTGAGCTTCCCAGAGGATGCAGAGTTTTCATCGACCGTGCTCCTCGTATTTTGTCTTCTCTAGTATATATTCTAGCACAAGGAGCTTGACAAAGTCTTGTTTCTGTTCTATATTATTATATAAAGTGATAGACAAAGTTCTATGATGTCGTAGATACCCCTAGGAAATCAAGTATTTCGTTATCGACAAGTATGAGGATTGCGGTGGTTACTGAGAAAGTCAGAGAGCGGCGGTGTTGTATCGCCGTAAGGCAGCAAACTAAGAATGCTTTGGATTCAGTTAAGCGCCCGGGGCAGACTTATGATGGCGTGATTCAAGACCTGCTGCAATTTTTTAAGCAGAAAAAGAGGGAGTACCGGGCGCGGAGTAAAGAGCAGAAAGTGCCAGTAGGATGAACCTAAGTTCTGAAAAATGAAAAGACCTGTGGGGGCAGGTCTTGCCGAGGGAGTGAAAACAGGTAATGTTATATAACGCTTGTTATTATTCTAAAGCGATTCTGAAGATAAGTCAAATAAAATGTGCTGAAAGGGCTCAGAGACCCAAAGTGAGGGTGTGCTGGTGAGGCCTTTAGCTTTATTAAGCTGGTTGGGGGTAGGGCTGTGGATATCCGGGCCACGCAGAGTTTTCATCGACCGTGCTCACTGGCTCGCCTCCTTGCAGTCCTACCCCCGCCAGGAAAGTGGCTGTAAGGGGGTAGGACTGGGCTCTTTGGCTAGTAGAGTTTTACTTTCAATTTTGCTCGCTGGCTTTTCTGCTTTCGGTTCTATTCCCTTCAGTACTGAAGTTGAAAGGAGGTGGTGTCTATGGTAAAGCCCGCAAGGGGGAGCGTTAATAAGACGCATGATAAAAAGCTTTTAGAGAAACCTTGTCTCCATAGCAATGAGGGGATATTAGGTTTCATACCCTCATTTATGGAGACACTAAAAATTCCAACAAGGAGTAAATGAATAATGAAAAGGAAACTAAAAAGAGTGTTGGGCATTGGCCTGGCGTTCATGCTGGTGGCCAGCCTGATGGCGTTTACCGCTCCAGTTTCGGCTGCCGACTATAAGGAGAACGACTGGAAAGAGTGGGGCCTGCCCTCCATTGAGGCCGACACTGATGTCGGCACGATGGCAGTCGCCCCCGACGGCACCATCTTTGCCGCCGTCCTGGATGACGACGGGTGGCTGGTGCAGAAGTCAGAGGACGACGGCTACACCTGGGACGACACCGAACTGGATGATGCCAACGGCCTTATCACCCAGATAGTGGTCTCGCCCAACTACGATGATGATGAGATCGTCTATGTCGCCGTTTATTCGGACGATGACTCTCGTTATGGCACTGTCTATCGCCTGGAAGAGGCCGGCGATGGTGACGTAACGCCACTAAAGACTATCACTGATAATGAAGGCATCAACGCCAGTGAACTCTACAGCCTGGATGTCTGGACCGATGAGGACGACTACAATTGGATTCTGGTCGGCACCGATATAGATGTCTTTGTCCTCAAGGACAAGAGGTTTGAGAACTGGCGGGACCAGGAGCTTAATGAGGTTGCCTTTGAGGTTGCCTTCGCCCCTGACTTTGATGACGAACTCATCTGGGCGGTAACCGAGTACTATGATGATGCTGACGACAATCAGTGGGAGTTTTTGGTTACTTCAACCGTATCGCCGGGTCAGTGGGGACAGGCGATCGGCGAGGTTGAGATTGACCTCGCTGCCACACCATGGGCTGACATTGAGGTTGACATCGACTTTCCCGATGACTACGAGTCCGACCCCGATTCCGGCAACACCAACCTGTGGCTTGCCGTGAGCTCTCCTGATACTGGTGATATCTTCCTGATAGAGGGGGTAGATGCTGATGACGGCGATTCCAACGCCATTTCCATGTTTGTTTACATAGGCGACGAAGACCCGACTAACTTCATCAGCATTGCCGTGTCCGGGGATTACGGCGACGAGATAATCCTGGCCGGAGAACAGGAAACGGCTACTGTCTGGATAAGCGATGATGGTGGCTACGGCTGGGGTACCGTTGATAAGAGTCCCACCGGTGAGGAAGGGACCTATGTCGTCATGGAGGCTGATGTCGTCTGGGGTGGCGAGGTCTTTGATACCGATGACGGTATGGCTTTTGCCTCCACCTCTGGCGATGAGAGTGCCGTATCCCGCGCCAACGATGGCGGCCAGGTCTGGAACCAGACCGGTCTCATTGATACCGAGATTGACAAGGTCGTAGACCTGGGCTTCCATCCCGACTTTCCTGACGAAGCCGTCTTCCTCATGATTACTGAGGACGATGGAAATCGCACTACTAGCCTGTGGCTCACCGAGAACGGTGACGAGGATGAGCCGGACTATATCCGGGTGCTCTGTGGTTATCTAACCGATGAGCCGGGTAACTTTAACGGTGATTTCGAGCTGGTGGAGTTTTCCCAGGATGCTGACGCCATCTACATCTTCGGCTCTGATGGTGATGACAACTCCATCTGGAAGTCCACCGACGACGGCCAGACCTTCGGTAAGAGGCGCTCAGTCAAGGATGATGCCCAGATAAACGACTGGGTGATAACCGATGCCCGAACCATCTACGCCGCTACCGATGAGGATGGCTTCTACAAGACGGCCAACAGCGGTCTGAGCTGGACGGGAACCGATGATGTGGACGGCGACATGAACGACATTGCCCTGTCGCCTGACTTCGACGACGACGAGACCATCCTGCTCGGTGGTACCGATGGTACGGTCTACATGTCCGACAATGATGGCGACGGCTTCGATAGCACCGACGCGGCTCTTACTGGTAACGTCTTCGTTGCCTTTGACGCCGACTACGCGGTTGGTGATGCCGATGGCGAGACCCTTATCTACGCCGGCGGTGAAGGCGACGACATCCAGGTGGGCGAAGTTGCTGACACCGATGACGTTGACTGGGATGACCTGGAGGATGATGCCAACGAGGCTGCTGAAGCCGCTGGCAGTGAGGGACTTGTTGTCGCTGCCGATAACGCCCTCTATGCCATCGATGCTGATGACGACGAACTAGACCGCCTGCTACTCAATGAGGATGACAGCGAGTGGGAGGCCGCTGATGACAGCGATCTCGATGACCCAAGCGGTCTGTGGCTGACCCCCGGCACCAATGTCCTCTGGACTATTGATGACGACGATGCTGAGCTGTGGGTCTTGGAGGATACTCTCTCCGGTCAGGTAACGCTGGATTCGCCCAAGAATGACTATCAGAGCGACCTCTTAACGACCATACGTATCGCCTGGGACGAGATGCGTGATGCCGACGACTATCAGTACCAGCTCGATGAAACTAGCGGTCTCGGCATTGACATAGATCTAATTACCGATGATACCGACGTAAACGTGGCGGTCGTGGCCAGCTCAGAGTATGACTGGAAGGTGAGAGTGGCTGTCGGCGAGCCGTGGCACAGCCGCTGGTCCGGTGAGTGGACATTCAACACCGCTCTGGGTGCAGCACCATGGGCGCCAACGCTTTACACTCCGGGTGGCGTCTGGCAATATAGCGGCCTTGACGTGGAACTGATGCCCGCCTTTAGCTGGCAAAGCGCCAAGAACGCTGACGGCTACCAGTTTGTGCTAGCGGACAATGCCGAGTTCACCAGTCCGCTGGTGAACGAGAAAACGTCCGAATCTGCCTACAACCTCGATTTTGAGTTGGAGTACAACACCAACTACTTCTGGCGGGTAATGGCGTACAACGGTAGCAAGGCCATCAGCCGCTGGAGCGACATTGGTGCCTTCACCACCATAACTGAGCTAGTTCCAGTATCTACACCGACACCGGCGCCACCGGTGACGGTAACACAACCAGCACCGGCACCGATAGTGATACCAACCCCAATTCCACCGTTTCTGTTGTGGGTTGTCGTGGGTATTGGTGCGGCTCTGATTATTGCGGTGGTTGTCCTGATAATCAGGACCAGGCGAGCAGTCTAGTCCTAACAACCAAATAAAGAGGGGGCACCCGAAAGGGTGTCCCCCCAGGACATAAGGTGGATAGTGCGGCTGAAAAGCCGAGAATAATATGTAAGGAGGTGATGCCATATAAGAGAAAGAGAAAGGAAAGGTTAAGCGTTAATCAATAAAATAAAAATCCTTTTAAGGAGAAAGGAATATAATGAAAAGGAAATTTAGATCAATAGGGCGAGTGGTCTTCGTCTTGATGCTGGTGCTGAGCTTGAGCCTGGTGGCAGCAGTGCCGGCGGCAGCATCGCCCGATGTGAGCGATGTCCGGGTGGAGTTGAGTGACTATACAGCTAATACAGCTAGTGATTACCATATCTACTTCACCCCTGGCGCTGACCTGGCTAAGGATGTCGACACCATTACCATTCTCTTCCCGGCTGGCACCACCGTCATAGACGGTATCACAGATGCCGTTGACTCTGATCTTCTGGTAGACGAGGATGGTGATGCTATTTGGTCAGCACGTACTGCCACTCAGGCTGCCAGCGAGGTAGCCGGCTATCGGCTTGTGGTGACCACTCCGGTAGATATCGCTGCCGGCACCGAGGCCAGGATAGATATCATCTCCTCGGGAATAAAAAATCCCACGACCACGGGGGCATACGAGGTAGCGGTGTGGACCAGCCAGGAAGCGACGCACGTTGATTCCGCCTCTTACACCATCGGGGCAACGTCGGTAACTAGCCTTGGTTTCGATCCAGGTAATAATCCGGCTGACCCAAGCGCGATTGTTACTATTACGCTTGCTGCAGGCACAGTGGGGCTGACGGATGACTATTCGGTGACGTTCACGCCCGCAAGCGCTCTGGCTGCCGACTGGGGTACTATAACCGTTACCTTCCCGCCGACTACCACGGTGCCCGCTTCCATAAGCGCCGATAGCGTCTATGTCAGCCCCAACGTGGGGGCGACTAACTATCAGGTCGTCACCGAGGCACCGGTGGTGTCAGGCAGGTCGGTTACCGTCAAGACGCCTGTCGCCTTTGTTGGTGCACAGGCGGCTGGGGTGTACTTTACCACCGATGCCGGGATTAAGAACCCGACGCGGGCTACCGATAGTAACAATAGCGGCGCTGTATCAGATTACGTCGGCAAGGTCTCCACCAGTGAGGATACCGGAGTCCAGCGTGTCGCTTTCAGCGAGAGAATCAATGCAGCGTCAGCTTCCGCTATAGTGTTCGACCCGGATTCAGATACATCGGTGGTGGTGGACGCAGAGGCGGATTTCGACATCTGGACGGTAGACATGTATGGCAACATGGCGCAAGTTCCTGTGGAAGTGGATATTGACGTTAGCTCAAGCTCAGCCACCGGCGAATTCCACGAGGACGCGGATGACAGTGGCGATTACACTGGCGGCGGCACTGAGGCCTGGACTACCACCCCTTCCACCGTCCGGGTGCTGAGTGGCAAGTGGAAGACCGATGACGCTGGTGAACCATGCCAGTATAGGGATTCCGCAGCTGGCACAGCCACCATCACCGCCTCTTACGGGACCTGGACCCCGATTACCTGGGACATAGAGGTTGTTGCGGCAGAGGTACACGTGGTGGAGCTGTACGATGACGACATCTTGATTAACACCTATACTACCATTGCTGCTGCCATAAATGATGCCCTGGACGGCAACACCGTAGAGGTTGGCCCCGGGACGTATGTGGAGAACATCAGCGTCACCAAGGCTGACCTAACCCTTGAGTCCACGGATGGTAAGGCCAGTACTTTCATAGAGGGTAGTATGACCCTTAATGGTGATGCTGACGACTTTGTGCTCGGTGGTGCGTCAGGTAAGGGCTTTACCTTGAAGAAAGGCATCGAGTTTCTTGTATCGGTTGTGTCTCCGGACGATGTTGAAATTTCCTATAACACGTTCGATACTACACGCCTTACAGGCGAGACCCAGGTAGATGCGATAAGAACAGGGCAGCAGGCGACTACCGGTTTGACGGTGACGGATAATACCTTTATCATCGTCGGCCTATTCGACATGGGAGTCAGGGGTCATAATGCTGCTGATGTCATTGGTTTAACCGTAACCGACAATACCTTTACCGGAACAGATAATACCCTGGAAACCTCCGCCATACAGATTGACAAGCTCGATGTCTCTACTTTGGACTCCACCATCAGTGACAACGAAATCACCGGCGTTACGTATGGAGTCGCTATAGGAGCACAAGGTGGTGATCTGGGAGGAGGCGACTCGGCGAATGGTACATTTGAAATCAGTAGTAATACCTTTGACGGCTTGAAGTACGGTATCTATTTGATTGCTGTACCCAGTGGAAACAATGAGCAGAACGTAGTTATTAAGCTGAATACCTTCACCGGTAACACCAAGGGGTTTGCCATCAGTAACGATGCCGACTGGGAGCCTGGTGACTTCACCGTAAAGTACAACGACTTCAGCGGCAACACAGAGTATGGCATACAGAACGATAGTGGTGTTGTTGATGCCACCCACAACTACTGGGGTGATGACACTGGTCCCAGCACAGATGATATCTCGGGTTTGGTCACCTATGAGCCTTGGCTTGTCACTACTGTATCGGCTGGCGAGTGGGCAACCGGTGTACCATCTCTGGATGCTCAATCTACAGTTGATGTGAAGGTATCCGGAGCTAGTGGCACTAATCAGAAAATCGGTGTGGCACGCTACACCGAAAATCCTATGGCAACACCAGAGTTCACCCCGCTGGAGAACGGCTTCTTCGATATCTATGTCGAGGGTGCCGATACTGCCACCGAGATTGGCATCAAGTTCTATGCCGATGGCATGACCAGCGATTCTAGGGTGTATGTCTGGGATTTCTTTGAGGAGGTATGGGCGGAAAGCTCTGACCAGGCCTACAATGCCACCTATGGCTACATCTGGGTCAAGGTGCGCGCGGCCGATGCTACTGTGCTAACTGTCCCCCTGATCTCAGAACTGACGGGCACGCCATTTGCTATCAGCACTGAAGCGGCAGCAACTCTAGAGTCCATCGCAGCTTCACCTGAGTCAGTCACTCTGGATGATGTGGATGAGACCCAGCAGTTGACGGTTACCGCTACCTACAGCGATGCCAGCACTGACGATGTTACCGCTGAGGCAAGCTACGAGAGCAGCGATCCCTTGGTGGCTACGGTCAGCACTGGCGGACTTATCACTGCGGTAGCTGAAGGCTCGGCTACTGTTACCGTGACCTATGACACCACGACTACTACGGTTTCGGTGACGGTAAGCGTGTTTGACGTCTATGAATTGTATGACGCTGATGGTGACGGAGTAATTTCCAAGGCTGAAGCTCTGAATGCGGTTGCTGACTACTTTAACGGTGACATAACCAAAGCGCAAGCACTGCTAGTCATAGTCGAGTACATGGGATAAGGAAGTAGGGAGATAAGGTGGGGGGGTTAAACAAGACCCTCCCCACCTTATCCTATACTTTCGAAGGAGAAAAAATGAACAAGAAAACAATAAGTAAGAGGTTTCTCTCCATAATTGTAGTCGTCATGCTGGCAGTAGCTTTGGTTATTCCTGGAGTAGCAGTGGCGGCACCTGAAGCCACGGCCGCCAGAACGCTACCCACTTCGGTAGCCCCGGGAGCCGACTTCGATGTCAGCATTGTGGCATCGGGCGCTGGCGTCTTTGGCCAGGTGGTGGAGACTCTGCCCGCTGGGTTTAGCTATGTGGGCACCGACTCCACCGATGTCA
>SDBT01017192.1_pt1 | contig 11433 bp, 14 predicted proteins | sample 2277101 | NCBI WGS metagenome assembly SDBT01 (sample SAMN10404973, study PRJNA504765) | marine sediment metagenome | isolation source: marine sediment core GS10_PC15, 103 cmbsf | place: Arctic Ocean: Southern Knipovich Ridge | collected 2010
GTACAGGTCCACCGGCTCGCCAGCCTTCTTGTCCAGTTCCAGCACCGATCCGGGGCCAGACTGGAGCAGTTTGCGAACCTCCACTTCGGCTTGGCCCAACTGAACCGAGACGGTCACCGTAGCGTCCAGAAGAAGGTCGATCTGGCCGCCTCCGCTATGATTGCCGTTATCGGTGACTTCGGGCAACTGCGCCTCGCCTACCTCAACTTCCGGGGCCTGTGCGGGTTGTTCTTCTTGCGCCGTATCGGCTATGGGTGCATCAGCCATTGCTTTAATTCCTTTCCGTGTTCGCGGGTATCTATTTTGCGGCAGATGCCTTCGACACGCTTTCCATCCGCCCTGTGGGCGTCACTATCTGGATGGCGTAATTCGAGCCACTCTTGGCGAGTAGACCCGTCAAAATGACCTTCTCTCCAATCATCACATCAACGGGCTCGCCGGTTTTCTTTTGAACCAGCAAAATGTCGCCCTGGTCGAGTGCGGCCAGATCCTGCATGGTGGCCCGTGCGGTTCCCAGCCAGGCGTCGACGCGAATCGTGGATCGTAAGACATGTTGTTCGAGATCGGCGAGACTGTCGGCAGTAGAGCTTCGTGCTTGTGATTCGTCCTGACCGACAATCAACGAGTCAAACGTTTCGCTGGAAATGAGCATGGATACTCCCTGCTCCTGATCTTCCTGGCTGAAGAGCATTCGACAAAACTCTTCGGCTTCGCCGCCGGGCAATTCCCAGTGGCCTTTGGTGGGTTTGGCTTCCAGACGAACAATCGCCTTGCCTTCAACTTGAAACGCGTCACTCAGCGCGCGGCCGATTGCGTCAAGAATATCCGTCAACAGTGATTTTTCAAGCGGCGACAGATCTCGATCTTCGCCGGCGTTTTCGTCGACGCTGCCAAGTAGTTTAGCAACCCACCCCACTGCCATGGAGGCTGGCATGATTAATAATCCGCACGCATCACCCGAGCCATTCACGATCGAGGCCCAATAGTCTATCTGGCCTTTGATCGGCTGGAGGCCCGGGCCGTAATGCTGTGAAACCGGCTGGGGGTGAACCTTGATCGGAGTTGGCAGTAGTGCCGTCAGCAACTTGGAAATGCTTCTGGACACTCCGCCAACGATTCCGTTAAGCGTCTCCAATTGCTCGCCGGTGAAATGCCTCGGCGCTGTCCAGTCGAAATCGACAGCCTCTGGCGTGTCGCCATCGATTGAAGGCGCCTTGTAAGCTATCTCGAGGATCCGCTGAGTGATCCCGGCCTGTAGTTGAGAATCTTGTGGGCTCATTGTATGTTGAATTTATCCAAAAGTACTTGATCGATGAGGGGTTTGCCGCCGCCCAACTGGTCATTAAGCAGATCGCGGACTTCCCGACGAATCCGATTCTGGTTCTTCTCTCCGCCGACATCCTGCAGCGTTCGGCTGCTGAAATAGGCATTCAGACTATTGCGCAATCTAGGCTTGCGATCTTCTATCAATTTCACAGCAACTTTCTGATCATCTTTCAGTATCGCAAGGACAATCGTCGCAGCCACGTATCGTGTCATGCGAGGCTCGTTGAGATTGATCGTAATTGGGTCCAGCTGATAATAGTAATATTCCTTCTCGGCCCACTCAATATCTGTGTCCTCTGAAAGTTGCTCATCCTCAGCTTCGCTTTGATTATCGCTGTAGGCACTTGCTTCACCGGGCGCCAAAACACGAGACAGCCCAAAACCAGCACCCACCGCAACCACCGCCACCGCCAGTATAAGGACAATGGACATCAGCCCGCCCGAACTTTCTTTCGTCTCTTTCGTCTCTTTTGCTATTTTTGCTTCTTTAGCTTTTTTTTTCTCAGCCATGTCAGTTTCTTTCTTTGGTAACTACAATCACAATGGACGCTTTGCTGTCAATTCTTCCAAGCTTTCGCCGCCAACTTCCGCCATCTGAGGCGCCCCAGGAAGTGAACTGCCAGCCCAGACGACGCGTCGCCTCTGTGCATTCATCTCGCAGATATTTTTCCACTACGCCGGCTCTCTTGGCCGACAGCAACCAACGATCTCGGCCGGGCTTCAACTTCGAAGCCAGGCCGATCACGTAGACCTTCACTCCTCGACGAGCCAGATTCTGCCTCAAATCAACAGCCATCTCCGTCAAGTAGGCCTGGGCCTGTCCGTCTAATTCCGCCCTGCCATTGGGGAAAGAAATCGGCGTAATCCTTTTATCTACCAATTCATCGGTTATATCCGAGGACTCGGTATTCAATCTATCAGTCAAATCTCGAAATTTTTCGCGAATCTCTTCTTCTTCGGCATCGAGTAGCCGATTTGGAGGAATCTCGTGCTCTGCAGGATCGCTGGTGTGCTTATTCTTTTTGTACTTGGCCCTTGGCTTCTCGGGTCGGCCTGTCAGCAAGCCAGGAATTCCGAAGCCGTTGATTGCGCGGCGGAAGGAATCGCGACCTACGTAGAACAGATCCGGATCCTGCATACTTGCAAAAGACTGCAAGAGCACAAAAAACGCGAGCAAAAGCGTGACCATGTCCGAGAACGACACGATCCATCCGGGCGGGCCTTTTTTCCTTTCAGTCGGTTTTATTTCAGGGGCCCTGCTCATCGGTAAAGACTCCTCGATAGCATGACGATTTCCAGAGCAGGCTCGATATCCAGCCCCGGCTGAATCGCAAAACCAGTCATCGAAATATTGAATCGTTCCGGGTCCAGGCGTTTGGTTTCTGTGAAATATCGCAAGACGCTATAGGCGCGTTCGCCGGAAAGGGTTGCCGCGTACCCGGCTGCCCCCCGCGCGCTGGTTTCGCTGATGACCACCTGACTGGGGATGAGGTCCAGGAAAGGGGCAATGACGTCCAACAGCCTCTTGCCCTCGGTTTTCAGCCTGCTGCCACGACCATAGAAAAGTTTCGACGAGGGGATGCGAACTGTTTTGGCATCCGTATGAGCTGCCGTCTCGTCGATATCGGAATGCGGCTTGGGATTCTTGATGGACTGTGGGGGGTTACGCGTCGGGAATTCGCTGCCCTCCTCGGTACGGTCGATCGGTATTTTGGGGGGAGGCACTACCGAATCAGGAATAATTCGCGGATTGTCGAAGATGGACTTGTATATCATGCAGGGGAATATGCCGCTGAACTTATCCAGAGCGACTTCCTCAAAGGAGGAGAAGGACAGCAGCAGCACGAAGAAACACAGCAGCAGAGTCATGCAGTCACTGAAAGTGACCATCCACTCGCCAATGATCGGTCCGCCGGAGTCTTCAGGTTTTTTTCTTGCCACAGCCATCTAGATACTTTTCTGATTTATGTTTTCGTATGTTTTCGTATGTTTTCGTATGTGTTTGCACTCAGACATTTAAATAATCGGCTTGTAGTCTTGCCTACTGTTCGCAGAGACAAATGCCTGCATTTTCTCACGAACTCCCGTTGGGCTTTCGCCCCGAATCAATCCAAGGATGCCTTCCAGGATCATTTCACACAGGAATATTTCTCGTTTGGATCTTGTCTCCAGCTTGCCAGCCAGGGGAATAAACAGCAGGTTGGCCAACACCGCGCCGTAAAACGTCGTGATCAAAGCAACGGACATGCCGAGGCCGATCCCCGAAGGGTCTTCCAAATTACCGAGCATCTGCACCAGGCCGATCAGCGTACCGATCATGCCGAACGCCGGGGCACTGGAGCCCATGAACTCGAGTATTTTCTTTCCCGTGACATGTCGTTCCTGGAGGTATTGAATCTCCAGAGACATCAGCTTTTCGATGGATCCTTCGTCCTGGCCGTCGACCACCATCTGCAGCCCCTTGACCAGAAAATCATCGCCCGCGCCTGCGATTTGCTGTTCGAGCGCCAGCGCGCCGTCTCTACGATTGATCGCCGAGTAGTTCACCATTTTCTGAACCAACTCATGCTCGGTCGATTGTTTGCAGAAAACGGTTTTCTTGACGACCGAAAAGATTCGCAGCAATTGGCCCAAAGAGAAATGAATCATGGTGGAAGCAATCGTTCCGCCTATGACAATGGACATTGAGGGCAAGTGCAAAAACACCCTCGCATCTCCGCCACTGAGCATTGTCAATAGCACACAGCCGAACCCGGCTACAAGTCCTATGATTGTCCCAAGATCCACGGTCTAGTTCTCCTGATCGATGCGTTTCATTTCACTGAAAAGCAAAGCCGCTAACTTACGATCCGGAATTTCGGCAAGGATTTTTCCAGCGCGTCGATCTTCCATGAGGTGGAGGATTTTCACTGCATCGTCCCGCTGATTGTTGTTCCACATTGCCAGAATGATTTCCGCCCCGGAGGACGTATCCATGCTCTGATACTTGGCCGCTATCTTCTTGAGATTGTCCGCCTCGATCTTGGTGATGCGAATCAGGGCTTGCAGGAGTCGTCTTCGCTCCTCCTTGAGTTCGTTCAATGGAGTTGCAAGACGGCTTCGCAGCAAATCCAACTCCTGCGCTTGCTTTTTGAGCATGTCCTCGGTCATATCCATGCGTTTTGCACGCTGCTCCAGAGCTTTTTCCTTCTGTTCCAAAACAGACGTTTTGTAACGAAGCTCCTTTATCAGCACATCCAGCTCTTGATCCATCGGGCGATTCTTTTTTATATCCTCACGGACCATGTCCCACCCAATAGAATCACGTGAAGTTGGCTGTTGCGCTTTGGCGGAATTCGGCTTGGCTGAACCGATGAATATCATTGAAATTCCGAATGAGGCGCCAAAAAACACGATCGCCACGCCAATTAGAATCAATAGTTTCTTGTTCTTGAACATGTCCTGCTCCTGTCAAACCCAGAGCCGACGAATCAGCCGGCCTGAAGTTTCCTTTCTTCTTCAATGCGAGCCTGGATGTTCGCACGAGCAAACGAAACCTGTGCGATCTCATCCAGGGCTTTCTGTTCCAGTTTCATTTGCTCCCTGAGGTATCGCTGGCGAGCCTCTTCCCTGAGCCGCTCCAACGTCTGGCGGGAAGTGCGAATCTGCATTAGTCGTTCCGTGATTTCAGCTCGCTGCGATTCCAATTCCTTCAGCTTTGCTTTCAGTCGTTTCAATTGGTCGTGAACCTTGCCGGAGCACTCCATGAACACCGCCTGACGAGGTAAGCGATCTGGAAACGCCTCGCCGGTCAGATCGCTCAACGCAGCGCGCAGCGTCGCCTGACGACGGAAAATCTCCTGATGTGCGAAAGCGATCTTACGAGACATTGCAAACAGTTCAGACCGCAGGGCCTTCTCCCGCTGAATCGTCACGTCCAACAGACGCTGTAATCGCCAGTGAAAACGTTTCATCGGCCGACCTCACTTCCAGCAGCCGTCGAATGTCCCGGCTCGCCTGGCATCAGAGAATCCCAGGATCTGGTCAAATCACACATCCTGGCGACCGTTTCATCAAAGCTGGTCCGCGTTGTAAGCGGCTGGATCAGAAAATCATTAATCCGGTCGATCAGCGAAATCGCCGTGTCGATACGACGGTTCGCACCTCGCGCCAAAGCGCCGATGTTTATCAGATCTTCGGCATCCTGGTAGGTGGAATAAATCGCTCGCAGTTTCTGGGCGGCGGCCATGTGCTCCGGTGTCGTCACTGCGGACATCAATCGGCTGATGCTGTCGAGAATGTCAACCGCCGGGTAGTGCCCGCGTGCAGCCAGCTTTCGCGATAACACGATATGGCCGTCGAGCAGAGCACGAACGCTATCGGCGATAGGATCGTTCATGTCGTCGCCTTCGACCAGGATGGTGTATATCCCTGTAATGCTTCCTCGAGCGGTATTGCCCAGCCGTTCGGTAAGTTTCGGCATCAGCGAAAATACGCTCGGGCAGTATCCCTTGGTCGTAGGCGGTTCGCCTGCGGCCAGGCCGATTTCCCGCTGCGCCTGGGCGAATCGCGTCAGAGAGTCCATCATCAACAGAACGTGCTTCCCTTGATCGCGGAAGTATTCAGCCACTGTGGTGGCGGTGAAAGCGACCTTGACGCGCTGCACTGGCGACATGTCCGAAGTCGCAACGGCCACGACGCTGCGAGCCAGCCCTTCCGGGCCCAGTGATTCGTCCATGAATTGCCGCACTTCCCGTCCGCGTTCGCCCACCAGCGCGAGCACATTCACGTCGGCTTCGCTGGAGCGGGCTATTTCACCAAGCAGCGTGCTTTTGCCAACACCGCTACCGGCGAAAATACCAATGCGTTGGCCCTTGCCGCAGGTCAACACTCCGTCAAATGCGCGAATTCCGAACGAAAGAGGCTCGGTGATGGGGATGCGACTCAGCGGCAACGGTGACGTGTTGTCCAGGGAGCGATTCTCCACTCCCATCAACGGACCTTTGCCGTCGATCGGCCGACCCAGACCATCGATCACGCGCCCGAGAATCGACTCGCCCAGCAAGATGGTGCGCGGGCTCGTTCGTGCAATGACCGGATCGTTGGGAGCAATGCCATCAACACCTTCGAGGGGCATCAATATTCTATATTCGTTGTGAAATCCGATTACCTCTGCCGGAACCCGTCTGCCGTCGGAAAGGCGGATATCGCAAAGGCAGCCGACCCCCACCGGCGGCCCCTTCGATTCGATGGTAAGACCCGACACCCGAACCACGAGCCCGCGGCATGGCAGCAAGTTCGCCTCAGAAAGTCGTTTCTGATATTTATTCAGATCAACCGCCATCAGAGGCCTTTCCGCATTGAAGTATCTCGGCTATGTCTTCCAGGTGGCCCGACGGTGAAGAATCGATCATTCCCTCGGCAGTCTCCACCACGCACTCGGCCGGACCCACGGCAGGGTCCGCCAGAAAACGAATCTCTCCGCCGCCCATACGCTCGTCGTTTGTCCGCACCATTTCGCTGCGGGCGTGATCATCCGGGTTCAGGCGAATCACCACGTCTTTGTGGGATGATACGTGGCAAAGAGCTTCTTTGATGATCGGCTCGATTTCATACCGGCCGGCCTGGATCTCCTGCATGAGCACCTTGCGTGCAATTCCAAGTGATAGCTCGAGCAATTGCTCTTCCGCCTCAGTCACCACATCTTTGCGATATGCGTCCAGTTGCAGCGCGGCTTGTTCCAATGCCCTGCGCGCCTGATAAAGGTGCTGCATTTCCACGTCCAACGCCTGCTGCATCTGCTCTGCCGTCTGGACGGGGTCCGGCTGTGCTGAACCCCCACTCACGTCGACCGCGCCGATGACCGTAACCGAAGCGATCGGACTGGTCAGCGATACCGAAATGTTGCTGGCTGGCATCATTCGGCTTCCTCGAATTTCAGATCGCCCTTATCGTTCATAGCTCGCAGGGCCTTGAGGATTTCCTCTCGCGCTGCCTCAGTTTCTTCCGGCTGCGAGCCTGAAAGCAGGGAAATTTCTTCGTCGAGCGCCGCATTGGCTCGCTCTGATATATTGTCTCGGATTTTGGCCGCAGGGGCCGGATGAGCGTCGATCAGCGCCAGAGCCAGGCTGCTGGAATTCACCATACGCAAGACTTCCTGCATGGCTCGCTCGGCAACCATGGGCAGGTCTTCCCAGATAACCATGAGTTCCTGAACGGCTTGGCTTGTTTCGGCATTATTCTCGCTCAGGCTCGTCATCAATTCGACTCGAGCGTCCTGCTTCAGGCCGCGAAGCAATAGGGCTACCCTTCGGAACTTTTTTTCCTGCTGCAATTCATCTTCAGGTTCAGGAGCAGCATTTGCCGCTGCTGCTTCCTCTTCATCGTCTTCCGATTGGTCACTTTTTTTCAGTCGATCTTCCAGTATTTCCGCAACTCGGAGACGGGTTTCAGGATGCGCCGCCTTGCCGCTTACCATGCCGGTAACAACATCCTTCCGCAGGGCCTCATCGATCAGATTCAATAATTCCGTGCTCTTTTTAGCCGACAACTCGGCAAACACCAGGGCGACTACCTGCGCCGATTCGCCGGACAGCGCCTTGGCCAAATCCTCGGCCGGAAGCTGACGAAGATTCACAAACGGATCTCGCTGTTGAACCAGCCGATCCACACGGTTCAGGACGTCCAAGGAGCGTTCTTTTCCGATCGCGTTTTCGACGATAGCCTTAACCAGATTGGTTTTTTCTGATTTCCCATGCAGCAGGCCGAAAAATTCATCCACGGTCTGGATCAATTCCTGGGATTTCATTTCGCCCCCGGATTCCAGTACGGCGATCTCGGCGACGATCTGCGTAAGCGTTTCCGAAGGCGCAGACTTCAACAGTTCCCCGGCCGTGACCGGGTCCAGACTCGCCAGCAACAACGCCGCCTTTCGCGCTCCGCTCAACTCCACTTATACTTCTCCCTTCTCGCTTTCAGCCCAACTGAGGAACAGCCGTTTGACTTCTTCGGGGTTCTCCTGCAATGCGTGCGTAATGCGTGTCCGCAAAGCGTCGGAGGTCATACCCACACCGCTGGCCGGTAGAAGATTCTCCGCCTCGGCCGGCTGGCCTTCCAGCACAGCGGCCAACTCGATCTTGGAAATTTTCTTGCTGCCGAACATTTTCAGCACCAGCAGTGCTCCCAGGACCAGCAGGCCCAGCGAGATCTGCTGGAGATACTTCATGATGTTATCCACCGAAAACATTCCCGGTTCCGGTAGTTCCGGCTCGACGGGCGGCTGATAGAACGATGCTTCCTGCACTGCGATGGCAGAGGCGTCTTTCAAGCCCAATGCTTTCTGGATGATGGTTTTGACGTCATCAATCGTGAGAGTTACGGCCGAGGCTGCGGCCGGATCGTTCGGATCGCTGCTGCCCGAAAGATCCACCATCGCCGCCACCTGAATATCTATCACTTCACCTGGAGGCGTGGATTTTTCTTCCAGCGACTTGGGATAGTCATTTTCCGTGGTGATGGTTTCTTCAGTGTCTGGTTTTATCTTGGCGTCTTTGTCGGCCCCGACAGCGCCAGCGGGAGTTTTACTCTTGTTGACGGTTTCTTCACGACGTTTGAGTGCCTCACCCCAAACTTCCGCCGTAGTTCTGCTCGTGGTGCGATCGATCGTGGCTGAGACCCGCACGATGGCCTTGCCGGGCCCGAGCACCGGGAGGAGCAGGTCTTCGGCTTTGCGGGCAAGGTCATTCTCGACCTGTCGCTGATACTCGTGCATCGTATTGGCGATCTTGGCCCCTTCGTCCTGGCCTCCGCCTGTGAGCAGCGTCGGGCCGGCCGCATCGATCACCTGCACGTTCTTGGCCTCGAGGCCTTCCACTGCGCCGGCAACGAGGTTCACGATCGCCGAAACGTTGCTGGAAGACATTCGTCGCCCGGCCCTGAGTTTCAAAGTGATCGAGGCGGTGGCTTGCTGATTGTTCGCTGCGAACAATTTCGCGCTGGGCTTGGCCACAAGGACTCGGGCAAAGGTAACGCCATCGATCAGCTCGATCGACTTGGCCAGTTCGCCCTCGATAGCCCGTTTGAATTTGAACTGCTGCTCGCCCGGACTCGATCCGAACGACTTGACGTCCAGGATGCTATAGCCAGCCTGCTCGCCGGTAGGCAGTCCCTGGCCTGCCATGGTCAGTCGCATCGCGTAGACCTGCTTCTCATCCACATAGATCGTTGACCCACCGTCGCGAAGTTCGCTGGCGACCTTCGCATCGCGGACTTTCTCATAGATCTTGGCAGCCTCGGCCGGGGCCAGTCCGCTGTACAATAGGGCCAGATGTGGCTTGCGGGCCCAATTGACCGCGACGACAGCCGATCCGATGCAAACCAGCAGCAGGAGGACCAGCACCGTTCGCCGGAACAGCCCTGCTCGCTGCCACACCTCGCTCAGATTTTGAAAAATATCCGCCACTGTTATTCACCGTCTTCCGTTTTCGACTGGAAACGAAAGTCCTATCTATTGCCTCAGACCTGCATCCGCATCGTTTGCTGATAGGCCTCGATCACCTTGTTTCGCACGCCCATCAGGAGCTTGAAACTCAGGTCGGCCTTCACCATTGCCTGAACTACAGGCAAGGCGTCTTCGCTTTTGCCCGAGATAAACTCGTGGATCGCCTGGGTCGACGCGCTTTGGTCCTGGTCGACCCGGTCTATGACTTTCTTCAGTGTCTCGCCGAATCCACCTTTGCTTTGCTGTCCGGCCGGCCCGGTCGGTCTGGGCGACAAGGCTGGTGTTATGCCAGTAGTTGGTTGTATGCCCGCCATGATTACTCCTCAATCTATCGCAGTAGTTCCAGTGTGATGTCCATGCTGTCCTGGTATCGCTTCAGGATCACCGCATTGGCCTGGTAGGCCCGACTGGCAGTGATCATACGCGTCATTTCCAACGGTAAATCGACATTCGGCATCAAAACATAGCCGTCTGCATCCGCATCGGGATGGCCTCGCAGCAAGACCTTGTTGAACTCGGTGCTATGGTCCTGGGCCACACCGACAACATTGACGCCCTGGAGTTCGGACAACAGAGTTGACAGTATGACGGTTTTGCGCCGATACGGATCGCCGGTTTCGGTTCTCGTTGTGTTGGCATTTGCGATGTTCGATGCGCTAACCTCCATCTTCAGCGAACTGGCGCGCAGGCCTGAAACCGCTATGTCCACTATCGAATTGATTCCGTTAATGCCCATTTTCGTATTCCTTTAATCGATCAGTTTCGGCTGTTGATCGCCATCTCCATCTGTTTGTACATTTTGTTCAGCAGGCGAACGTACATTTTGTACCGCACGCCGTTTTTTATCATTTCGCCGACCTCGCTATTCAGGTCCACGTCATTGCCCTGGCTGTCAACCGAGGTGGTCCTCGGCTCGAAAAACTCGGCCTTAACGTCGGCCAGTCGGCCCTTTTTAGACGCCTGCATCGCGTCGGCCAGCATATCCTGAAAATCGATGTCCTTGCGGCGATAGCCGGGCGTGTCCATGTTCGCGATATTGTTGGCGATGGCCCTGCCTTTAAGCCTGGTGGCCTTCATTCCAACTTGAAGCAGTTCCGTAATGTCGATTCGCTCAGACATTGTCTTTCTCCGATGTGATAATACCCCGACCGACTGGACGGGTTACCTTCGAACGTTCGGATACAACCTTCAGGACCGGTTCGGCCGACGAGGATGAGTCCTGCCCCTGCTTGCGATAGCGACGCAGCTTGTCTCGCAGCGTCCGGTCGGTGATGCCCAGCAACCTGGCCGCTTTCGCCTGGTGCGACCCGGTCCGGCGAAGCGCCTCGAAAATGGCCGTCCGCTCCAACTCCTGCAACGAAAGGCTGTACGCCTTGGCGGAATTCAACAAATCGGCCAGTTCTGTCCCGCTGCTGCGCGGGCTCGCCTGCAGTTCTCGAACCAGATGCGGTGCGCACGCCAGAGACAGAATCGGCCCTTCGCCAAGAATCAAGGCCGTGCGAACAACATTGCGAAGCTGGCGGACGTTGCCCGGCCAATCGTACTGGCCGAACAGGCTCAGCATGTCCGCATCGAGGTCGGTAATACGCCGCCGGACCTCTCGGCTGTACTGGTTGATGAAGTACCAC
>SDBT01017193.1_pt1 | contig 11432 bp, 9 predicted proteins | sample 2277101 | NCBI WGS metagenome assembly SDBT01 (sample SAMN10404973, study PRJNA504765) | marine sediment metagenome | isolation source: marine sediment core GS10_PC15, 103 cmbsf | place: Arctic Ocean: Southern Knipovich Ridge | collected 2010
GAATTATATTAAAGAAATTAAATGTTAATCCAATAATTGTTCAAGATTATAATATCTTAGGTTTGATTAAATCATGTAATCTGTTATTATCAAGAATATCAACCACGATATTAGAATCTATGATCATTGGAACTCCTGTCATTCTTTTAGATAATGTAAATTCTAACCTTTATTTTACTGGCACATATTTATTTTTGAAAGAAAAATCTTTAATTAAAATTGAATATGACGACCAATTAACAAGTGTTTTGAAAAAACTTAGTGAAAATAAATCTTTTTATGAAGAATACTCTTTAAAACTTAAAGAAATTGCAAAAAAGTATTCATTTTATGATTATCATAATAGTACCTCACAAATTATGATTAATTTAGTTAGTAAAGTGATCAATTTAAGATGATAGACATTAGTTTCAGATTAAACGAAAATTAAAAGATTTAATTTTTCATGAAAGACCTGTAAAATCTTAAAAAAATTTTTTCAAAATTTTTTTTAGAAAATTTTTCTGCAGTTTTCAAAGCTTCTTTTCCCATTTTCTGTAATTTAATTTCATTACTTAACACTTCATTAATTAGTTGTCCTAAGGCTTTAGGATCTTTTTTTTTTACAAGCCATCCATTAACATTGTGATTTATCATATCAGGGATACCTCCCGTTTTTGATCCAATAACAGGAACACTGCAAGCCATTGCTTCTAATACAACTATTCCATGAGGTTCGGTAACTGAAGGAACTATTAGTATTTTTGCTCGATTAATATGAGAATTTAAATTTTCTGAATCTATCCACCCTACAAATTTAATATCATATTTATACTGATAAGATAATTGTTCTAAATCTTTACGTAAAGCACCCTCTCCTATAATAGTTATATTCCATTTTTTATTGAAGAATTGAGTGGCTTTTATCAGAATATCAACTCCTTTTTCAACAGATAATCGCCCAATAAATAAAATTTCAATATCCTTAATTATGTCTTTCAAGGGAAAAAATTTTTCTAAATCAACTGGATTATGAATCACAAATGTATTTTTTTTTTTTGCTCCTTCTAAGACTGCTAAATTTTTCATGTAATTAGAAACACCAATGGGATATTTTATATTTTTTAATGCATAACGCGTAGCATGTTTATAAAATTGTGTTGTCCACCAATTGTATGGATTCCCATATTCAATTCGGTCTCTTATCATCTCATGAAGAATTAATACACTAGGAATATTATGTTTTTTACCAAAATAAGCCGCAGCATAAGAATTTGAAACAGCATGACATATTATTAAATCAATTGGGGAATTTTTTGATAAAGCTTTTAGGGCTCTATAGCTTTGTATTGCAAATACCAATTCGCTTGATATTTTTTGAAAATAAGGTATACGAAATAATTTTATCGGTATAATTTTCAATTTATTTTTATATTCATTAAGAGAATTCAAATAAGTTAAATGTCTTAAATCAGTAATTACAGTGACAGTATACCCTGCTTTTAGTAGAGCCCTTACTTCATCCCTTGATCGGCCCATAACGGCGCCTCGACCAAAAAAACTTAAACTAAGTTGGACAATCATAACTAATTAATAAAAAAATAATATTATTCATCAGATATTATAAAAAACGCTTATATAATTATTATATATTCAACATATTCATGTTTAATAAAGTATTTAAAAATTTTTTATATCGTATGTTTTACATTTAGTATTTCATTCTAAATCAAGAATAAAAATGAAAATAGTAATTATTGGATCTTCTTTAGTTTATGATAAGCCTTCGCGAGACGATTCATACCAATCAATTTATGGATTTCTTCTTAAAAATTATTTTAAATCTAAAGGAGATCATGAAGTCTTTATTATAGGCAGAGCTAAAAATCATACGAGGATGCAAAGAAGACAAGACAGATTATTATATGATTTAGAGCAATTTGAACCAGATATCGTTATTATTCACTTAGGTATTGTCGATTGTGCTCCTCGTTTATTTCTTGAAGAAGAACAGATCTTCCTTCAGGCTTTACCAAAATTCTTAAGATTTGATCTAATTAAATTTCTCTCAAATCATAGATACTACTTTACACGAAAATTTAAAAAAGAATATGTAAAAATTAACGATTTTGAAAAATACTATCAAAAAATTTTAGATAAAATTAAAGAAATCAATGCTATTCCTATAATAATAAATATCTCCAAACCAAACCAGCATATAATAAATAGATCCTATTTTATTATTGAAAAAATAATTGCTCACAATAAAATATTGTTAAAATTAGCAAAGAAGAATCATTGTAACATTATTGATGTTTATTCGATAATAGAAAGTCAAAAAAGTTATCAACTTGCTGATGGTATTCACCTTTCGAAATCTGGTAATAAAAAACTCGCTAACTTATTAATTACGGAGATAAAATCATTAAGAATTAATAATAAATCAAAAAGTAAGGAATAAAATTTTCTCTATTTTGAAAAATTAATTCATTTAAGGAGATTTTAAATGTTTGTTGTGTATGTTATAATATTATCAAAATATTTAATAATAAATTAAAAATAGGCTTTTTCCTCAAATAAAATAATATCTTAATTTCTTAAAAATTTTATATCTTATATTAATGTAGAAAAATGTTTAAATCAATTTGGATACAATTTCTAGTATCAATTATAAAAATAAAGAACACAAAAAGATCCTCTAATTTAATATAGTAATTATAATTATTATAAAAATAAGAATATGAGGATACTAGTTATTGGAGATTCTACTGTATTATATAACATTCGATATAGTTTATCTCCTGAGGATACTTTTGGTTTTATCATTAAGAACCATTTCAAATTAAAAGGGACCTACGAAGTCATTATTATAGGTAACGCTAGAAACTATATTCTTGATCATTGTCGTCCAATAAGAATCTTATTTGATATAAAACAATTTGAACCAGACGTCATTATTATTAGTTTAGGTTCTTCGGAGTGTTCTCCTCACGTTTTTCCAATGGAAAAAAACAATATCTTTTTTCCAGTACCGAAAATAACAAGAAAAAGGTTTTTCAGAATTTTTATTAAACTATTGTATCACTATAAGATAAAATTTCGAAAATATTATGTGAATTTATCTGAGTTCCAATTATATTATCAAAAAATCTTAAATCAAATCAAAAAGATTGGAGCAGTACCTATAATAATAAATATAACAAAACCTAATAAAAATTACTTAAAAAAAGCTAATATCAGATTAGAAAACATAATAGGCATTAACAAAATTTTATTTAATTTGTCAAAAATCAATAGATGCAAGTTGATTGATATCTATTCAATAATTGAGCAAAATTCTAATTTAGAATCAAATAACGGATTTATTTTTTCAAAAAATGGAAATAAAAAACTTGCAGAAATCTTAATTTCTGAAATAAATTCATTATCAAACGTTTGAATAATTTTTACAACAAAAATTAGAACTTAATATAATTCAGTGTAATTTCAAGAGATCTTTTGTGGATTTCTTTATAAAATAAAACCAAAAAAATGGAGATTTTGCTCCTTTTATAGTAAAGACAATACCTAATCCTTCAATGAAACTTTTTAATGATTTCACAAGTGGAATTAAATTAAAAAAAGTTTCTTGGAATTTAAAATCTGATGATAGGAAAAAGAAATTTCTTGTATTTTTTGAAGTTAATAACATTAACAAATAAGTATAGATATCGTTTTTTTGCTTATTTAATATGAACTTTTTTAATTTTCTAGATTTTATTTCTTTTATTACTACATCATAAATAATCTGGATTTTATATTTATTTTGTAATAATCCAGGAAGTGGATGGTAATAAATTTTTTCTTTAAATGATGGTTGATCGGATTTGTATTGATGTTCTCCAAAATATGAGAAAATTTTTGATGAACTCAAAGTATCTCCAGCTATTAGTGCTTGAGCGATAAGAGCTTGTTGAATGAATAAAAAACCAATGTATTTTTTCGCTTGATTTAAATTTAAGGCATTTTTTTTTAATACTATCCCTGAACCATGAGGATAATAGAAAAGTAATTCTTTTAAAGATTCAGAACCACATTTATAAAATTTATCTTTAAACCTAAATAATAGCTCGCTTCGATTATAGTTATAGTACGTTCTAAATATATATCTCTGTTTGATTATATCATCAAATTTTCTGGATTTTGTTTTGACAACCTTTAAATCTTCTACATAATCTCCTTCATAAAATGGTCTTTTATCGCCAATAGAGCCACATAAATATGTCAGATTTTTATTTTCTTTGATTTGTCTTAATATCCAGAGGATTGAATCTAATTCAACATCATCCTCATCCATATTTATAAACACATATTCTCCCTTTGCTCGCATTATAATTTTTAACATATTTGCATCAAACCCAAGATTTATTTGATTTCGATAGTATTTAACTCTCGAGTCCGTAAACTCTTTAACTACCTCTTGAGTATTTTTGCTTAAAGGATTATCATCACTAATCACAATTTCAATTTCATCGCTCTGAAAAGAGATTATAGATTTAATAATTGCAGATATCCTTTCTGGACGATTGTATGTTGGTATGCAAAAACTAAGTAATACTGTTGACATAGATAGAACAATAACTCTTAAAATTTATTTTTATCTATAAATAAGATAATTTTTCTAAAATATGAATTACTTTATCTTTCCACTTAGGATATTTATTATTCTAATTAAATGCAAAGCATCTAAACGCCTACTAGAATGAATCTTTTTGTGTTTCAAATTCAACGAGTTTAGAATACCCAAAAGAGCGATTAAATAAGAGTCCCAAAGGAAAAGTATGAAGTTACTTAGTATATAAGATATTTTAAAATTTAGGAATAATAAATCAAGAGATCGCTAGAATTCTAATAAATTTTAAAATTTATTCAAAAAAAAAGAAAATGAGTTAATAGTTTTCTCATATTTTATAATTGTTCTTGATTTCTTATACAACATGTGTAGTTTAAACAAATATTTTATTAAGATTTCTTGAATTAATAATAACAAAAAAATTAGTTTTAAAATTATGGCTTTTTATCTAAGACTTATATTTTGGTTAATATTTGATTTTATTTTTCCAAAAGAATTAAGAATTGATTCTGGGAGGTTTGATCCCAAATTAATGAGAAGCAAATTATTAAGGATTAACTACTCATCTCGAAAATCGTCTAAAATTGTTCGATTTTTTTATAGATATTTAATGAAAATTAAGAATTTAATTAAAATTAAAAATCTCGTTCTTAAATACAAACTTTTTTCATATCTTTATTGTCATTTGGAAGATAACTACTCAAGAAAAAAAATTATTAGATTATTGAACGGGTACATCTTAGGATTTAGATATAGTAAATCATCATTAAATAATAACTTATACTGGAAAAAAAGAGAAAATGTTAAGAATCTTATAGTTAAAAATGAAAATATTAAAACAGGAACATGGAATTTAAATTTATTTAATTTAAATAAAATCAAATGTCAAATAAGTTTATTTTCTCAATCTATATATATTCTTAATATTTTTATATTGGAACAATATTGTTATAAACAAAAAGAAGCAGTATGCATTAAAGAAGGTGATTATGTTTTAGATGCAGGAGGTTGTTGGGGAGATACTGCACTCTACTTCGCCAATAAAGTAGGCAATCTAGGTAAGGTTTATTCATTTGAATTTAGTGCTAAAAATCTTAGTATTTTTAAGAGAAATTTAAGTTTGAACCCAAAATTAGATAAAATAATTGAAATTATTGAATTACCTTTATGGAGCTCATCTAATAATTATTTTTTTATATATGAAAGTGGACCAAATAGCCAGATTAGTTTGAAACCAATGAAAAAGGTTACTTCAAAAATTAAAACTATTACAATTGATGATTTTATAAAATTTAATAATATAAAAAAGCTAGATTTTATTAAGATGGACATTGAGGGAGCAGAACTTAATGCTTTACCTGGAGCAAGAGAAGTTATAATTAAATTTAAACCGAAATTAGCAATTTCTATTTATCATAACATTGAACATTTTTTTAAAATACCTAATTTTATCAAATCCCTAAATCTTAAATATAAATTTTATTTAGATCATTTTTCTATCCATATTGATGAAACTGTTTTATTTGCAAAGGTGGATTAAATTCATATACCTATCAGGGAATCTATCAGAGAATTACATCTTATGGAAAACAAAGTAAAATCAGATCAAGACATTAGCTTTTCACTATTAATGGGTAGTTATAATACTAGAAAGTATATTGAAGAAGCTATAAACAGTATTTTATCTCAAACTTATTCAAACTGGGAGTTGATAATAGTAGATGATTGTTCTACAGATAATTCAATTCAAATTATAACACCATATCTAAAAAACAAAAAAAAAAAATTACTGAAAACTAAAAAAAAACTAGGTGTTGGAGGAGTATTGAAATATGCGATAGCTAATGCTTCAAATAAAATAATAGGAATAATTGATGCTGATGATAAATTATATATCAATGCTTTAGAAAAAATAGCTGAAGCTTATAGAAAGAATCCTGATTACGGATTTATTATAGTACATTTTGATTTTGTGATTCGGAATTAAAAAAATGCGTTAAATGTAACTGGATTTGGAGTATATTTTAATACAATTTTTCCCTAATTTTAAAATCAGTGTAACTTAAGCAAACTATCAATAAAAATCAATCAATAATTTAAATTATTTCATATTTATTATTTAGATTTCTTCCCAAAATAAAACCACTGATAAATAATAAACCAATAGAAAAATAACTATAGGTGTTTGATACAAATTCTTTGTTCTTTTTTAGAAGATTAGTACAGTAAAAATATTCCCTACTAATCATTAAACAGATTCAAGAGAGGAAACTCTTCGCTTGAATGCCCGTCATATCATTTATGTCTAGGTTTTAGAAATTATAAAGTTCTTTGATGATATTTTATAATTTTTATCAGATAGTATTTTATAAAGAAATATTTAATAATTTTTGAAATTTTGAAAGAATTTTTGAATATGATTAGAACTCAACTTTTTTATCATTCAATGTAATTTCAAAAGATCTTTTATAGGTTTTGTTATTAAATAAAACCAAAAAAAGGGAGATTTCGCTCTTTTTATAGTAAAAACAATACTTAATCCTTCAATAAAACTTTTTAAAGATCTTAGATGAGCTATTAAATTAAAAAAAATATCTTGGAATTTAAAATCGGATGAAAGGAAAATGAAATTTTTAGTATTTTTTGTACATAAAAGCATTAACAATAAATCAGAAATTTCATCTTTTAACTTATTTAATAAGAACTTTTTTAATTTTCTTGAATTTTCTATTTCTTTTGTTATATCATAAATAATTTGTACTTTATATCTATTTCGTAATAATCCATATATTGGATGGTAATAGGATTTTCCTTTAAATAAAGGTTGATCTGATTTGTATTGAACTTCTCCAAAATGTGCGAAAATTTTTGAAGTACTTAATGTATCTCCTTTTATTAGTGCTTGAGCAATAAGAGCTTGTTGCATGAATAAAAAACCAATATAATTTTTTGCTTGATTTAAATTTAATACATTCTTTTTTAATACTATCCCTGAGCCATGAGGATAATAAAAGAATAATTCTTTTATAGATTCAGAACCACATTTATAGAATTTATCTTTAAACCTAAATCTAAGATTGCCTCGAAAATAATTATAGTATTCTCTAAAAATATATCTCTGTTTGAGGATTCCTTCAAAGGTTCTAGGTTTTGTTTTGACTACCTTCAAATCCTTTTTATAATCTCCCTTATAATATGGTCTTTTGTCTCCAATACAGCCAATTAAATGAGTTAGATTTTTATTTTCTTTGATTTTTTCTAATATCCAAGGGATTGTATCTAATTCAATATCATCCTCATCCATATTGATAAATACATATTCTCCCCTTGCACGCATTATAGTTTTTAACATATTACTATCAAATCCAAGATTGATTTTATTACGATAATATTTCACCCGGGGATCTGTAAATTCTTTAACTGATTCTTGAGTTCGATTGCTTAAAGGATTATCATCACTAATCACAATTTCAATTTCTTTACTTTGGAGAGAAATTAGGGATTTAATAATAACAGAGATTCTATCTGGACGATTATACGTTGGTATACAAAAACTAAGTAGAATATTTGACATTTTTAATATATAGCGTTTCTAAAAAACTCTTAAATTACAAAATGATGACTTTAATATAATTTTTTACTAAATTGATTTAAAATTATAAAAATTATATTCGACATATTCATTCTTAATAATAAATAGATTTAAAAATTAATTATTTATTGAATCTTCTACATTCATTCTAAATTAAAAGTTAAAAAAAATGAGAATAATAATCGTTGAATCCTCATTGATTTATAACCAACCTTCGCGATACGATTCCTATGAAACAATCTATGGTTTTTTTTTAAAGGAATACTTTAAATCTAAAGGGAATCATAAAGTATTTATTTTTGGCAGAGCTAAAAATCATATAAGAATGCAAAAAAGAAGAAACTGATTACTATATGATCTAGAGCAATTTAACCCGGATATTGTTATTATTCACTTAGGTATTGTTGATTGTGCACCTCGTTTATTTTTAGAACAGGAACAGATTTATCTTCAATCGTTACCGAAATTCTTAAGGATAGAGATAATTAAAATTCTCTCAAATCATAGATACTATTTTACAAGAAAATTAAAGAAAGTATATGTAAAAATTACTGATTTTCAAAACTATTATCAAAATGTTTTAAATAAAATCAAAGAAATCCAAGCTATCCCTGTAATAATAAATATCTCCAAACCAGTATATAATGCAAAGATCCTATTCGATTTTAGAAAACGTAATTGCCTACAATAATGTATTATTAAAATTAGCAAGGGAAAATCATTGCAAAATTATTGATGTTTATTCGTTAACAGAAAGTCTATGAGTTATCAGCTTGCTGATGGTATTCACCTCTCAAAATCAGGTTATAAAAAACTCGCTTCCTTATTAATTATGGAGATAGAATCTTTAATGAAGCAGTGAATTTTAAGTAGTGAATTTTAAAATTGGATATCTAAATGATTAATCTCATAAGTTTTAGAAGTAATTTTATTGTACAGATTAAGCCAAATCTTTTGATTGCCTTAATAGTTTGATTAATTTTATTCAAAAAGTTATGATTTCCACTTAAGTACACTTGATAGAAGAAAATTTAGAACATTTCTAAGTTTTTTTGACGACTTGGGAAGAATTTTTAGGATCTTTTCCATTATCGGAATTATTATTTTCACAATTTTTGAAAAAACAAGTTTTAAAATAATATTATAAAATGTAATATAAAAATAATCCATATATAGGTCCTTTAAAGAGATATTGGGAATATTTGTGTTTAGTCTTCTAAGATATGCATTGTTCTTTGCGATATATCCTCCGAGAAAACTTCTAAATTTTTCTTTTCTACCATGAGATATTCCATCTTTGTGAACTCGATAATAATATAAAGGTTTGTTAATAAACTTATATTTCGTCACTTCTTCTAATTTTAACATATAATCAAAATCGGCTGCAACATTAGTATAAGGATTCATCCCTTTAGTCTTTTTAAAGGCATCTTTAAGAAATGTTTTAAAATGAGCAGCTCTCATTTTAAAGATCATTGAATCTCCTGGTTCAATATCGTCAATCCAACTACATAATTTTTCATTATTTAAGTTCTCATCACAAATCCACATAGTACTGTAAATAAATCCGTATTTAGGATAATCTCTATAGGCTTTGGCCATAATTTCTAAAGCTTTATGATGAAGTTTATCATCTGAATCGAGTACTCCAATAATATTATAAGATGTATTCTTTATAGCATCTGAAATTGCATATGGATTCCCAAGGTTTTTAACATGAACAAACAATTTGATTTTCTTATTTTTTAAAAATGGTTTAATTTTTTCAACTGAATTGTCCGTAGAACCATCGTCCACAATAATTAGTTCCCAAAATGGGTATGTTTGATTTATAACACTACTTATAGCTTCTTCTAAATATTGAGCTCTATTGAAATTTGCCATTATTATTGAAAAGTTGATGTCTTGATTGAATTTCAAAAAAATCTCCAAATTATGTATTTATCTACTTTTTTAAAATAGGAAAAAACGATTAGACTGTTAGATTTAATCTTAGTATTTTTATAATAAATGAATTTAAGATCTTTAAATAATATTTTAGAAAATATTCTAGTTATGTTTTCGATTTTTTTTGAGAACTTTTTTCTATGTAAATATATTATAAAGCTTTTATAATTTTAAGTTTATTTGTAAAATTTTTATGAATATGAGAATACTAATTATAGGGGATTCTACTGTTTTATATCAAGATCAATATAATATATTGCCTGATGATACTTTTGGTTTTATTATAAAAAAACATTTCAAATTAAAAGGGAAACACGAAGTCTTAATTATAGGTAACATTAGAAACTATGTTCTTGATCATTGTCGTCCAATAAGAATTTTATTCGATATTACACAATTTGACCCAGATGTAGTCATTATTAGTTTAGGCTCTTCAGATTGTTCTCTCCACGTTTTTCCAATGGAAAAAAACAATCTCTTTTTTCCAGTACCGAAAATAACGAGAAAAAGGTTTTTTAGAATTTTTATTAAACTAATGTATCACTATAAAAGAGGATTTAGAAAATTTAAAGTGAATTTAACTAAGTTCCAATTTTATTACCAGAAACTTATAGCTGAAATTCAAAAGATTGGAGCAATACCTATAATAATAAATATACCAAAACCTGATCAAAATTATTTAAAAAGAGCTAATATTAGATTAGATGATATAATAAATTTAAACATAATTTTATATAATATAGCAAAAATCAAGAATTTCAATTTAGTTGATATATATTCTTTAAATGAGAAAGATGAGAAAGATCCTAATTTGAGAATGAATAGTGGATTTTATTTATCGAAGTATGGTCATAAAAAAATTGCAGAAATCTTAATTTCTGAAATAAATTCATTAATAAATAATTAGCTTAAGAATCACTATTTTAATTCAAATCAAGAACATTCACTCATCTTCCACAATTCTCCAAGGAAAAAAAGATTTTTAAAAAAACATCCTCCTAAAGAGTTGAACTGCTTCAGCGATTTAAAAAAAGTATTATTATCAAAAAATGTTCCATTAATGCATTGAATTTTGAATAAAAGTAAATTTTGAAAAGCTTTAAGGATTTTATGTAAAATCTTTAATAAAAATTCAGATTTAATCAATGATTTCACATAATACCAATATATCAATGGGTTATGTGAATAAATTTTAACTAAATTATATATATATGATCTAGCTTTTCTCTCTTCACCATATTTAAAATATTGATTAATAATTTCTAAATTTAAATACCACTTAATACTTTTAAGCATACGCTG
>SDBT01017194.1_pt1 | contig 11432 bp, 8 predicted proteins | sample 2277101 | NCBI WGS metagenome assembly SDBT01 (sample SAMN10404973, study PRJNA504765) | marine sediment metagenome | isolation source: marine sediment core GS10_PC15, 103 cmbsf | place: Arctic Ocean: Southern Knipovich Ridge | collected 2010
GCCTTAGCACCTATGCGCGCCAATTTTTACAGTTAATGGAAAAACCGGATGTGGATTCTATTGAAGGCCTTTCACCTGCTATTTCCATTGACCAGAAAACAGCAAGCAGAAATCCGCGTTCAACCGTTGGGACAGTAACGGAAATTTATGATTATTTAAGGCTTCTTTTTGCTAAAATCGGCTGTCCGCACTGCCCGGACTGCGGCAAAAAAATAAGCAGACAATCAATTAGCCAGATCGTTGATCTTGTGGCTGATATGCCAAAAGAAAAACGCATAATGATCCTGGCGCCCATGGTGCGCGACAGAAAAGGTGAGCATCAGAAAGTACTTGAAAAAATTAAAAAAGAGGGGTTTGTCCGCCTTCGCGTGGATGGCCATATTTACAGCATTAATGAGGAAATTGAGCTGGATTCGAACAAAAAACACACCATTGAGATTGTGGTTGACCGGCTGGTTGTGCAGAGTCTGAAGAAAAAAGTGAAAAAATTAAAATCCGGACAGGAAATTGAGGAAAAAAATGAAGACCGCTCCCGCCTTGCAGATTCCCTGGAAACAGCCCTAAAATTCGGTGAGGGTGTGGTTAAAATATTTGATCCGGACAGCAAAAAGGAAGATGTGTTTTCCGAAAATTTTGCATGTGATGTCTGCGGAATATCCATCCCGGAAATTCAGCCGCGTTCCTTCAGCTTTAATTCCCCTCATGGCGCTTGTCCGGATTGCCATGGGCTTGGTTCCAAACTGAAAATCAATTCTGATCTGGTTATGCCTAACCCCAGGCTGACAATCGCCGAGGGCGCTATAATCCCCTGGTCCACATCATCTATGCGCCTGAACTGGTACACCCAGCTTCTGCGTGAAGTAAGTAAAAAATATGGTTTTGACATCCACACGCCTGTCGGAAAGCTGACCCAAAAACAAATTGAAATTATTTTATACGGAACAGGCAAAGAGAAATTCCATGCGACTTATACAGGCCAAAATTCCAATTATGAATGCGATACGACATATGAAGGTGTAATCCCAAATCTGGAGCGCCGCTACCATGAATCTGATTCTGATTATGTACGCAAAAATATTGAGCGTTTTATGGAAGAGCTTATCTGCGAAACCTGCGAAGGTAAACGCCTGCGGCCTGAAATACTTGCCATTACCGTGGCGAATAAATCGATTTTTAATTTAACGGAAATGTCTATTGAGGAAGCCAAGGAATTTTTTAAGCAGATGCTCCCTGAAAACAAAAAAAATCCTTTAACCAAATCTGAATACGCAATCGCACGCCTTATTATTCAGGAAATCATCAACCGCCTGAATTTTCTGCATAATGTAGGCCTTTCATATTTAACATTAAGCAGGTCAGCCAATACGCTTTCCGGAGGGGAAGCCCAGCGTATCCGCCTGGCAACCCAGATCGGATCTTCTCTGCAGGGGGTTTTATATGTATTGGACGAACCATCAATCGGCCTGCACCAAAGGGATAATAACAGGCTAATTAAAACTCTGAAAAATCTGCGCGACCTTGGGAATACGGTTCTGGTTGTGGAACATGATGAGGAAACAATCAATTCCGCGGATTACGTGCTGGATATTGGCCCTGCCGCCGGCAAGTATGGTGGCAAAGTCGTGGCTGTAGGCACGGGAGATGATATTAAAAAAAATAAAAAATCCATTACCGGAGATTACCTTTCCGGACGAAAGAAAATAGCTGTTCCGAAAGAACGCCGCAAAGGCAATGGTAAATGGCTTGAAATCATCGGCGCCAGCGAACATAACCTGAAAAATGTTGATGTTAAGCTTCCTTTAAATACTTTTATAGGCATTACAGGCGTTTCCGGTTCAGGCAAATCCTCGCTTATCAATTATGTACTCTGCCCTGTCCTGAATGTGAAGCTCAACCGTGCCAAACAACGGGCCGGAGCGCATAAAGAAATAAAGGGTGTGGAGCATCTGGATAAAATCATTAATATTGACCAGTCGCCCATTGGCCGGACGCCGCGAAGCAACCCTGCCACCTATACCGGTGTGTTTACGGATATACGGGAGCTTTTTTCTTCCACCACGGAAGCAAAACTGCGCGGTTACAAGGAAGGCAGGTTCAGCTTTAATGTAAAAGGCGGACGATGTGAATCATGCAGGGGTGACGGGATTGTAAAAATCGAAATGCACTTTCTGCCCGATGTATATGTGCCCTGTGAAGTTTGCAAAGGCAAGCGTTACAATGCTGAAGCACTGGAAATCACATGGCATGGCAAAAATATTGCGGATGTATTGGGCATGACTGTGAATGAAACTCTGGAGTTTTTTGAGGCTATTCCGCAGATAAAGAACAAGCTCACAACCCTGCAGGATGTTGGATTGGGATACATCCATTTGGGGCAAAGCGCCACCACACTTTCCGGCGGTGAAGCGCAACGTGTAAAGCTGGCGACTGAACTTGCCAAACGTTCCACAGGCAAGACTATTTATGTACTGGATGAGCCAACAACCGGCCTGCATTTTGAGGATGTTAAAAAGCTCCTCGGAGTACTTCAGGCGCTTGTGGAAAAAGGCAATACCGTAATAACCATTGAACACAATCTGGATGTGATTAAATCCGTGGACCACGTCATTGACCTTGGTCCGGAAGGGGGAAATGAAGGAGGTGAAGTGATTTGTACAAGCACACCGGAGGAGATAGCGAAAGTAAAGAAGAGTTATACGGGGCAATATCTGGCTAAAATGCTGAAAAATTGATAAAGGATAGACTAAGGATAGACTCGGATAGATTTCGAATGGATATCGAATAGCTTTGTCACAATACGAAGTCCATCCGATATCAATCCGAAATCAATACGATATCAATACTTTATCGGAGGGGGTTCGCCACAGGCGAAAGGTGGGTTAATCAATCCTTATACGGTTCTCTTAACCACTATCAAAGTTATATCATCCGCTTGCGGATAGTCGCCCATGAATTCACGGACATCTTTTATAATGCCATCGTGGATTTCCTGTGCGGTGGCTAATTGGCTGTTTTTGCTAACAGATTCCTTAAACCTATCCATACCATAATTTTCCGTTTCACTCTTCCAGGCTTCCGGAATGCCATCAGTGTATAAAATAGCTGTGTCATTTACTTCCATATCAATTAATTCTGTTTTTACGATTTTTGATATGTCATGAATCATGCCAAGCGCCATACCGCCGGAAGACATTTCCGTAACTGTTTTGTCGCTTGCTTTGAAATGCAAAATCGGATCATGCCCTGCCTGTGTAAAGCCAAGCTTTGCCTCATCCGCATGCCAATGCGCCATCACTATTGTCATGAACACATTCGGGCGCGTCTTTACTTTCATAAGTTTATTCAAATGGACAATCAGCTCCTGTGTGGTTTGATACTGTTCCATAAAGGCCGGGACCAGGGCATTATTAATGGCGGATACCAGCCCTGCCGGCACCCCATGGCCTGTTACATCCGCGATATAAAAAATGAGATTATTTTCATCAACAACCAAAAAATCATAACAATCTCCCCCAACTTCTGTTGCGGAAACCAGGCTTGCCGCAATATCCAGATTTTTGATTTTCGGAAGGTCTGTAGGAAGCAGTTCTTTCTGAATCTATCCGGCAAGCTCCAGCTCACGTGTCATTTTCTCTTTCTCAACAAGTTCCTGCGTACTCTTTTCCAAATCCTGGGCCATCTGGTTAAATGTGTCTGCCAGCTTACCAATTTCACTTTTGGATTTTACGGAAATACGTGTTGTTAAATTTCCGGAACCGATTTTTACAGCTCCTTCTGTGAGTTTTTTGATGGGTGATGTAATTTTGCCGGCTATAATTCCACCAATAAAAAGCGCAATCACGATACCAAAAGCCGCAATCACGATCATGTTATTGCGTGTATCACTGATGCGGTCTGTCAGCGCATCGTAGCTGACTGAATATTTCACGGAAAAAGACCGCAGTGCGTTATTCGGGTCACGGAATGGGTAGATAATATCTTTAATCTGCTCCGAAGCGGAGATTGGATCGACTGAACGCCCATTAAAATTTGTATATCGGATTTCTCCATTGCTTTTATCCATATAAACAATACGCCCTTTTTTGGTTTTTACTGATGGCATAACTGCCTGAATCCGCTCCATATCCTCATCGCCCAACTTGTCAAAAGCTTCTTTTTTAGGGCGATAAAGCATCTCTCCTATATAATTAAAAATACTAATCCCTTTAATATCCTCATTCAGGCCGTACATATCAGCCATTTCCCGGTCAAAGTGGACATAAGCCTGCTGGATGTAATTTGATTCATAATTCGAAATCACCCGTTCATGCGTCAGCTCTGCAAAACTTACTGCATTTCTAAAAATATCAAAACTGATTTCTTTGGTCTTCTGGTCGATTATAAAGTAAGTGGATGCCGCTAAAATCGCAATAATAACCAGCGAAGTTCCAAGAACGATTTGTGATTTTACACTTCTTAACATTTTTTTATTGAAAACTTGAAAACTTGAAAATTTGAAAATTTTACATCGTTACATCGTTACATCGTTACTTCGTTACGTCGTTACTTCGTTATGAGATATGAGATATTAATCTATATATTATACCACAAAAAACTCCTCTGTAGCAAGGTATTCTCCATAACTCCAAACTGCTCCCAACTGACGGATCGAGGTTGTACCTCATTCCGTAATATTAGATATTCAACAAAACAAAAGCAACGATTGCCCCAAAAACCGCGCCAACTATCACTTCCCAAAGATTATGCCCAATGGATTCCTCCAGATTTGCCTCTGGTTTTAATTTATTAATTGCTCTGGCATGCAGACCAGCCTGATGTCGTAAATTAATCGCATCATACATAACAATCAAAGCAATGACCGCGCTGATCATAAACAATGTGCTCTCAATCCCCTCCCTGTAAGCCACAACAACAACAAGTGCAGTCACAAAAGCAGAATGGCCGCTCGGCATCCCGCCAGGATTTATGAAACGGATCTTTCTGCGCTTCCTGACAAGGTCAATCAACGCCTTTAGGGCTTCTGCCAGCAAAATGGCAATAAAAGGAATGGCAATCGGATAGTTTTGGAAGAATTGCATTATGCGAAATTTTTATTTACCTCAATTGTATTGGAAAAAGTCTCAAGTCTCAAGTCTCAAGTCAAAAATAACACTTGAGACTTGAGACTCGCACTTGAGACTAATAGTAGCTTGCACTTGAAACTAATTCTTTGGTAAAATGGATAAGAAATAAAATGAAAGAATGAAAAATGTCATTAAAATAACTTTAGCCGTGCTGGTCATAATGCTGTTTACCGGTATTTTGACGGGCTGTGGTGGAGATGGCCAGTCAGCGTCACAAAACCTCCAGCTTTATGACGGGGGTGAATTTACAATCAATATTGATCCGACGTGGAAAATCATCAATCAGACCGACTTTTATGCTGAAATTCCAAAAGAAACCATGGTAGCCTTTACCACGCCAGAGGCTTACAATGGATTTTTCATTAATGTGAATATTGTAAAAGAGGATTTGAAACAAAATATTTCTTCCATTGATTACGGCAGGGCCAATATCAACCTCTCCGCACAGAACCTGACTGATTACCAGAAGGTTCAGGAAGTTCAAATAGAAGTGGGGCTTAAGCCAGCGCTCCTGCATATCTTCCAGGCACGCCTGAGTCCAACGGAAAAACTGATTAAGTTCGTACAGCTTTACGCAACCAAAGGCAATTTCGGCTACATTGTTTCCGGCGGAATGCTCCCAGACACACCTAAACAGATTCGGGACATTGTTGGCGCTACGGTGACGAGTTTTAATTTGAGATAACTTGGTTATTTTGCGGTTGCCAAGATAACTGGTGGCTGGGAGATTTTTTTCTTCATCTCAGTAAACCATCTCTGCATTGCTGGTGAATCCCAGTCGATTTTGTCATAATAAATCTGGAACTTCTGGTTTTTCATAAGGGCAGAAAACCAAGTCTTTTCTTCACTTATTTTCTGTGGCAGGTTTCCAAATTTTTCGCCAGTGAGATGTTCGATAATTTTTTGACGAAGAATCAATGTCATCACTCCCGTCCGGTTCCACACATCATAATTTCCTGTTCCGCGTTCTATCAAGATTTTAAACGCCTCTTTATTTTTAATTGTTAAATCTGCCATATGCCTTTCGTAAAAATCTTTCCATTCGTTTAGGTGCATTCTGTTGTATGTTAAAAACAAAATTTTTTCTTCAAAAGTAAGCTTATTTATATCTATCTGTACATCAGAATCTTTAGGTTTAATAATTTCAAACGTTTTTTTAACAACTTTGCCTAATTTCTCTTCAAAACGAGAGTATTCTTCTGGGAACTTTTTTTTAAAATTCTTCCATCCATCATGAAATGCGATGCTAGGTTCCACCCCCGTTACAAAATTTATACCAGCATCAACTGCCAAAACCAAAGCCTGAACTTGCAAAGCCTGAGCTTGTACCGAATCCCATCCAAAAATTTCCCAGAAATCACTAGATGTAATATGTTCAGCTTTAGAATCGTTTTCTTTAGGCTGTAAAAATTTCCTGATTGCTCCCATGTCGTACCAATCTGGAATAATAAGGCCTTTATGACCCATCACATCTCGAAGATAACGGACCATTAATGGATTAAATGAAGCTGGAATGCGATTGGGATCAACATCTCGTAGTAAAGGATGTAGATCTAGGTTTTTTCGCAATTCATCAATACCCGGAAAATACTTTTCATCATATTCATAACTTGCATGGCCAATCATAACATCATCGATCAAGCCCGTATTGATTGCTTCCTGAAAAATTTTGACATCAAAATCCTTGCCGATGTGAACCGGACCCTTTTCGGTGGCCTCCAACGTACTTGCTCCAGTATCCTCGCGTGGAAAATGCTGCCCTGTGATACGTATTTCTGGTCGAGCTTTTTTGAACGATGCCAGCCGTGAAAAAAGAATAAGATCAAGTTCCGCACGATTTATCTGAGGAAATCCCTGTGTTAAAAGTTTTTTACCAATCTTGGCTAGCCTTCCAGCTGAAAGGCCATATCCCACACTCAAGCCATCTTCGCCAAGCCTAAAAAAACGTGTTTCATCCAACGGCGCCATAACCATGTCAAAACGTTTTGGGAGTTTTTTTGTTCTTTCTGTTAAATATGTTAAAAGTTCACCCTGTCCTTCTTGTATAGCTTTCTGCATTTTTTCAGGCGGAATTTCGGCCATACCTTCTAGCGGCTCTTTCAAGAACTCATTATCTTTTCTATAAGTATTTCCGGACTCCTTTAGATCGCGTAAGGATTTAGTCACGATTTCTCCTGCCTCTCTCTTGGTCTTCTTTTCTTTTTCTTTAGAAATTTCGCTAGCTGGAGGGGCTTCTTTATCTCCCTTGGAAAAAAGGGCTCCTTTTAATGTCTGAACTTTATCCTGGCTGTTTTCCTGTTCACTTTCTTTTGTCTCAACTGCTTTTACTTCAAATACAAGCCTACTTTCTCCAAAAGTGTAATAAAATGACCCAAGTTGTAAATTTTTAATTTTCATTTTCATTTTTTATCTATCTATTATAGTATATTTTATAATATATGTCAATAGATTAAGGTAATGTGCACACACTTTTTGCACTTTTGCATCATTGACAATCGGATTTTTTTAGATTATAAAAATAGCGACACACTGCTCTTTAACAAATCAAGATGTAAACGGAAGGAAAAATAAATATTTTCCCACCAAAAAAGTCTTTAGTGACAAGGGCGCTCCTCTTTTGCCCATTTTTTAATGAGCCACAGGGGGTCGCTCTTGTTCTAAAAGACTGTGTGGGATAATTCTATCCCAGAGAAAGGAGATAGCAGTTTTTTTAGGATGTTAGTGACACTAACCCTTAGCCCAAGCAGGAGGAATTCATGAAAAAGTGCACAAGGACGACAGATCCACCAAGGAATCGAAGGAAAAGGCTATTCGCGATCACGACTGCAGTTGCTGTAATGATGTTGATGGCCCTGACGGCCTTCGCCTTCATCCACGGGCCGACTGCTCAGGATGAGATGGTCACGCAGGGTATCACCGTGGACAACGCGATCCAGGAGATGGGTCTGCAGAGCGCTACCCCCGCCAAGAATGCTCTGCAGGTCGCGATGACGTCGACAGCCTCAAGGCTCAACTCGACGTCCATCATCCATATGCCGACCGAGACGACGACGGCAATGGAGAAGACCACCGAGGCGACGGACAATAGGAGGACTGCCGAGGCAAAGGTGGCCTTGACGTTCGTGGCCCCGATGACGGCAACAACGGCAACAGCCCCATCGATATCAGCGCTGACGCCGACCGCCGACGCCGAGACCGCCGAGTTGATCCTGGCCTTGAAGCTCGTGGCCCCAACGACAGCCACGAAGGCAGTACCGATGACGACCCAGCCCGCGCGGACGACGGAAGTACCAAGGACGACCCAGACTCTGACGACGACCCAGACCCCGACAACCCTGACCATGGCCACGTTGACGATGGCCACGGCCCAGAACCGGACCCCGACGCCGATGGCTACGACTTCGAGGACGACGCAGACGCCTATCTGCACGTCGACCACACATGTTTGGACGCAACCCGCCGCCGTCACGTTAAGTGCCGCCGGGAAGAAAATGAGGGGAGACGAACGGGGTTCAAACTCACCCGACGTTACCCCCGAGTTCGAGCTGGTCATCTGACCGGCAGAAGGCAGTACACATTCTTTACTACATCTTGACCCACACTAGGACTGTGATTCCAGTTTCGTAAGCGCTGTCAGTGCTTCAACTGGGTATCCAACCTGAAATAGAGTGTGTTTGTCCCCCGATTGCGCGAGTAATCGGGGGACATTTTTTTTGCGATTGTTTAATGTAAAACTTTTTTAAATGACTAATGTTTTAATGCCTAATAACTAATTAATGTCTAATGATCCAATGTCTAATGTATTCTTTCTCAATATACACATTAGGCATTAGTCATTTTGTCATTGTGATTTGATTAGACATTCAGGTCATTAGTCATTAGACATTTCAGTATGTTAGTTTCGTCATAACAAAAATACCATCAATGGCGTACGCGCAATTCAGATTTTAGACCCTTTACAATCGGGATTTTTTAGCTTCTAAAAGTGGTGACACACTGCTCTTTAACAAATCAAGATGTAAACAGAAGGAAAAATAAATATTTTCCCGCAAAAAAGTCTTTAGTGACAAGAGCGTTTCTCTTTTGCCCATTTTTTAATGAGCCACAGGGGGTCGCTCTTGTTCTAGGGATTATGAAGTTATTTATTTTCCACCTCAAAAAAGGAGAACCGGGAAAGACCGGAGAAAGGAGGTGCCCCATGTGGACTACAGATCATTTCACCTAGGTGAACCCCTGTAGCATGCTGAATTCTGTTCGAATTCAAACTACCAGCGGTTTGCTTTTTAGGGTCGCAACGAAGAGATGTACGGATTTTCCGCTATGATGAGTTGTATACTCCGGACAAGGAGGAACACATGAATCGTTTAGCAACGATCTCCATGTTCGCCCTGGTCGCCATCATGACGATGGGCTTCATCCACGAGCCAACCACGCGGACGGCAGTGGACACGACAGAAGCACAGAATACTATCGCCAAGGCGACCCCGAGCATCACCACCGAGACTGTCCAAAGAAGTGCCAGCGTTCAGATGACCCGACGGGTCATGACGATGGCAGACCGGACAGGCTCGATGTTCTCCATCATCCACGTGCCAATTACGACGGCACTGGAGACGACAGAAGCGCCGACGGCCATCAAGAAGACGGTTCCGACGGCAGACCCGATGTTCATCCACGTGCCAATCGCGATCGCGACGGCAGTGGATGCAAGGACAGCGACGATGGAAGCGCAGACGATGGAAGCGCTGAGGACTGGAACAAGGACCGACAAGAAGAAGGCCGCCAAGAAGAAGGTAGCCAAGAAGACCGCCGAGACGTCAGACCCGATGTTCATACATGCGATCGCGAACGCGATCATCCACGTGCCGACCACGACGACGACAGCGCCGACGACATCAGCGTTAATATTCGTTCTGGTCAGCACGACCCCCCAGAGCTCCGAGGCCGAGATCATCTGCGAGATCAAGCCCCGAGCTCGAGTAGCCGCCCAGCTGAACAAGCAGGACTCCAACTCCCCGACAAGCGCCAACACCGCCGACCCCCCCGCCGCGAAGAAGTATGCCGCGTGAGGGAAGGAAGTTGAAAAGGAGGCAGCCATGATGGGCAATTTAGCCCGTCTACTGTAAACATTGCAGAGCGCAGTAGAAGGGCGTAAACCAAGTCGGCAGATTTGAAGATTCTGAATGGTGACTCTGAACAAGGAGGAATGCCATGATGGTGAACAGGATTGTATTGAGCAGAAAACAGACAGCACCCGAGGGTATCACTGCCGATTCCCGCGCCGACAAGAAGACGGCATTCGCGGGTTCCGACGACAACGCCGCGACCGACCTGTCCAAGTAGCCACCAATCTGCACGGTGAACGGACTGGGCTGGATAGAAACCTCCAACCACACTGCTTTACATCTTGACACCCTAGGACTGAGATTCCAGTTCCGCAAGCGCTGTCCAATAGCGCTTCAACTGGGCATCCAGCCTGAACATCTGTAGTGTGTTACCCCTCGATCACGATTGGTCGGGGGGTTTTTTAAAAGTAGCGAGTCCGATGGACATCGTACCCTATTGTGCCAGCACAGGGACACTCCTAAAAAGAATTTCCTTATTGAAACTACTAGGTTTGTCTTTCATGGGGCTGGAAACACAAATTGTTTAATTTACCTTTGTTTTTGGCTTTTTCAGGCTAAAAAAGTATAATAAATTAGTAGAAAACAGCTATCATATTTTAACTTAAGTTAATGAAAATAGAAATATTTAATGAAAACAGCCTGCAAGCTATTTGTGACATCTTAGGTGACACAGATGGTGGCCTTACAGGGACGGAAATTAATAAAATACTTACTCAGTTAAGCATTGAAGATGTTGAGCCGAGTTTGAGTAAACGTCATCGTTTATTTTCAGCCCTTAAAAATAAGCAAGTAAAAGACAAATGTGGGAATAATGTGATTGCTTTCATCCGGGAGGCAATGGCTCCTATTAGATACACGAGGGATGAGGGTACTTTTATATGTAGGAAGGATGAACTCAACACTGTTTTGGCACTCTTGGGGTATGAACTTTGTGATGACGGTAAGATAAAAATTGTAAATCAAGCCAGCACTATTTCTCAGGCTGAGGGACGGGCTGATAAGTTAAGGCAGATATTATCAGGTCGTAATGTCCACCCTGATATTTTAAAATTCTGCAAAGCCGAACTGTTACAAGATAATTATTTTCATGCTGTTTTTGAGGCAACAAAAAGTGTGGCCGACAAAATTAGAAATAAAGCTGGAGTAACAGCTAATGGACATTATCTCAACGCCAAGATGTATC